>Ga0169931_10014506_pt1 | contig 10656 bp, 6 predicted proteins | sample Kivu_15m_20L_FD_129675 | JGI IMG/M metagenome (GOLD analysis project Ga0169931, IMG submission 129675) | Freshwater microbial communities from Lake Kivu, Western Province, Rwanda to study Microbial Dark Matter (Phase II) - Kivu_15m_20L... | ecosystem: Environmental > Aquatic > Freshwater > Lake ... | reverse complement strand
ATAATAATGAAAAATATTTAATTTATTAAAATTTATGTAATTTAAATAAATTTAATATATGGCAGCCAAAGTATATAAGAAGAAGGATAAAAACAGATATACTCTGACAAAATTTATTCAATTATAAGGAAATAATGATAAATAATGACAATAAAAAATAAAAGAACATTAAAATACATACCAATTAAACCCTACAATTGAATGAAATTATATTAATAATAGAAAAATTATTTAACTCTACATTTATTTTCTGAAATTACAATTTCAAATAAAATTTATAAGAAAAATAGCAAACTTACAAACATTTTACTTCCACTATTTTTTTCATTATCTAAAAATGTAAAAAATTAGTGAAGAGATACAACTAAAGATACCAACAACATTGGTATTGAGAGGGTGTTTAACAAAATACTTATATTGGTATCTCTAAAAATAATTTATTTAAAAGAATTTATGTTTAATAAATAATTGCATGACTATACTAATATTAGTATAAGGGGAGGATGTTGGTATCGTAGGGGTAAGGGTTGATAACTGATACAAATGTTGTTAGTATCTTTAATTGTATCTCTTCCCTGATTAATTAGAAAATATTCTTTTATTATTATTTTGTCTGATTAAATACATAAACGAAGCCTATGAATTTTATAAAATAGATGTTGATTAATTTAATAGTGAAAATTACGCCTTTTTATTGTAATTAAAGAATGTATATGAACAAGTCAAAAAATAAATTATTAATATATTATTAGTTCTAATAAATAAAAAATAAATGGATCAAGATTTAATGAAAGGAGTATGCATTGGTAAAAATAAATAAATAAATAAATAAATCAAAATAAAGGGATATGCGCAATTTCTTGCTTGACAGGAGTTATACTACTATTCATGGGCTTCTCATCACTTGAGGCAACGGAATATGGACTAGATTATTCTTGGATTTCTAAAACTGTAAATTCTTTTAATTTATTAATCGAATAGATAAGCCCAATGGTTAAAGAAAATGGGTTATACTTCCTAGGAATAGGACATTCATTTATCAGATTCCCTAAAAACGTTCAAACCATAGAATTCTCACTTGAAAAGAATGCAAATAGACGCCCCGTTGAATCAAGAACATCTGACGGATTAGAAGTTATTTTAGAAATTTCTTTCCAATATGTAATACAGCCTCAAAATCTTTACAAACTTTACACTAAATACGGAGAAAAATATAACTTAGTCTTCCAAAATGTAGCTGTAGATGTTCTTACAGAAGAAGCAACTAAATACACTGCTTATGATTTTTTCATGGACAGAGGAAGGATTAAGGAAGACTTTCAAATCACATTAGACAAATATTTTTCTGATATTTGCTATGCCAATATAGTTTTTCTCCAGTTAAGGTCTGTTGATCTCCCTGACCTTTTCGAACAGTCCATTCAAATTTCAGAAGTTAAAAAACAAGATATTCAAAAAGCCCAGGCTGAGTTGAATAAGGTCAGAATCGAGATGGACACAAAAATCAAATCTGCAGAATTTCAGAAAGATGTTGCAATCGTAAATTATTATATTATATATTTGTTTTATAGAACACTGCTGAAGGAGAAGCTGGAGCTATGCTTAAAGAAAATGAAGCTCTGATAACGTCAATGATGCAAGTTCAGATAAGTCAAGCCACTGCCTATGCAAGTTTGAAAACAAATTTAGGGTTGTCTAATGGCCAACTGCTAACATATATAAAGACTAAGGTTATTAAGAATTATCAAGGAAAAGACTTAGCTTTAAGTTTGGAATCACCTGAGGCTGGATATGGGCAGACAAATTGACAGCCCCTTAAATTTATAATAATAAAATGATGATTTATTTCCCAATTATTGTTATAGAATTTAATATATTGCAAATTATAAATTCATAATAGAATAATTCTTTAAATTATAAATGAATATTTAGGGACTAATTATAGAAGCAATTTAAATAGAAATTAATTACTCTTTAATATATATCATATATAATATACATATAAATTATTTGTTAAAATTGTGTTTTCTTGGTTTTTGTAAATTTTCTCTTGCGTTTCTTTTATCATTATTGAATGAATTGTAATTGTTATAACCATTCTTTATTTTTTCAGAATAATTTATGATATTTTTCTCTGCTTCGTTTTCGTTTGTGTTATTTTTATAAATAACTTTCACAAGCTTTGAATAAATTTCATACTTGATCGAAAAGTTATTTTCTTTCAATATTTTTAAAATATCAGATGCATATCCGATTCTCTGACTGGAATTCATGAATTTATTGTTAATTAAATACTCGATGCAGTTTCCGTAAGTGTCATCGTTTAATTTTATATTTTCCCTGATAGACTCAATTAAGAATTCAATAGCTTTTTCAATTTTTTTATTGAATGTGCAATTGTTGATTAAAAAATTGTAGATAACATGATCAGGCTTCAAATTGTTTCTTTTCATTTCTTCGAATTTGGCTATTGCTTCCGAAAACTTTTTTTGTTTAAGGTACATTTGAATGATAGTAGTATAGGAAACCAAACTGGGTTTTATGTTGTTCTTGATCATCATATCAAAGGTTTGTAGGCATTTATGATACTCTCCACAAGATGAATACATCTTGATTAAAATAGAATAGATGATAGCAGTGTGTTTAATATTTGCTTTTTTCATGTCCTCAAAAACTTCGATAGCTAATTCTTTTTGTCCAGCTCTTGCAAAACAATCACATACTGTATTAAATAGAATTTCATCAAGAGCAAAATAATTTTGATTCATTTTAAGAAATTCGTAAATTTTCTTTGCTTCTTCAATTTGTCCACATCTTGTATGTCCTTTTATCATAGTAGAATAAGTGATCACATTAGGTTTTGGATAATTGTCAGAGGCGTATTCCGCATCTGAATGATTTTCATTTATAGATTTCAGTTTGTTGTAGATTTCATTAAGCTTCTTAAAGTTTTTACTTTCAACACAACAATCAAGTATAGCATTATACATAGAAATGTTACAATTTATTTTATCATCATCTGAGATAGAATCGAAGAGTTCAAAAGCTTTTTCGAATTGTTTCATTTTGTTAAATCCTTTTATAAGTGTAGTGTATATAATTCTATTAGGTCTGATTCCATCTTCTCTCATTGATTGGTAGATGTTAATCATAGTATCTAGTTTTCCACATCTCACAGCACAGTTTAGTAGGCAGCCATAAATGATGTTATTTGGCTTAATATTTTTTGATTCGATTTCATTTTTGAGATTTAAAGCTTTTTCCATATTATAGACATATCCATAGCCTTTTATCATGATAGAATATGTGATGATAGTAGGTGGAATTTTATTTAACCTCATGTCTTCAAATATCTCCTCTGCTTTGCTGATCTCACCGAATTTGATACAAGTATCTAACACAGAATTGTACAAAATCTCATCATTTAAGATGCCTTCACATTCACCAGATTTTATTTTGTTTAATATTTCAATTGTTCTCTCTAAATTGTTCTTGTTTAATTTGTTGGATAGATTAATGTCAGTGTTTTCAGAAGTATATGTATTTTCTTTATTATAACTGCTTTTTAAGCCTTTGATCAAAGTAGCAAAAGTAAACAAATCAGGTTTAACATTTGAACCTTGAATTAACATATCATTATAGATATTCCAAGCTTTGGTAAAATTTCCCGATTCGATATAGGAATCAATAGCAGTGTTATAAGTAACTAAATTCATTTCTATAGACTTCTTTTTCATTTCAGCCAGTATTGAATCTATTTCTTGTTCGATCAAATGTTTATTGAGAGTCCAGCTATTTTGATCTGAAAGACTTTTCATTTTAATGACACAACCTTTCAATAAAATATTATAGGACACAGCGTCAGGTTGAATGGGAGATCCAAAATCTGAAAACTCATCAAAAAGTCTTTTTGCTGCTTCGAAATGGTCTAGCTTAAAGGACATATCTAACAGGCAATTAAAGGTGACAACATCCGGGATGATCCCTTTCTTTTGAATTATGCCTAAAATTTTAAAGGCGTCAGTTGATTTTTCTGTATTAGACATTATTAATTGATTAAATTGTTGTATAGTTTCTGCTTTTGTCCATTTGCAATTTTTTTCTTCTTTCTTGCTATGAGAATTTACGTCGTTTATTTTGTTAAATTGTTTGAAAATGTAATAACCTATTCCAAACACTAAAGAAATACTAATGTCAGCAAGACATGAAGAAATTGTTGAGTTTGAATTGTTAGCTTCGTTTATAAATGTAGTCGTCATTTGTAAGTTAAAATAATTATAAAAATTTCAATTTAAAGGGTTATATAAACTCTCTTCGTTTTCTAATCGTTTTGAATTTTTTACCATAATCATATCTCAGTATTCTGCGAATTTGATACCAGATTTTTAAAATTTAAGAAAATTAATTTATAATAAATATTTAAACAAAATTTAAAAATTTTTGATTTTTAAATAACTGCTAATAGTAAATAAAAATTTCTTGGGAGTTAAATTTTTAATTTAAAACCTAATAGTAATTACTAAAATTTATAAATTATCAATCGGAAAATGCGACAATTTTTCCACAATTTCTTCTAATTTATCAATAATTTGATTTCTTTCTGTAATATTGCATTCGTTTTTCAAATTTTTTAATACATTAATCGGATTCTCTATTTTATTATGATTATTGAGCCTCTTTTTAATAACTGATTTATGTTTTTTGAAATAATCAATCATCTCCTCGACAAGATTGACGAATTTTTCATTATCCTTCTCTAATAAAAATTCTCCATCTTCGTTTTCATCACTGGCATTTTGATAGGACATTGATGTTTGTTTCCTTGCTTTACTCCTAAGAGGAGAAAACTGTCCGAATTCTTTTGATGAGGTATTATTTTTAAAATTTTGCTTGAAATTGTTTAAATTCGATTCAATTTGAGTGTTTCCTAAGCTGCCTTTACTAGTTTTGAACCCATCGGTGAAAGTGTTATTCTTATTATAGTTGTGATTATTATGATTTATTATATTTTTAGCGGTCAAATTCATATTGTTCGAAGAACTATAGGGATTTTGATTTGGATGATTAGAGGAATTTACCAACATCTGAGCGGCTTTTTTCAGCTGGATAATTTTATTACTTCGAATTTTTACATGCTTGTTTGTTGTATAAAGTGATGTATTTAGATTAGAATTTGACAATTTAGCCTTACTTTCATCGACATCGGAAACATCCAAAGATTTTTTACTATTATTAATAAAAGGAGACATTAAAGTACTCTTTTCAGGAGAAAAATTTCCCATTTTTTCTGAATTTTTGAATTGCTGTTTTAAATTTAACGAATATGGCTTTGAGATCGTAATTGATTTTGAATTACTTGAATTGGATTGAGAGCTTGAACAATAAGAATCTTTCTTTTCTGAATGATTGTCTTTTTCTTTATCATTTTCATTATCATTTGAAGAAAGGAAATAATTTTGAGATTTTTCATTTGATTTGTTATCAAATTCTTCAGATGAGTTTTCGCTACTATCTTCTTCTCTTTCTTCGGAAGTCTTGTACTCAAAGTTTTTGTTTTCTTCTTGTAATTTTTTGTTCCTTTTCTTAACATTTTCCTGCACATGAACATTTTCTTCTTCTAAATTTTTCATTATCCTTTTTTTGTTGTAATTGAATCTCGAATATAAAACCAAAGAGCGCCTCATAAAACTGTCGAAAAATTCCTTATAATTAACGCTTAGTGAAAGGAAATTATTTTTCTTAAGCACATATAATTCACAATTTCTACTTTTGACCTTTATATTGTAATCTAATTTCTCATTGAGACACATTTCTATTTCTCCGAAGTTATTATATTTCTTAATTTCCTTGATTTCAGTTTCCAAATAAACTTCGTCTAAACAGAAGGAGATTGTTCCTTTAGCAACGAGATATATTTCATCAATTGTGTCTTCTATTTTGTAAAGATAATCCCTTTTAGAAAATTTTATTGGTTTCAACATAGGGACAACATAGGCGAAGAACTCAAGAGGTTGATCTGTGAAAAAATAAAGTCTGTGGAATATTTCATCATAAATAAGCCCAGACATTTCAATTTTTAAATTATTAGGCAAACTCTGCAAAAAGTCTACCTTATCATTCAATTTTTTATTCTGATCATGCTTAATTACTTTACATACTCGGTGGTATATTTCATTTGATAGCCCAAATTCTTTCTTTATTGAAGCTAAAATCTGCAGTTTTTGTTTTAATTCAATGCCTTTTGTATTGATTGATTCTAATATGGCTCCCATTGATCCTATCGCAAACGAGTACATCATGATTCCAAAACACATGATAAAACAAGCGTATAATCTTTCTATTTCTGTTTTAGCATTTATGTCACCATAACCTACAGTTGTGATAGTCATCAATGTCCAGTAAAAACTTATCGTGTATAATTCAAAATTACTTGCGTCTATGCTACCAAACCTCACCACCCAAGTTTGAGAGGATAAATCTTGTAATCTTGATAAGTAATACCAAAAGCAAGCGCCAAGATGGTTAAAAAGCAAGAATAAAAACGAAAAATAAAATAATTTCTCAATGTTCCCAGTGATCTTGAGGTTTTCTCCTATGTATTTAGAAAGCGACTTTATATTTCTTTTTTTGTTTAGCATTTTTAGAAGCCTAAACAACCTTATTGAATTGAATATCATAAACTTCTTTGAAATGTTGGGATCATGATTATAATTCCTGTGAGTATGATTTTCGTGAAGAAAAGTATTTATTTCATGCGAACATTTAGGATTATCAAATGGGACCCAAAGTGGTAACAGAGATATCAAATCGATTAAGAACCAGCTTTTCAGATAGTTTATAGCAATTTTTTTCCTGTCAAAAATTAATTTATTATCTCCGTCGATATATGCAGTGAAGAAGTTCATAATTAAATCCCAGAATAGCAAAAATTTTATGATGTTTTCTATAACTAATTCATAAGTAGAATTACATTCTATGAAAGTGATCTTATATGGAATAATAACTGATGTATAGAGTATCACAACAGCAATTATAAAATCAAAAAATCTTTTGTAACTGTTATATGGTAGTATTATATATTTATTGATTCTTTCCCTTCTTTCTAATTCGTCTTCACTGTCAGATTGGCAGATTTTATCAATTTTATACAAATTCCTATGATGGAAATTATTAACCGATGAGATTATGTTATTTTCATACGTAGGTTTGTCTAAGATTTTTGTTGAAAATTTGTCATTACAGTTTTTAAAAGATAAGGAGTTTTTGGTTGAAGAAGAGTTATTGTTAATTGAAATATCAAAAAGATTTTTTTTCTTGCTTACTATGTTTATTTGTTTCATTATTAATTCTTTCTCATCTGCATTTGATTTAATTTTAAGTGGTTCTTCATAAACATTAGAATCTAATATTGTCAAATGAGTGTTATTTAGATTTAAAGATTTGTTAAGTCCCAAGAAATTGATATTTGATAAATCTTTTGAACTAGAAACTTCTTTTTGATTCTCACTTTTGCCAAAACTTTTATCTGAATTTTTAAATTTACTGGGAATGGATATATTCTCAGTTTTCTTATGCGAAGGATTTAAAAAAATTTTTTTTGAGTCTGAAGTTCTATAATCCAATAACTCTGTCAAATTATGACTATTGTCTGTATAATCATCAATATCAGATAATTTATTGAGATTTAAGTGGCTACTCACATTATTAAGATTAGAGTTTATATAGCTGTTGTTAATTTCTGCTTTTTCATGGAAATTATTAGAAACAATGTTTTTATTTTTAGAGGTATTCTTCGTAGTAAGAAATAATTTATCAGAATAATCCTCAAATTTTTTAATATTTCCGGTAGTATTTCTGACAGATTGGTTCAAAATTAGTCCTCCTAATTTATCGGTACTTGAATTTTTAGATACATTATTTCCATATTTATTAAATTGATCTAAAATATTTTAAGTAAAAATTTAATTAAATTAAACTAAGAAAAATAGAAGATTTAAGATAATTTTTAAAATATATACTGATTCTTACCCTTTACTCCGAATTGAAAATCTGAAATATTGATTTTACTATTTAAATTTTCATTATCTTCCATGATTTCACTCCCTTTTTATTTATTATTATTTTAATATATAAATAAAAAATATAAGTAATTTTAAACTAAAAATGAGTGAAGGATTCAACACATCAAGCAAAGAATGCCTCGACAAACTAAATTACGGTACATGCACTAAAGAAGAGGATTGCAAGGCATGCAATATTATAAATGCGAAATTAGAAAATTTAGATTTGAATGGTGTGCAACTGAATGTTGGAGCAAAGAAATATATTCCTAAATCCAAAAGAATGGATAATACAAATGTTGAAGGCACAGCAATTAAAGAAAGTTCAAATGGTTTGAATGAAAATAAATTGAATCTTAATCTCGATGCTAACGAGTATATCCCTAAGTATGTAGAATACCTTGACAATCAACAAGAAGAAGAAGAAGAGGATTCTGATCTTGAAGGTGAAGAATTTGATATGATTGTAAAGGATATTATTGATAATGAGGCCTTGGAAGAAGCATATGAAGATGATGAAGAGTCTGACGAAGATAAATGGTTCCCTAAATACAAAGATTGTGAATGTTGCAATGGATTTGTTTTTAAATGTACTGGTGCTGCATGTAAGAATATGAACATGTGTTATTGTAAAATGAAAGAAGAATGCGATGATGAAAATTACAATTAAGAACATATTAGATTATTTAATTCCTTGATAATAAATAAGTTAATGTTATATTATGTATGAAACTTTAATTTAAATTAATTTTTAATTTTGGTTTATTAAGGTAATGGTTAGTAAATAGAAAATTGCTAATTGAAATTTACTGACTAAAAACTTTTAAATTGAGACAATCTTTTTCCATTTCTTGATGTGAATTTCATGAAATACTTAACCAAATAATCTCGTAATTTATTCTGTTTCATAAAGGAGTGACAGTTAATAATTTGAAAAAAAATTATTAATTTTCTAAAACATAATTTTGTTTTAAAGGAGTTAATATATTTATATATATATTATTTAACAATATTTATATTTTTTAAGCCAAAATTAAATAGAGAAAAACTAATTAAAATAATTATCCTTGTTAAATATACATTTTATTACAGATTATTTATTATCTTAAATTTAAATCCATTTAAATTTTCTTATTTCGAGTCATTATATCATAATAAGTAATAATTTTTATTATTAATTCTCTAAATTATTTCATTTAATGTTTATTTGATGATTCTTGATGTCCAAAAGGTCTTCTAACTTCCAAATAATCTTCAATATCTCCTCTTTTATTTCTAGTTCTCATATTCAAACTCATTTTATCTCTAATCTCATTCATAGCACTGTGATGAATCTCTGCTATTTCGTCAGGAGTTAAATCTTCTCCATTATCAACATCTTTAGTTCTTAATCTTTCAACAATTAATTCTTCAACTCTGACTTTAACAGCAGCATCGAATGAAACAATTTTGCCTTCTTCAGCTTGTTTCATTTCCTTTTGTTGTTTATATCTTTTATTTAAATATTCATAAAAGAATAATTGCATAGGATGTTGATTGCATGCGACGAGGGAATAATGTCTATCTGTGTGATCGGCAAGAAGTCTGTATATTGGTTTGAAATTCTCAATTGGAGACTCAATGCAGTCTATGGGCCATCTGAATTCTGTTCTTAAGACTGATATCATTAATTGTTCAGCATATGGATCACCCAAAAGGAATTGTTTGCATGCTCTTGAAATGTTTCTATAGTTATGGGCAATTCTAACTGGAGACATTCTATCTGTTTTTACCATGATTGCGGGCATTTCGTGAATGTTATTCAAGTTAAGAGCAAGGAATTTTCCTACTACATATCTTTGAGTACCTTTATCAAATGTAAAAGCAGTTTTGCTTCTGATTTTCCAAACCATTTTTAAGATTTTATATTTTATATTTTAATTAATATTTTAATATAAAATTTTTATTTAAATAAAATTCGTCTCAACGAAGAAAATATTTTTTCTTACAAAATTCATTTTAGTATTGTGATTTAAGAATATATAACAATATAATAAATTTTATTGGATAAAGGGAATTTTGATTTTAAAACTTTTAAGAGTATGTAGAATTAGACCTAGGGATTTCGTCTGTTATTGAAGAATATGTTAAGAATATTCAATTTCTATTCACAGCTTAGGGAGTTATGAAATCAAATGAAGTATAAAACTACATCCCTGAAATGTAAATAGAAAAGTAATTTTAAATATTATGATACAAAACTCTATATTTAAACATTTTGATTTTAAAACGATTATAAATTTTTCTCAATATTCTATTTATTTATTCACTTAGTTAAAACAGTTGTCAATTTAGCAGGACCTATCATTCTTTCACTGACAGCTTGTATTCTATCCTTATTTATAGGATTCCATCCTTCAGAGGGTCCAGCAAAGACATATCTATTTCTTAAACATGGTTCTAATGGACCTTGACTGTTTCCTGCGATACAAGAGCCAGATCCAGCAAGTCCTTCATTAACTTGTGAGCACCATCCACAAGTTCTTTGTCCTAAGCAAGCTTCTTTTTGTGTTGTATAGTTTTTGCAAATAGTGATGTCAGTTCTTTTGAAGTAAGT
>Ga0169931_10014505_pt1 | contig 10656 bp, 9 predicted proteins | sample Kivu_15m_20L_FD_129675 | JGI IMG/M metagenome (GOLD analysis project Ga0169931, IMG submission 129675) | Freshwater microbial communities from Lake Kivu, Western Province, Rwanda to study Microbial Dark Matter (Phase II) - Kivu_15m_20L... | ecosystem: Environmental > Aquatic > Freshwater > Lake ... | reverse complement strand
GATACAATCTTGGCTTCATGCATTCCCTTCTTTTGAAAATGATGATGCAACGGAGACATCAAGAAAATTCTTCTTCCTTCGCCATACTTCTTCTTGGTATACTTGAAGTATGAAACCTGCATGATCACAGAGAGATTTTCGATCAAGAAAATACCGCACAACACTGGAATCAACAATTCCTTTCGAATGGCAATGGAGAAAGTAGCAATGATTCCACCCAATGCCAAACTTCCTGTGTCGCCCATGAATACTTGCGCAGGGTAGGAATTGTACCACAAGAAACCGATGCATGAACCGACAAAAGCCGCAATAAAAATCGTCAACTCTCCACTGCGGGGGATGTACATGATATTGAGATAATCAGCAAAAATGTAGTTACCCGATACGTAGGCCAGAATGGCCAAAGTCACACCAATGATGGCGCTTGAACCCGCTGCCAAACCATCAATACCATCGGTGATATTGGCCCCATTCGATACAGCCGTAACAATGATGATCACTACCAGTGAAAACACCACCCACAAGCTCCAGGTGTTTCGCCATGCTGCTGGCAACAACCAACTGTAATCAAACTCGTTGTCTTTGATAAATGGAATGGTGGTTTTGATATTTTTATTCTCTTCCCAAGAAGCATCCGTGCTAGAATGACCCGTCTGCTCTACCATCTCTGAAGTAGAGGTTTGATGATCCATTCTTTCCTTGATGGTGACGCTTGGATTCCAATACAACATGGAAGCAACAATCAATCCCGCACCGATCTGGCCAATGATCTTGAACTTTCCAGCCAATCCCTCCTTGTCCTTTTTAAATACTTTGATATAATCATCCAAAAACCCAATCAATCCCAACCATACAGTCGCAATCAATAACGTCTGTATATAGATATTGGTAAGATCCGCAAATAATAAAGTGGGTAAAATGATGGACAACAAAATGATCAAACCACCCATGGTAGGTGTACCTGACTTTTGCATTTGACCTTCCAATCCCAGATCTCTGATGGTCTCTCCCACCTGCTTTCTACGCAACCAGGCAATGAGATTTTTACCAAAAATCATGGAGATGGTCAATGACAATATCACAGCAGCAGCCGCTCTAAAACTGAGGTATTGGAACAAACCTGCACCCCAGAAATCATAATACTTATCGAGGTATTTGAACAAATGATAAATCATGCATTGTGGGATTTAAAAATTTCTGAAACCAATTGATAATCATCAAAGGGATGTTTGACACCCTGAATCTCCTGATACTTCTCATGACCCTTTCCCGCAATCAAAACAATATCTCCAGGTTGTACTAAAGAACAAGCGACATGTATCGCTTCCTTGCGATCCGTTACCACTAAAACTTTTTTTCTATCCACAGGATCCAAGCCATTTACAATCTCATCGATGATGGATTTAGGGTCTTCAGATCGCGGATTATCACTGGTAACAATCACTTTCGTGGCCTTGTCGCAACTTACTTTCCCCATGATCGGACGCTTGGTTTTATCCCGATCTCCACCACAACCCATTACACAAATCAATTCTTCATTTCCGCTTCTAATGGCATTGATGGTATCCAATACATTGCTCAAAGCATCCGGTGTATGGGCATAGTCCACAATGGCAATGGCTCCATTATTGGCACGCAAATGTTGGAATCTTCCTTCAGGCGCTTTGATCGTGCTCAAGGCGGTCAATACGGATAATTTATCCCACCCCAATTGTACCGCCGCGCCATAAACCGCCAATATGTTATAAGCATTGAACTCACCAATCAACTGAGCATACAAATCGTGATGATCGATATGAATGGACAATCCTGTCAACGTATTCTCCACCACTTTCGCGCGATAATTGGCCATCGATTGCAATGCATAGGTGAAGGTTTTTCCCTTGCAATTCTGCAACATCACCTCGGCGTGTCGATCATCTGCATTGACCAAGGCAAATGCGCCACTGGGCAAATGATCAAACAATAATTTCTTGGCTTTGATATACTCATTGAACGAACCATGATAATCCAGATGATCATGGGTAATATTGGTAAACAACGCACCGGCGAATTGCAATCCCGAAGTTCTCTTCTGATGCAAAGCATGAGAAGAAACCTCCATGAAACAGTATTCACAACCCTCCTGCACCATTCTTGACAATAATTTCTGCAACTCAATGGCATTAGGAGTGGTATGGGTAGAAGGCAATACTTGCTGATGAATTCTATTCACCACGGTGGACAGCAATCCCACTTTTTTGTCCAATGATTTTGCTAATTCGTATAAAAGAGTGGCGACAGTGGTCTTTCCATTGGTTCCCGTAACACCCACCACCTTCAGTTTTTCCGAGGGATTGTCATGGAAATTAGCTGCTATGATGCCCAATGCGTCCGAGGAATCGCTTACTTTGACATAGGTAACATCATTTACCAAAACCTCAGGCAAATGTTGGCATAAAATACAATTGGCTCCCTTCTCAATTGCTGAAGAAATGAATTGATGACCATCGGTGGAGTAACCCACAATGGCGGCAAACAAACTCATGGACTTGATCTCTCTGGAATCCATGGTGATGTGCTCCACTGCAATGTGCGTCGAACCCACCACTTCTTCCATGCGCACTTTATACAATATGTCCTTCAATAATTTCATTGCAAAACGATTTGTATTTGATTTCCCTTCTTGATAGCAGTGCCGGCAGATAAACTTTGAGATACGACATGTCCATGACCTTGAATTTTTACCTTGGCTCCTGCCTGCTCCAATGCCATTACCGCATCACGCATACCCATTCCAATCACATTAGGAACCACTCCTTGACGCACATTCATCGGTGCCATCGCCAATACATTGTTATCACGAGTAGGATAAAACCACTCTGATCCATTGTCGAAGGTGGTCAATGGTAGATTCATGACTTGCGAAATCAAACGACCATCTTTCCCTCTTCCAGGTCGAAATGTGGGAATGAATGGGCGATCGGATTTCACTAAATTGTTCCCGTGGATATCCAAATTGGTAGCATAAATTTTAGCTGCCAATTCCTTGAAAACAGGCGCCGCCACTTTGGATGCATAATAAACGCCGCGAGGATCCTCAATCACCACAATACAACTGTACTTTGGCTTATCTGCTGGAAAGTATCCTACAAAGGAGGCGCGATAATGATTTTCCAGGTAATTACCATTTCTCCATAATCTGCAAGTTCCCGTCTTACCCGCTACTTTAAACGGAGAATTTCTAAAAGCCTCCTCGGCTGTTCCTCCCGGCTCCCCAACACCTTCCATCATTTTCTTGCATTGCGCTAAAACTTCGGACTTACAAATGTTGTTTCTTAATACAATTTTCTCTTTCTTCTCAATCACGCCGTTGGGCTTGCGCACTTCTTGGACAAAAAGTGGACGAATCAGATTTCCATTATTGGCAACTGCATTGTAGAAAGCCAATACCTGAAGAGGTGTCATCGAAACCTCGTATCCGATGGACATTTGCGTTAAGCTAATGGCGCTCCACTTTTCATTCTTCACTGAATTGTACAACATGGGCATCGCCTCTCCCGGAATATCCACACCCAATCTGCTCCCCAATCCGAAGGACTGTAGCATTTCCAAAAATGATTGTGGCTTACTAGCAAATGACTTTCTCACGGCCAGTGCGGTACCCACATTGGAAGATTTCTCAAATACCTGCTCAACACTGATGCTGCCATATCCCCCTTCATGGCTATCATGCAATACCACTCCATTGAAATTGCGCTCGCCATTGCCTGTATTGACAGTATCCTTGCTATCAATGGTTCCTTCTTGAAAAGCCGCCATCAGACTTGCCAATTTCATGGTTGATCCTGGCTCACAGAGTTGACCTACGGCATAATTAAAATTCTCCGCATAGCTACTGTCCTTGGTTCTGCTCAAATTGGCAATGGCCCTCACATAACCAGTTTCCACCTCCATCAAAATGGCACAACCCCACTCGCCATGCAATGAATCCATTTGCTTGCGCAAAGCATGTTCAGCCACATCTTGTAAATGCACATCAATGGTGGAAACAATATCAAATCCCGGAATAGGTTCTTCAATGAACGCGTCCGTCATGGGTTTCCAAACATTGCCTGGAATGAGCTCTTGCAACTGCTTTCCCGGACGTCCTGCCAAAATAGAGTCATACGACAACTCCAATCCCACTTTGTCCGAAGCACGCTCTAAGCCGATGGTTCTGGATGCCAAACTTCCATAGGGCTTTACTCTCTTCTTGGTTTCTTTGACAAGGAATCCTGTTTTGTTGGCTCCCTTTTTTACCCAAGTATTTTTCTTAAAACGATTGACTTGCTCAAACGTTAAATGACGCGCCATTAGCTCGTAGCGTGCGCCCTTCTTCATGGCGGCCTTCATCAATCGCTTGTAATCAGCCTTCGATTTTCCCGTCTCAAAAGTTTCAAAAATCAAACAAAGCGAATCCAAATGCGATTCAAAAGTCTCCAAGTCAGTTACCGCTTTTGCATCCCAACGAATCTCATACTCGGAAACGGTTGTCGCTAACAAACTTCCATCGGAAGACCATATCTGTCCACGCGTAGATTCAATGTCCCGCACCTTGCTGGTAAAAGACAAAGCCAAGTCAATCGCGTTCTGATCAGGCTGAATCTGCAACATCGCGGCCTTTCCAAAAATGGAAATTCCCACCAACACCATCAATACAAAAATGATGTACACCCACATTGATTTTATTTTTACCAATACCGTATTCATGGGTGTGATAGCGTATCAGTAGATTCTAAAATAACCGGTGGAGAGGAAAGCTCCTTCAATCCCATCTTCGCGATATCTTGGGCCACTTGACTTTGACGCTTCTTGATTTCCAAAGCGCTCATGGACTCATTGTAAATGGTTCTTTGCTCATTCAACTCTTTGTTATTGCGTTGAATTTGCTTTTGATAATCCTCAAATTTGTATTGCAAGGCAATATCTAAAATCAATAAAAGGCCAATAAAACCAATCAATCCAAGATGATTTTGCACAAAATTTCCTGTCAATAAATCCCCTCCAAAAACAGTTGCTAAAAAACCCTTTTTCACTTTGGGCTTAGCACTTTCTGGAGTTGCTTCTTGGGGAATATTTTCAAAAACTTCGCTCATGCTCTTCGCTCCGCTACACGTAATTTGGCACTTCTTGATCTTGTATTTTGAGACAACTCCTCTTCCGTTGGAAGAATCGGTTTGGCATTCAATGGCTGAAAAGGACGAAGGATATTTCCAAAAAAATCCTTTTCCATTTTATCCTCTACATTACCAGATCTAAAAAAGGATTTAACCATTCTATCTTCTAGTGAGTGATAAGAGATGATCGCCACTCTGCCATTCACTTCCATCAAGGAGGGTAATTGATTCAATAAGGACTCCAGCACCTCCATCTCCTTATTCACTTCGATTCGAATGGACTGAAACACCTTGGCCAAAAACTGATGGTGATTCTTCCAATCTTCTTCTCCAATCAATGCTGTGATCAACTGTTGTGTAGAGGAAATGGGGCGCGACTCCACAATGTGTCGCGCCGCCACATGGGGCTTTTCCACTTCTCCATACAACCTAAACAAACGAGTTAATGCTTCGGACGAATATTCATTGACCACCTGATGGGCAGTCAAAGCAGATTGGTGATTCATGCGCATATCCAAGGGGCCATCCATGCGAATAGAAAAACCCCTCTCTGCTGTATCAAATTGGTGACTGCTCACGCCAAGATCCGCCAAAAGCCCATTGACCTTTTTGACGCCGTGAATGCTCAACCAATTTTTGGCATCTGCAAAATTTTCTTTAATCAAAGTAAAACGATCATCCACCGGAGCGTTCTTCCAAGCATCTTGGTCCTGATCAAACGCAAATAATTTTCCTGTGGTCAACTTATCCAAAATGGCCCTGCTATGACCCGCAGCTCCCATCGTAACATCTACATAAATCCCCTCCGGTGAAATTTGGAGGGCTTCGATACTTTCGCGGAGCAAAACGGCGCGGTGATAATCCAGTGGGGTGATGTTTTGCTCCATCATGACATCAGGTATTGGGATTGCGCTCGATATCTTTTCTTACATCTTCTGCCAAGGATCCAAAGTCAAAATCTTCATCGATAATGACATCCTGGTGATTGGAAGCGCTCCAGAGCTCCATTTTCTCACCCAAACCGGTGATTACGCACTCATTATTTTCATCTATCTCTATTTCTGCATATTCTAACAATGCCGCCGGGATCAACATCCTGCCATTGCTATCGAGCTCCACCAAGGTGGCGCCTTTCATGAATTTCCTTTGAAAAAGCTGATGCTTTTGATTGTATCGGCTCAACCGACTCATCTCTTCATTCACTTTATCCCACTCTGGTTTTGGATAAATCACCAAACACTTAGAGAATATGTCTCTGTTGATCACTAGACCGTGATGAATGTGATGCTCCAACTGTTTGCGCAGACGTCCTGGAAAGAGCAGACGCCCTTTGGTATCCAGTTTACAATGATGTTCGCCTAACAGATTGAGCATATGGGGTAATGATTCTGGACAAAAATAAATCAAAATTCCCACTTTTTACCACTCTACACCATTTTTTCGGGATTTTTAATAACTCTTCACCACCTTGTTCAATACCATAGAATAAATAAAAGCCTTATTTTAATAAGACTGCGGGACATTTTAAAGCAAAAAATAAACGGTGGGAAAAAGTGGGAATGTTAACAAGTTTAAGTGCATAAGTTTGAACTCAACCCTGTGTTAAGCACCACACGATGAAAATGAGAAGAGCAAAAAGATCCTTTATCTGACGGGTGGAAAATGCCCGTCAATGCAGGGGTCGTTTCTTAATGACACCACCCTTGGTGTCCTTGATGGGATGCTGGATAATAAACGCGTTGGGATCGATGGCTTCTATCTCACTGATCATGTGGGAAACCTCTAATCGAGTGATGGCGCAGAAAACAATGCGTTTGTTTTCATGAGAAGGTGACACGTCTCTAAATCCAAATTCACCCTTATACACTGTCATACCGCCCCGCAACTTTTGACGAATCATTTTCTCCACTTCATGAGAATGATGAGAGATGATGGTAAGACCGATATATTCCTCCCAGCCGTTGATAATGAAATCGACAGTCTTGGAAGCAGCAAAATAGGTAAGGATAGAATACATTGCCCGCTCCACATCCAACACCACCGCCGCCACACAAAAGAGAATAACATTGAACACCGTAATAAAATCTCCGACGGTGAGGGTAGATTTTCTGCTGATACTTACGGCCATCACCTCTGTACCGTCTATCACCCCACCCCCGCGCATAGCAAAGCCGATTCCACCACCCAAAAACACGCCGCCAAAAACAGCAATCAAAAGCTTATCCTGAGTGATCGTCGGAATTTCAATGTAATGGACCAAGAGAGCCAATGTCAATATGGCAATGGCACTCTTCAATGCAAATACTCCACTGATCTGTTTGAACCCCAGTACGACAAAAGGAATGTTTAAAATAATGATCAACCAAGAAACATCCCAACCCAACTTGGCTTGCAGAATCAAAGAAATACCAGTAACTCCACCATCCAAAAACTGATTGGGCAACAAAAACGCTTTCAGTCCAATACTCGCCAAGATCACAGCGAGGGCCAACATACCGGCTTGTCTAACATGAGAAAAAAAAGAACTTTCCTTTTGCACTTTCTTCATGTCACAAATTTGAAAATGAATTCATCCTCCTCCCATGGTCATCCAACTTGTTGTTAGTCGTCCATTGTTAACACCTCTGCAAGGAGGCTCTTTGCATCTCAAGAAAAAAAGGTATTTTCGCTGATGAAAGTTTTGAAGAAATGGAAGAATATTTAAAATCCGAGGGAGAGTTTCAGTTTATTGACAAGGGAGAAGGGCCGCCCCTGATCCTTTTGCACGGTCTATTTGGAGCATTGAGTAATTTCAAAGAGGTACTCGATGAGTTTTCCAAAACCCATCGTGTCATGATTCCCATGCTTCCGCTCTACTCCATGCCGTTACTAACTACTGGAGTAAAATCACTAGCGGAATACCTTCATCGCTTCATCCAACATCAAGGCATTCAAAAAACATTGTTGTTGGGCAATAGTCTTGGCGGTCACGTAGCCTTGGTGTACACCAAAATGCACCTGGAAAAAGTCAATGGACTAATATTGACTGCCAGCAGCGGATTGTACGAAAATGCTTTTGGATCGTCATTTCCCAGAAGAGAGGACAAGGAGTTTATCCGTCAAAAAGTAGCGGTCACTTTCTATGATCCCAAGCACGCAACCGATGATCTGGTGAATGAGTGTTTTGAGGTTGTAAATGATCGCAACAGGGTATTGAGAATATTGGCCTTGGCCAAGAGTGCCATCCGCCACAACATGGCCAACGACTTGCAACACATGCAAACTCCCGCTTGTTTGATTTGGGGGAAAAATGACACCATCACTCCTCCGGAAGTAGCGGAAGAATTTTTGACGCTGCTGCCACAAGCATCACTTTTTTGGATTGATCAATGCGGTCATGCGCCGATGATGGAACATCCTGCCACTTTCAATACCTTACTCAGAAACTGGCTTCAACAAAAGTCACTGTAACATGCACATCCTGGATGCCGTTTTTTTAATGTCTAATACGAAGGTGGAAGGCTGTCCCGATCCTGTATTGAAAGAAGTGGCTTTCATTGGTCGATCCAACGTAGGAAAAAGCAGTCTCATCAATATGTTGGTCAATAAAAAAGGATTGGCCAAAACATCCTCTACTCCCGGCAAAACACAAACCATTAATCACTTCGAAGTAAAAGTGAAACATGGAAAAAATTGGTATTTGGTGGATTTACCCGGCTATGGTTACGCCAAAAAATCGAAATCTTCTCGGAAAGATTGGCAATCGATGATCAAACATTACTTAGAGGAAAGAGAAAATCTCACCTGCACTTTTGTTTTGATTGATCTGCGCCACGAGGCCCAAAAAATCGACCTTGAATTCATGGAAAGACTGTTGGAAGACGGTATCCCCATGGCCATCATTTTTACCAAGGCGGATAAATTAAAGGACCAAGCGGCAGTAAAAGCTTTTGAGCAATACGAAAATGTTTTGAAAGAAAAATGGGGAGATACTCCCAACCTTTTCATCTCTTCCGCTGAATCGCAATTAGGGAAAGATCGACTCTTGCAATTTATTTCTACCATCGTATAAATGGAAAACCATCCCTATATCCATTGGCAAACGGAATTGGAACATTTGTTTGATCCCATTGAAGCGGAATTACAAAACGCCTCTGCGATTTATATACTGACCGATGAAAACATCCAACCGTTGTGGATGAATACACTACTCGAAAATTGCAGTATATTACAACGAGCGCATATCATCGAAATTCCGGCAGGTGAATCTTCCAAAGAATGGGAAATTGCTTCTCAAGTGATGCAGCAGTGGATGGAAGACCAGGCAGATCGTCACATTTGGCTCATCAATTTCGGTGGAGGAGTGATTACCGATTTAGGAGGATGGATTGCTTGCAATTATAAAAGAGGCATTTCCTTTGTCAACGTTCCCACTACCTTGATGGGAATGGTAGATGCCTCCATCGGTGGAAAGAATGGGATCAATTTCATGGGAAATAAAAACATGATTGGCACCTTTCAAGAACCTGACGCTTTGTTGATCTATCCTGGATTTATTGAGACACTTCCAGAGCAAGAACTCTTATCGGGTTTTGCAGAGATGATCAAACATGCATTGATCGCTGACCAAGCACTTTGGGAGGTCATCACTGAGCTAGAGGAGATTGATGCGCATCGATTGATCCCGTTTATCAAGCGAAATATTCAAATCAAGAATCACATCGTTTTTGAAGATCCTTTTGAAGAGGGTTCGAGAAAGCTACTCAATTATGGACACACCCTAGGACATGCGCTAGAGTCATGGAGCTTAGCGCAAAATATCAATTGGTCGCATGGATACTGCGTAGCGCAGGGAATGAAGTTCGCCAATTTCCTTTCGTGGAAAAAAGGGTTGTTGGATGAGAAAACATATGGTGAGGTGAATGAGTTTCTAGAGGAGATTTATCCACTGTCAACACTGCCTGCTATATCATCGCTCACTCCTTTCTTGGTACAAGATAAAAAAAATAGAGCGGATGGTTTACAATTTTCCTTGATTGAAAATCCTGGAAAAGCGATTTTCAATCAGAGGATAGAATGGAATGAAATGGAAGCGCACTATTCATCTTGGTGTCAACCTATCCATTGAAAATCATCCCCATCTTTCAACACAGGGAATTTATCTCGGAAAGCCGCTAGATCTTCTTTATCTAAGACCCACTCACCCACCTCGGCCAAATCTGATTTGGTCCAAAGCACCTCACCCTTTGGGGAGATAATGGCAGAGTCTCCAGCATATATATTTCCGTTGGGATCGGTGCCCACACGATTGACCGCCAAAACATAACACTGATTTTCGATGGCCCTGGCTCGCAGTAATGTAGACCAAGCTTCTCGGCGTGCCGATGGCCAATTGGCCACATACACCAACACATCTAATTGGGCCTTGCCATGCTCCCATTTGTTCCGACTCCAAACAGGAAAACGCAAATCATAGCAAATCAAAGGACAAATATCAAAACCTCTCCAATGCTCTATCAATCGATTATTTCCTTTTTGG
>Ga0169931_10014504_pt1 | contig 10656 bp, 13 predicted proteins | sample Kivu_15m_20L_FD_129675 | JGI IMG/M metagenome (GOLD analysis project Ga0169931, IMG submission 129675) | Freshwater microbial communities from Lake Kivu, Western Province, Rwanda to study Microbial Dark Matter (Phase II) - Kivu_15m_20L... | ecosystem: Environmental > Aquatic > Freshwater > Lake... | reverse complement strand
GGAAACGGCGGTGCGCATCCTGCACATCCCCACAGGCCTGTTCGTGCGCTGCACCCAGGAGCGCTCCCAGCTGCAAAACAAAGAGAAGGCCATGGCCCTGCTGATGGCCAAGCTGCTGGTGATCGCCCAGGAGCAGCGGGCGGCCGAGATCGCCGACATCCGCGGCGACATCGTCGAGGCGGCCTGGGGCAACCAAATTCGCAACTACGTCTTCCACCCATACCAAATGGTGAAAGACCTGCGCACCCAGCACGAAACCACCGACGTCCAGGGCGTCATGGACGGCGACCTGGACCCCTTCATCCAGTCGCTGCTGCACGCCGGCGTCGAGGTGGGCGGAGGATCCAGCGATGACTGATCCCCAAGCCTCAGGCAGAGCGAACAACGCCGAAAGCCCCAGTTTCGTCAAGCTGGCGATGCGCAACATGGTGCGCAAGGGGCGCCAGAGCCTGCTGCACTTCGGCCTCACCGCTGCCGGCCTGCTGGGCTTTCTGGTGCTGGTCGCCAGTCTGGGGCGACCCCAGATTCCAGGTGGCTGAGGTGGTCGCCGCCATCGACCTGGATCTGGCCTTCGCTGCCGATCCGGATCTGGCGCCCGAGCTGCTGGCTGCCGCCGCCTTGCCCTGGCAACAGCTGCTGGCCGGCTGGCTGGCGCAGCTGCAGGCCGAACTGCCGAGCGACCTGCAAAGCAGCGCTTACAGCCTGGGGCTGAGCCTGGTCGGTGATGCCGAGATCGCCGAGCTCAACGCCAGCTGGCGCGACAAGGCCGGCCCCACCGATGTGCTCGCCTTCGCCGCCCAGGACGACGACCTGCCGATGCCCCCTGGAATGGGCGATGAGGCCCTCGAGTTGGGCGACATCGTGATCTCCCTCGACACCGCCGCCCGCCAGGCCCCCGCGCACGGCAACACCCTCGAGCAGGAGCTGCTGTTTCTCGCCAGCCATGGACTGCTGCACCTGCTGGGCTGGGACCACCCCGATCAGCCAAGCCTGACGGCGATGTTGCAACGCCAGGACGCGCTGTGCAGCAGCGTTAACGTGCAGGACAGCGGCTCGAACACGGGCCTTTGATGACCAGCCCCCTGCCCCGCACTCCCTCCGAGCTTCAGGCGGCCCCCGCCCCCCGACGCCGCTCCAGACGCATTGGAGCCTGGACTGTCGCGGGCGACCTGCCCAGCAGTTTTCGGTATGCCGCCAAGGGACTGATCTACGGCTTCACCAGCCAACGCAACTTCCGCATCCACGTGATCACCGGGGCGGTGGTGTTCAGCCTCGGCCTGTGGCTGGGACTGAGCCTCGAACGCCTGGCCGTGCTGGTGCTCACCGTGGCCGCGGTGCTGGTGCTGGAGCTGCTCAACACGGCCACCGAGGCGGTGGTGGACCTGGCCATCGGCCGCCAGTTCCACCCCCTGGCCCGCATCGCCAAGGATTGCGCCGCCGCCGCGGTGCTGGTGGCAGCCCTGGCCTCGATGCTGATCGCCCTGTTGCTGCTGCTGCCCCCACTGTTGGCCCGGCTGGGTCTTTGAATGGGGCCTGGCCCGGTGCGGCGATGCTCCTCGTTCTCGACAACTACGACAGCTTCACCTTCAACCTGGTGCAGTACCTGGGCGAGCTGGCAAGCCAGCACCCCCTGGCGGCCACCCTGCGGGTCGAACGCAACGACGCCCTGACCCTGGCCGAGATCCAGGCCCTGGCCCCCGCCGCGATCCTGATCTCACCCGGCCCGGGCGATCCTGACCAGTCGGGCGTCTGCCTCGAGGTGCTGCGCGAACTGAGCCCCACGGTGCCGACCCTGGGGGTCTGCCTGGGCCACCAGGCGATTGCCCAGGTGTATGGCGGCCGGGTGGTGCGCGCCGCCGAGCAGATGCACGGCAAGACCTCGCCGGTGCAGCACAACGGCGAAGGGGTGTTCGCCGGATTGCCCAACCCCCTGACCGCCACCCGCTACCACAGCCTGATCGCCGAGCGCGCGTCGCTGCCGGACTGCCTGGAGATCACCGCCTGGCTCGAGGACGGCACGATCATGGGGCTGCGGCACCGCGACTACCCCCATCTGCAAGGGGTGCAGTTCCACCCCGAGAGCGTGCTGACCCAGAGCGGCCATGACCTGCTGGCCAACTTCCTCCGCCAGGCCAGCCGCACCCTGCAGTTGGGTTAGCGTCGCCGCACGAGCCGCCACTCCATGCGTCTGCTGCCCGCCCCACGACTGAAGACCTGCCTGGGCGCCGCCATGCTCGGCACCACCCTGGTGGGGGCCACAACCCTGACAGGCCCTGGCGCCCTGGCCGCCGGTGGCGTGACCATCACCAGTTACGGCCACAGCGCACTGCTGATCCGAGGCGGCGGCAAAACCGTGCTACTCAACCCGTTTCAGGCCGTGGCCTGTGCCGCTGGCCTGGCCGAGCCGCGGGTCAGCGCCGATGTGATTCTGGCCAGCAGCAGCCTCAAGGATGAGGGAGCCAACGTCGCCCGCGGCAGGCTGCTGGTGACTCCGGGCTCGTACCGCATCGGCGGCCTGAGCATCGAGGGCATCGCCGCCCCCCACGACCGCTTTGGCGGCCGCCGCTTTGGCCAGGCCACCCTCTGGCGCTGGAAGCAGGGAGGGCTCGAGATCGCGCACCTGGGTGGCACCGCCGCCAGCCTGGGGCCCTCGGACCGGGTGCTGCTCGGCCGGCCCGATGTGCTGATCATCGGCGTGGGCGGGGGCGCCAAGGTCTACGACGGGTCTGAGGCCGCCGAGGTGGTGCGCGAACTGCAACCCCGCCGCGTGATCCCGGTGCAGTACGTCAGTGGCCGCAAACCGCCCAAGGACTGCGACCAGGGCGGGGTTGAGCCGTTTCTCAAAGCCATGGCCGGCGCCAAGGTCAACCGTCCTGGCACCAACCTCAGCCTGCCGGGCAAGGTGGGCGACAGCCTGGTGATCGAGGTGATGCGCTGAAGCGCATCAGGCGGCCAACGCGCTGTACATCTGCCAGAACTGCTGCATCTGCGCGCGGGTGCCGATGCTCACCCGCAGGGAGCCATCGATGAGCGGCTTGCCGGCCATCGAACGCACCAAAATGCCGGCCTGGCGCAGCTCAGCCTCCACCGTGGCCGCAGGGCGAGTGGGCCAGACCAACAGGTAATTGCCGCCGGCGCAGTGAAAGCGACTGCCGGCCTGCTGCAGCTGCTGCACCAGCCAGGCGCGCGCCGCCTTGACCTCGGCCACATAGGCATCGGTGTAGGGCTGATCAGCCAGGGCCGCCCGGGCTGCCGTCACCGCAAAGCTGTTGATGTCGTAGGGGCCGGTGACCCGGCTGATGCGATCGATCACCGGGGCCGCGCCGATGGCAAAGCCGATGCGCAACCCCGCCAGCCCGGCGGTCTTGGCGAGCGAGCGCAGCACCACCAGGTTGGGGGTGGCCGCAAAATCGACCAGCGGCAGCACGCTGTCGCCGGTGAACGCCTCGTACAACTCGTCGATCACCACCAGGGTCTGGGGGGCCGCCGCCGCCAGCTCCAGGATCGGCTCTGGGGCCAGGCGGGTGCCGGTGGGGTTGTTCGGATTGCAGATCAGCAGGATGCGGGGCGCCTGCGCCAGAGCCAGGCGAACCTCCTGCAGCGGAAAGGCAAAATCCTCGCCCCCATAGGCCATGGCCTCGATCGCCATGCCCTGCATCTGGGCGCAGGGGGTGTAGTAGCCGAATGTGGGGCTGGTGGTGAGCAAGGTCTGGCCACGATCGCCATAGGCATGGCAGATGGCATGGATCGCCGCATCGACACCGTTGAACAAGCCGATCTGCTCTGGCTGCAGCGGCAGGGCCAGGTTGGTGATCACGGCCTCGCGCAGGCCGTCGTACTCGGGATAGATGGCGTAGTGATCGGGTGGAATGGCCCGCAACGCCTCCACCACCTTGGGGCTGGGGCCAACCGTGTTCTCGTTGAAATCCAGGCGCAGCAGCCCACGCCGCCCCTCCAGAGGCGCGCTGTAGGCCTTGAGGCTCTCGACCTCAGGGCGGGGCTTGGGGAAGGAAGTGTCCGTCAAAGCCCCAGGTCGGTCCAATCGCCGCGGGTGTCGCAGCAGGTGGCAGGGTCGAGCGCCTCATCGCGCTTTGAGGCCAGGCTCGGGTTCTGCTCAAGCAGGCGGGCAATGGCGCGGCGCTGGTCGCGCACGCTCAGGAACCAGCTTCGCGTGCGACGTTCAGGCTGCAGCTGCCACTGGAGCAGGTGCCCCAGCAACACCCCCAGGCGGTTGACCAGCTCCCGAAATTCCTGTCGCCCCAAGGCTTCAAGCTCCTCCTGCAAGGCGTCCCAATCGAGCCGGCTGCTGTCATGGGCGCGCAGGGAACTGATGCTGCTGGTCACGGCAGGCGCGTGAAAACGGCCATCACCAGCGTAGACACTTCGCTCCGGCACATCCACTCCGGTGACATCCACTCCGGTGACATACGTACCGATTGCATGCGCACCGATTACATGCGCTCGAGGGTGGGGATCCCCAGCAGCCCCAGTCCCAGCTTGAGGGTGTCGGCGCTGAGGCGGCACAGGGCCAGACGGGAGCTGCGGGCGGGCCCCTCGGCCTTGAGCACGGGCACCTGGTCGTAGAAGCGGTTGAACACCTGCGACAGCTCGAACAGGTAGCTGCAGAGCCGGTTCGGCAGCAGCTCCTCCTCCACCTCGGCCAGGACGGTGTCGAGTTTGAGCAGCTCGCGGATCAGGGCCCATTCCTGGGGTTCGCTGAACGACAACACCTGAGCCTCAGCGCGCTCGGGGTCCCCAGTCGCCGCGCCAGCCTGCGCAGCGCCCTTGCGGGCGATGCCGGCGATGCGTACCACCGCGTAGAGCAGGTAGGGCGCGGTGTTGCCACTCAACGCCAGCATGCGATCAAAGCTGAACTGGTAGTTGGTGATCCGGTTGGTGGACAGATCGGCGTACTTGACCGCGGCGATGCCGACGGTGGTGGCGACCTGCGCGATGAAGGCCTCGTCTTCGTCGCGGCCCTCGTCGGCCAGGCGGCGGCGCAGGTCGGCGCCGGCCCGCTCGACCGCCTCATCGAGCAGGTCCTTGAGGCGGACCGTGTCGCCAGAGCGGGTTTTGAGCTTTTTGCCATCATCGCCCTGCACCAGCCCGAAGGGCACGTGCTGCAGCTGGACCGCGGGCTGGACCCAGCCGGCCCGCCGCGCCACCTGGAACACGGCGGCAAAGTGCGAGGCCTGACCGGCATCGGTGACATAGATCACCCGGCCGGCACCGTCGCCCCCGGGCGCTGGCGCCAAGCGGTAGCGAATCGCCGCCAGATCGGTGGTGGCGTAATTGAAGCCGCCGTCGCTCTTCTGGACGATCAGCGGCAGCGGCTGCCCGTCCTTGCCGCTGACCCCTTCCAGAAACACACAGCCGGCGCCGTCATCGACCACCAGCAGCCCGGCGGCACGCAGGTCATCGACCACCGCCTGCAGACGGGGGTTGTAGAAAGATTCGCCACGCTCGCTGAGCTGAATGTCGAGGCGGTCGTAGATCGCTTGAAACTCGCGCCGGCTCTGATCACAGAGCAGTCCCCAGGCCTTGAGCGACGTGGGGTCACCACCCTGCAGCTTGACCACCTCCTCACGGGAGGTGGCCTGAAAAGCCTGATCCGCGTCAAAGCGAGCCTTGGCCTGGCGATAGAAGGCCACCAGGTCGCCCAGATCGACGGCATCGGCCGTCTCGAGCGCCTCGGGCGCCACCTCTTTGAGGTGGGTGATCAGCATGCCGAACTGGGTGCCCCAGTCGCCCACGTGGTTGAGCCGCAGCACCGCATGGCCGCGGAACTCCAGCACCCGCGCCAGACAGTCGCCGATGATCGTCGAACGCAGATGGCCGACGTGCATCTCCTTGGCGATGTTGGGGCTCGAGAAATCGACCACCACCGGCGCCGAACCGGGGGCCACAGGCACCCCCAGGCGCCCATCGCCCAGGCGGGCAGCGACCTCGCTGGTCAGGCACTCGGGCCGCAGGGTCAGGTTGATGAAGCCGGGCCCGGCGATCGCCGGCTCGAGGCAGAGCGCGGTGAAGGCCGGGTCGGCGTTCAGCTCGGCAACGATGGCGGCGGCGATCTGACGGGGCGGCTGGCCCAGGGGCTTGGCCAGGGGCAGGGCCCCATTGGCCTGAAAGTCGCCGAATTCGGGCTTGCTGGCAGGGGCCAGCTGGGGGTCGAGGCTGGTCCCCGCAGCACGCGCCGCAGCTGCAGCCTCAGGAAACGCCCGCTCCAGCGCCGCGCGCAGCTGGGAGTCGAGGATCTGGGCGAGGCGCAGCATGCGGATCGTGGCCGCAACGGCGGCAGCAGATCACCCGATCATGCCCGCCCGGCTAGGCCGCAGCGCTGAGGCCCAACTGCTGCTCGAGCCCGGCCAGCACCACATCGGCCACCAGCTTGATGCGGTAGCGGCAGGCCTGGGTCTCGCTGCCATCGAAGCGGCCCTGTTCGAACACCTTGTTGCTGCCGGCTCCGCCGCCACACAGGCCGAAATAGGCGCAACTGGCGCGGCAGGCCGCCACCCCGGCAGCCATTTCACGGTGCACCTGCTGAAAGCGCTCGCTGGCAGCGATCTGCTGCAGGCTGTCGCTCAGCACATTGCCAAAGGCAAAACGACCGAACCGCTCCAGCTCGACCCCCAGCAACTCGGGGTCAAAACTGGACACATTGCCGTGAGCGTCGACATTGACGATCACGAACGGGTGGTTCATGTCGGTGCGCTCCAGCCGCTGATCGCTGCAGGCCAGGCTGGCGATGCCTTCGAATTCACGCAGGTGCACCCGGCCCGGAGCGGCGATGGTGCGCTGCCAGAAGCGCTGCAGAAACGCCCGATACCGGGTTTCCAGCACGGGGCGATCCAGGCTGGATTGGCTGTTGCCGCCTTCGGTCTCCTCCATGTTGAAGCCGACCTCGACAATGCCGTGCTCGGCAAAGAAGTCGAACAGCGCATCGGCGTGATCGAGGGCATCGGCGGTGAGCACGCTGATCACGTTGAACGGGATCTGCCGCTGCTGCAACCAACGGATGCCGCGCAGCGCGGCGGCATGGGTCGGCCTGCCGGTGCGGGTCCGGCGGTGGGCGTCATGCAGAAAGGCCGGGCCATCGATGCTCACGCCCACATGGATGCCGTTGCGGGCAAAGCAGTCGCACCAGGCCTCGTCGATGGTGATGCCGTTGGTCTGCAATGACTGGTGCACGGTCTGGGGCGGCAGGCCCTGACGCGCCAGGGCCGCGCGAATGCGGTCGGTGGCGGCGTCGTAAAAGGCCGGCGGCACCGTCAGCGGCTCGCCCGCATGCCACAACAACGTGAAGGGCCCGTCCAGGTAGGGGCTCTCCAGCACCCGGGCCAGGGCCGCATCAAGAACCTCCAGCGACACCTGGCTGCGGTCGTCGCGGGTGGTCAGATAGCAGTAATCGCAGTCGAGATTGCAGTACGGGGTGGGCTGCAGCACCAGCAGGCGCAGCGGTCCAGCGCCGTCCACAGCCGCCGCATCACCAGCCATTGGGCCAACGGCCGCCGTTGCGGAAGCCACCGTTGTAAAAGCCGCCATTGCGGAAGCCGCCGTTGTAGAAGCCGCCGTTCTGGAAGCCACCGTTGCCCCAGCCACCATTGCCGAAACCGCCATTGCCCCAGCCGCCGTTGCTCCAACCGACGCCTCCTGGGCCGATCACGACAAAGCTGATCGCATCCGGGCCCAGGCTGCCCTGATCGGCGTCCGAGGCCTGGCGCTGGCGCGCGGCGGCGGCAATGCGCTGCAGGCGGGCCTCGATCTCACCCTGGGGTGCGGGGGCTTCGAGCGCGGCCCGACTCGCCTGAACCGCCAGCACCAGACCGGTGTCAAACGGCAGCGAGGCCGCGATCAGCAGCACACCGAGCAGACGGGATTGGGTGATCAGCTTCATCGGGGCTGAAGGGCAAAGGACGGGGGCACGGGTCGCAGGGGCTCAACCCCCAGCAGCAGAACGTCAAAAACGCCGCGGATCTGCTCGGACGGCAGGTTGAGGGCCGAGCCTGGTCCGAGCCAGCGGTTCACCGCCGCCACATCAGCGGGGTCGCCGTTGACATAGCCCTGCTGCAGCTGGGCGATCGCGCGGTTGGCCAGGCTGCGGAACAACGAGTTGTTCTCGGGCACCGCACAGGCCACGGCGTAGCGCAGGTACGGCTGTTCGGGCGTGAGGGTCACACCCTTGAGCCCCTGCTCACGAACCAGACCGGACAGCAACGCCGAATCGCCGATCACGCCCTCCACCTGACCCGCGGCCAGGGCCTTGACCGCCGCCGCCAGATCGCCATAGGGCTGCACCTGCGCCTTCGGCTGCATGCCCCGCAGCTGGGTGTCACTCAGCGAATCGCGCACCACGCCGACGCGCCGACCCGCCAATCCGGCCGGGCTGCCATCGAAACGACCGGTCGGTGCCAGCAAGCGCAGACCCGAAACACCGATCGGCATGGTGAAGTCGACGACCTCGTCCCGGGCCCAGGTAAACGGCAGGCTGCAGGCCAGTTCAGCCTTGCCCTCGCCCAGGCGCTGGCTCAGCTGCTCAGAATCCGTGACGGCCTCGTAAACAAGGCGCACGGGCTTGCCGAGGGCCTGGCCCACCAGGGCGGCAATGCGCTGGGCCACCAGGGCGCCATAGCCCTGCGGCTGTCCCTTGGCGTCGGCGCTGAGCAGCGGCGGGCTGTCAGCCGGGCCGATCAGGCGCAGCTGACCGCTGCGACCAATCTGCTCAAGCACGCCCCCGACGCGCGGAGCCGGCGACTGGGCGGCTGCCGGCAGGGCCAGGCCCAACGCCAGCGCCGTAGCCACGGCCAACGCTGGTCCAGAACGACACGTGCCAACACCCATGGGGCAGACGCTGAACGGCTGGTCCCATGCTGGGCCCAGCCGCCCTGTCTGTCAGCCCGGTTGTCACGATCAGACCCAGTCGGCGCCAAGGTCGGAGGCAAAGCGCATGCTGATGTCCAACCAGGCGGCCCGGGTGATCGGCGCGCTGGTGGAGATCAGATCGATGCCGGTGCTGGCGTACGCCGCCAGCTGATCGGGCTGCACCCCAGAGGCCTCCAGCACCACGGCAGCCCCCGCGGCGCTGGCCAGGTGCCGCAGCTGGGGCACCAGCACCGCGAGGGCCTCGGGGCTGAATTCATCGAGCAGCACAGCGTCGGCCCCGGCGCGCACCGCGGCCGTGGCCTCGGCGGCGGTCTCGGCCTCGACAATCACCCGTGCCGGCCAGGGGGCAGCGGCCCGCACCGCGGCGATCGCCGCCGCCACGCCCCCGCTCCAGGCCAGATGGTTCTCCTTGAGCATGGCCGCATCGTCAAGGCCCAGGCGGTGGTTGACGCCACCGCCGCAGCGGACCGCATATTTCTCCAGCAGGCGCAGGCCCGGCGTCGTCTTGCGGGTATCGGCCAGGCGCACCCCACTGCCCGTCAGCTGCGCCACCAGGGCGGCGGTGGCGGTGGCGATGCCGCTGAGCCGCATTGCCAGGTTGAGGGCGGTGCGCTCACCGGCCACCAGCGCCGCCGCAGGGCCCTGCAGCTCCAGCAGGGTCTGGCCGGCGACGACCGCGTCACCGTCCTGGCACAACAGCCGCACCGTGACACCGGGATCCAGCTGGGCGAACAGCGGCGCGACGAGCGCGCCCCCGCAGAACACCCCAGGAGCGCGGGCGATCCACTGGGCCCGGCCCATGGCCCCGACCAGCGCCGGGGCGGTGAGATCACCGCGACCGAGGTCCTCGTCCAACCAGCGGCGCAGCTGGTCCTGCAACCGGGGGGTCAGGGGCAGGCGGCAACGGGGCATGGACCTCAGAGCCAGTAACCGATCGGCAGCCGCGGGTCCAGCTCCTTGGCCGCGGGCCAGGCGCCGAAGCGCTCCAGGGCACCGCTCAGAACCTCCAGCAGACTGCGCTTCTGGTCCAGCTCCTGACGGGCCGCCCACTCGGCCTCCTGGACCTCGGCCTCCGGCAGGGCCAGGGCCTCCATCAGCTGGCGGTAGGCCTGCTTTTCCGAGGCGTTGATGCGGTCCGCATCGGCCGGACCCTGGCTGATGCTGACCATCTGCATGGCCAGCTTGACCACCAACTGCCGTTCATCGGCACCGTCCAGGGCCCCCACCAGGCGCTCCAGCTCCCCGGGTTCAACCGGATCCATCGCCAGCGCGTGCACGGTGGCTTCAGCCACGCCCTCAGCACCGTCGCGCTGGAGCAGCCGGGCCACCACCTTCTCGAGCAGCTGGCGCTCTTCGAGCGCGAAGTCGCCGTCGGCCCAGGCCACCCAGCAGACGATGCGCAACAGCGCCCGCTGCGATGGGGTCAGGGCGTCCATGGGGTGGGCTGAAGGGGCGCCGGCATCGCGTTCCATGGAGCTGGTCAGGGGGCATCGGAAGCGTCAACTATGGACCGGTCGGCTCACTTGCCGATGCAGAAGCGCGAGAACACCCGATCCAACACCGCCTCACTGACCGTTTCACCGGTGATCTCACCCAGGGCGCGCACGGCAGCCCGCAGGTCAATCGTCCAGAAATCCCAGGGCAGCTGTTGGGCGGCCGCCTCGAGCGCCCGGGCCAGGCTGGCGGCAGCGGAGGCCGCCAGATCACGCTGACGCGCATTGAGGGCAACCTGCAGGCCCTCGTTGCCGCTGGCCCCGCAGCGGCGCAACAGCTCGT
>Ga0169931_10014503_pt1 | contig 10657 bp, 9 predicted proteins | sample Kivu_15m_20L_FD_129675 | JGI IMG/M metagenome (GOLD analysis project Ga0169931, IMG submission 129675) | Freshwater microbial communities from Lake Kivu, Western Province, Rwanda to study Microbial Dark Matter (Phase II) - Kivu_15m_20L... | ecosystem: Environmental > Aquatic > Freshwater > Lake ... | reverse complement strand
TCGGCGCGGTCGAGCCATTCGGCGACGCGCAACTTCGGTAGAAGATTCTCGGCCATCGTGACGAGACCGTCGGCGGGAATCACTTCCTTGCCCTCGGCTGCCAGCACCTTGTTCTGATCCGCAACGGCGGCACGTACGGCAGGAATGCCACCTTGCAGGACTCGTTCGGCGATCGCGCGCTGCGCTTCGGGAAGTGCGTTGAGAACCTCGCTGCGGTGCGCGCGACCCGGCTTCAGGCGCTTTGCCTTCGGGCGCTGCGGCAGTTCGGGCGGAGGAGTGAACGGACCGCGACGCTTGCGATCATCGCCACCCGCAGCCGGGCCATCGCCCTTCTCGCCGCGCGGGCGACGCTTGTCATCGCGACGCGGACGTTCGGATCGCGGAGCCTTCGTTTCGATGACCGGCTTGAACGGCGTGTCCGATGCCAACAATTCGAGACGATTCGACTTCTCGACACGTTCCTTGCCCGCGACGATCGAAAGAATGGAGATTCCGTCGATGTCGAAATCCGCTTCCACTTTCAATACGTCGCCAACCTTTGCGCCACCCGACAACACCGCACCCTCGAGAACACCCTTCGGTTCGCGTGCCCCGGCAGCCCGCCAGGTCCACGTGCCGTCCGGACGGCTGCTCGTGAGTTCAATTTCGATGCGACGCGACATAGGGACACAACGCTAACGCCTGAAACGCCCTGCGACTATGGTCAACCCGTGGCTGTTTACGCGCTTGGCGACCAGGTTCCCGACATCGACCCGACGGCGTTCGTGCATCCCGAGGCGACGATCATCGGCAGTGTCACGATCGGTGCCGGATCGAGCATCTGGCCCGGAGCCGTTCTGCGAGGCGATGACGGGTACATCAGGATCGGATCAAACACTTCGATTCAAGACGGAAGCGTTCTTCACACCACGCCGATATACCCGACGATCGTCGGCGATGAGTGCATCATCGGCCACATCGTGCACCTCGAGGGCTGCACGGTCGAAGATCGCGCACAGGTGTCGAATGGCGCGATCGTGCTTCATCAAGTCGTGGTGCGAACCGGTTCTATCGTCGCGGCAAATGCCGTCGTGCTGAACGGCCTCGAGGTACCAACGGGCGCACTCGCAGTCGGCGCTCCCGCGGTGATCAAGGAAGGTCGGGCCAAGATGGACGTCGTCGCCATGGGAGTGAAGTCGTACGTGCACAAGACGGCGCGCTATCGCGCCGAAATGCGCCGCATCGACTGACATGTCCGGCACCGCGGACGATTCGTTTCACGTTCTCTTGGTCGTCAGCGTTCCCGTCTACATCGCCGAGTTCGCTGCCGACGTTCTTTGGTCGGCAGGGGCGCAGGCGGTCGAAGAGATTCACCATGGAGCAGTGATCGACCTGCGCACGGACCTCGGTAGCGACCCGCTGCAGGCGTGGAGCAGAATCATCGAAACAACGCATGTTGCCCGGGATTGGAAAGTGCGAACTCAGTCGATCGACACACGGGTTGCCGACACCTGGAGAAAGCACGCTTCGGTCACCGTCGTGGGCGACGTCAGTATCGCCCCGGCCTGGCTCGACACGCCCACCGCAACGCGGTCCGGAACCACGGTGCTCATCGAGCCCGGCGGTTCGTTCGGCATGGGGGATCATCCGACCACACAGGCGACGCTCGACCTTGCGCTGCAGTCGCCCGGAGCGAGTGTTCTCGATCTCGGATGCGGTTCGGGCGTTCTCGGAATCGCACTTTGTCTGACGGGGCACGCCCGCGTCGTGGCGGTCGACATTGCTCCAGCAGCCGTCGAAGCCACACGGCACAACGTTGCCCTCAACGGGGTCTCCGATCGGTTCGTCATCGAGCAAGGCGATGTGCGCCACGTGAAGGGCACCTATGACCTCGTGCTTGCGAACATTTTGGCGCCGGTGTTACTCGGCGATGCCGATGCCATCGCCGCACGTGTTGCGTCACGTGGAAATCTGATCGTGAGCGGCTTCACCGACACACGCCGCTTCGACATCATCGTGCGCTATTCGGCACTCGGCCTCGAACTGCGTCGGGAGACCGTCATCGACGGGTGGTTAGCCCTTCAGTTCGAGCGCGTCTGACAACGGCGAAAAGTCGAGTTGGGCGACCTGGCGCAGATACCGTCGTGCAACCTCTTCGCGGAACTGGCGGCACAGGTCGTCGCGGAAGAATCGCGCACCCTCACGGATGACGTAGTTCAGGAGAAAAAACCGATAGGCGAGAGGAATGAAGCGCACCTCGTCGGCAGTGAGCGGATACACGCCGTGATAGGCCCGCAGGAAAGCCAAGAATCGAGGTTCGAGCAGGGTGTGTGGCGAGTACGTGAACGTGGTTCGATCGCCCGTGCTGCTGCTGACACGGGAGAGAAAATAGAAGTCGAAGACGCGTGACTCGAGACGGAACCAGTCGTAGTCCCAACGGCTGAAGAGACGGAAGCCCTCACCATAATCGACGTTGTTGAAAATGACGGAGAAGTTGCCGAGGTTCCAGTCGATCAGCACGGGAATGCGCTGCCATTCGTCGTAGTGGAAAGCCTCGAATTGCAGCAGTAATTGATGCGTGTCGCGATGCAGCACGCCGACGTCCTCGGGAAGAAGATTGAAGTTCCTCGTTGCAAAAGGACTCTCGAGAAGGTCGAGAAGGTGGATGAGATCGCCCTTCACGGAATTCGATGTTGGAGGCAACTTGTTCGCCATGGGCGCGCACGCCGCATGGAATTCGGCCATCTCACGACCGAGGTTCTCCACCTGAGCGATCGATAGGATCTTGGGCAACGATTCCGCACGAGGCACGTCTTCGTAGAACACGGCCCAGATCGATCCGTCATACCACGTGAACGGGCGCCCGTCGCGTTCGAGGACATGAGCGAGGAAAGGGGACCAGCGCTGCGTCTCCGGATCGGTTCCGAGCATCTTCGCGCAGCGATGCAGACGGTCGTGGTCTTCGGCGAAGAGAAAGTACGACCCGTACGACGACACCTTGCATACGACGGAGTTCTCCTTGCGCACGACGGTGTCTCCACCTGAGAGGGTCACGCGGTACACGCGGTTGGTGGAAACGTTTGCGGAGATCTCGCGAACATCGGTGATGTCGCGCGGATCGCCAAGATCAGCCCACGCCGCACGAACGACGTTGATGGGGGAGACCTCCATGGGTCAATTATTCACGTTCGGCCGCACACATGCGGCGACGGTTTCAACTCGCGGCGCGGTTGCGCACGCCGATCGGCGCGATGAGGTGGAATCCGGCGGCATGGCGTTCCTCTTCGGACTCACCACCCCAAAATCCGTACTCATGATTCTCCCGGGCGAACTCGCGACACCGATCGAGAACCCGGCACTCCATGCACACGAGTCGCGCTTGCGCCTCGCGACGAACACGGGCCTGCGGACGCTCCGCAGCGGGTGGGAAAAAGACCGACGACAAACCACGACACGCGCCTTCATGCATCCACGTGTCGACGCTGAACCCACGCCGTACATACGACTCAACGACCGCCATCTGACCCCTCCGCCAAATTTGCGCTGCTCCTGACCGAGCGAACTTTAGCGAGATCTAATTTTTGAGTCAATTACTCCATGCAAGTTTTGACAGCGGCCGCAAAGGCCGCGACATCGGCGCTGGTTGTGTCCCACGAGGTCATCCAACGCACCCGCTGTTCTTCGGGGTCCCAGGGCCAAAAGAAGCTGGTTTCCCGCAGGCGCTCGGCGATCGCGTCGGCAACGACGGGGTAGAGGCTGTTCACCGCGGGGGGAGTGGCCAGACGCAAAGCCTTGATGCCACGCACCGCCTCGTAGAGGTCGCGTGCCGCGCCGTTTGCCTGTGCCCCGAGGGTCACCCAGAGGTCATCACGCAACAGCGCCCGGAACTGCGCGGCGACGAAGCGACCCTTCGAGGGCAACTGGGTGGTGGCCTTGCGGGCCCACGGTGCGTAACGCACGGCCCGCTCGACAACGGGGTTTCCGGACTGGGGCAAGTAGACGATCACTTCGCCGAAGACGATGCCATTCTTCGTTCCACCGAACGTCAGCACGTCGACTCCCGCGTCGACGGTGAAGGAACGCAACTTCTCGGGCCCACCGAGGGCAGCGGTCGCGTTTGCAATACGCGCACCGTCCATGTGCACGACCATGCCGAGGTCGTGTGCGGTCGCACACAGCGACTTCACCTCGTCGATTGAGTAGAGCGTACCTACTTCCGTTGGCTGCGTGATCGACACGATGCGAGGTTGTGCATGATGTTGCGATCCCAACCAGTGCGCAGCCACCTGCAGGTCGTGCGGAGTCAATTTGCCGTCGAGGCTGGGACGCACCAACAATTTCAATCCGGCACGCTCGGGTGCCGCGGTTTCGTCGACATGGATGTGCGACCACTCGGTACACACCACGCAATCACCTGGACCTGCGAGAGAACTGAGCGCCGCCACGTTGCCGCCGGTTCCACCAAAGACGAAGAAGCTCTTCGTGCCCGCACCGAAGAGCTCTTCGAACGCTGCGTACACCTCGAGCGAGATGTCGTCGTCGCCGTAGGCCCGAGCATGGCCGACGTTTGCCTCGGCGAGGGCATCGATGACCGACGGATGTGCACCGGCGAAGTTGTCACTGGCGAAAGAACGATTGAGCGTGCTCACGCGAGCATTCTCACATCTGCGTCGCCGTTCGGCGCATAATTACGTCATGACGAAATCAACCAAAGGGTCGCGCCAGCCGGCACTCGAGGGGATGGCCGACGATAAGGCACGCTGCCGCTGGTGCCGCCGGGCAATTGCCGCCGCTGACGGACCGGGTCGACCACGCGAGTTCTGTTCGCAGGCATGTCGACAATGGGACTGGGTCGCACGACAACGCGCACGCGAATTGAAACTGTCCGAGGATCAACTCGTCATGACGCGAACCGAACTCGACGACCTTCACGATGCGCTCTACGTATTGGCCTGCGCGGTGCAGGATGTCCGTCGCGACCTGGAGGGCAACAAGAAGCCCACAGCGCGCGAATTGGGCGAAATGTTGCGGTGGATACTGGACTGCGCGGACCCCCTGGAAACCATCCGTCTCCGCCCATAATACATCTTATGTAAAACACGGATCACGCTGGAAACAAAGGGGAATCGCAGGACAACCCCCATCAATCGACCGCACTACTCTGCGCGCCGTGGGCGAACCTGCGAACCGGCCGGAGAACGTGATGACCGCCTTGGCGGATCTGCGCATGGCCGACATCGACTGGCGCAACGGACGGGCGTTCAGCCTCACGTATCTGGCGACGCCCGAGGCACTGGAATTATCGGAACGCGCCTATGCGATGTACGCCGGCGAGAACGCCCTGAACGTCGCCGCGTTTCCCAGTCTGCGGCGGATGCAGGCCGAGGTTCTCGGCTTCGTCTCTGGGCTCTTTCACGCCCCACCTGGTTCTGCCGGCTTCATGACCTCGGGCGGTACCGAGAGCCTGCTCATGGTCTCGTACGCGGCGAAGCAGCGCCGACCCGATATCGCCCGTCCGAACATCGTTCTGCCGACCTCTGCCCATGCAGCATTCGAGAAGGCCTGCGCCTATTTCGGACTCGAAAGCCGACGCGTCCCCGTTCGCGATGACTGGCGTGCCGACCCGCGCGCCATGGCCGGCGCCATCGACGACTCGACCGTGTTGACGGTCGCCTCGGCACCGCAGTATCCCCAAGGGGTCGTCGATCCGATCTCCGAAATAGGCGAGATTGCCTTGTCGCGCGGCGTCCCGTTTCACGTCGACTCATGCATCGGGGGCATGGTGCTCGCCTTCCTCGACCCTTTTGCGAGTGGTGAATACCCTTTCGACTTCCGGGTCGATGGTGTCACTTCCATCTCCGTCGATCTCCACAAATACGGATACGCCGCAAAGGGTTCCGGCGTGATCGTCTACCGCTCGCGCGAATTGCGTGACAAGCAGGTGTTCGTCACCAACAACTGGCTCGGCGGCATGTACGGCAGCTCAGGCGTGCTCGGCACGAAAAGCGGCGGGCCGATCGCCTCGTCGTGGGCGATGATGACCCACTTCGGTCGCGAGGGTTACGCCGAGCTTGCCGCTCGCACCCGAACAACCACTCTCCTGCTCGCCGACGCGATCGATGCGATCGATCCCCTTTTCGTCATGACGAAACCCGACTCGACGCTGATCTGTTTCGGTTCGACCGACCCCACCGTTCCCGCACATGCAGTTGCCGACTCGCTTGCGGCACGCGGTTGGTGGGTCGACCGACAGTCTCCCCCGGCCACGTTGCACATGACGGTGAGCGCACACCACGACAAAATCGTCGATGACTTCGTGTCCGCGTTGCGCGCCAGCGTCGATGACGTACGTGCCTCGAACGCGACCGGTGGGCATGGCGGTGCCTACGGGACCGTCGAGTAAGAATTGCTCATGCGTTTCGGCATCTTTCTCCCGCCCATGCACAAGACGGGCATCAACCCGACCCTCCTGTTGCACCGCGACCTCGAACTCGTCGAGTGGCTCGACACGCTCGGTTACGACGAGGCCTGGATCGGCGAACATCACAGCGCCGGGTCCGAACTGATCGCGTCGCCCGAGGTGTTCATCGCGGCTGCAGCGCAGCGCACGTCACACATCAAGCTGGGCACGGGAGTCAACTCACTTCCCTACCACCATCCGCTGATCCTTGCGGATCGCATCGTGATGCTCGACCACCTCACCCGTGGTCGGATGATGTTCGGTGCGGGCCCCGGTCAGCTGACGAGTGATGCCGCGATGCTCGGCATTCCCCCGGAGATGCAGCGCCCACGCATGGAGGAATCCTTCGACGTCATCATGCGACTCTTCCGCGGCGAGACGGTCACCAAGCACACCGACTGGTTCGTCTGCGAAGACGCAGTGCTGCAGATGAAGCCCTTCTCGAAGTTTCCGGTCGCGGTGGCTTCATCGATATCTCCGTCGGGATCGAAGCTTGCAGGGCGCTACGGCACGGGTCTTCTCTCGATCGCCGCCACGGAACCCGCCGCGTTCCAGGTGCTCGATTACAACTTCAACGTCTGGCAGGAAGAAGCAGCCCTGCACGGCCACGTAGCCGACCGATCACAGTGGCGCCTGATGGGCCCGATGCATATCGCCGAAACGGAAAAACAGGCACGCGAGAACTGCAAGTACGGACTCCAGTGGGTCTTCGAATACCTCTCGCACATCATCCCCGTCGGCGACCCGAGCGACGCTCCTCCCACCGACTACGACGCGTTCGTCGACTTCGCCAATGAGTCGGGTCGGATGGTCATCGGCACGCCCGAGATGGCGATCGCCCAGCTCGAACGTCTGCGCGAAAAGACCGGTGGTTTCGGTGCATATCTGTTCCTCGGTGCCGACATCGCCGATTGGCCGGCCACGAAGCGCAGCTACGAACTCTTCGCCGAATACGTGATGCCCCACTTCCAGGATCAGCTCGCGGGCCCGCAGGCCAGCTACGACCGCATCATCGCTGCAGGTTCACGATGGGTCGACTCCACCCTCGGGGCGCAACTCACGGCAATTGCGGCCTACGAGGAAGAGAGAACCGCCCGCAGGTGATGTAAGTTCTCGGGCACAACTGAAATTCCCGCACGGGAGAGAGCCGGTTCGCCGGCCGCCGAAGGAGCAACCGCCCCGGAACCTCTCAGGCACAAAGGACCGTCGGGACTCACACGCTGGAAAGCGGAGAGGCAACTCTCCCACCGAAGGGGAAAGCGGCCTCGGCCGTGAAGCTCTCAGGTCCCACCGACAGCGGGGGCGCACATCAACCATCCGTCAGGAGCAAACGTGCGTCTGTCCCCGTCACATTTCGGTGAAGAGAAGTTCGAGACCCGCCACATGGGTGCCGACCAGAGCGACCTTGCATCGATGCTCGCCACGGTTGGTGCCGTCGACCTCGATGACCTCGCGCAGCAAACCATTCCCGCGGTGATCGCACTGACCGAGGGCTTGTCAATCGAGTCGGGCCTCTCCGAGCAGGCAGCCTTGCGCACGCTACGCGAGCTTGCCGCGAAGAACGAAGTGGGTCGCAGCGCGATCGGCATGGGCTATTTCGGCACGATCACGCCCGCCGTCATCCAACGCAACGTGTTGGAGAATCCGGCTTGGTACACCGCGTACACGCCCTACCAACCGGAGATTTCACAGGGACGCCTCGAGGCGCTTCTCAACTTCCAGACGATGATCGCCGAACTCACAGGTTTCGACGTCGCCAACGCCTCGCTCCTCGACGAGGCCACCGCCGCAGCCGAGGCAATGACGATGGCACATCGCGCAGCGGCCGCCGACTCCGACACGTTCTTCGTCGTTGATGACGTTCTCCCCCAGACGCTTGCGGTTCTGCAAACCCGCGCCGAGCCCCTCGGTATCGACATCGTGGTTGGCGAAGCCTCTCGGATTTCCGCCGCCAAGCCCTTCGGAGTGCTCGTTTCGATTCCCGGTTTGTCGGGCAGCGTTCCCACCGCGGGCACATTGCGCGACATCGTCGCAGCTGCGCATTCGGTCGGCGCGCTCGCCATCGCCGCCGCCGATCTGCTTGCGCTGTGCCTGATCACTCCGCCCGGACAACTCGGCTTCGATGCCGCAGTGGGCACCTCGCAACGCTTCGGAATCCCGATGGGTATGGGCGGCCCGCACGCCGCATACCTTGCCATCGGCGAATCGCACGTGCGTTCGTTGCCCGGCCGTCTCGTCGGTGTCAGTGTCGACACACGCGGGCGTCCCGCACTGCGCCTCGCCCTGCAAACCCGCGAGCAGCACATCCGCCGCGAGAAGGCCACGTCGAACATCTGCACCGCGCAGGTGCTGCTCGCCAACATGGCCGGCCTGTACGCAGCGTGGCACGGTCGAGAGGGTCTCGTGGAAATCGCCTCGCGCGTCCACGCCTACACCAACGTTCTCGCCGAAGCACTCGTCGCCGCCGGCCACGAGGTCGTCAACTCCTCGTGGTTCGACACGCTCACCGTCGACCCCAGGGGTGATGCAGACGTCATCTTGCGCATCTCGCGCAACGAGGGCTGGTTCCTGCGCCACACCGACGACGACACCGTCGGAATTTCGATAGACGAAACGATGACGCGCGACGACATCCGTACGATCGCCGGGTTCTTCGGCTGTGCCGACCAGATCGACAAGTTGTGGGAGTCCGCTCTCGAAAGCCCCCTCGACTCGCTGCGCTCCGATGCCTTCCTCGAGCACCACGCCTTCAAGGCCCACCGCACCGAGCACGAGATGCTGCGCTATCTGCGCAGCCTCGCCGACAAGGACCTCGCCCTCGACCGCACGATGATCCCCCTCGGGTCGTGCACGATGAAGCTGAACGCAACCTCCGAGATGATCCCCGTCACGTGGCCCGAGTTCGCATCGCTGCACCCGTTCGCACCTGAAGAGGCGCGGACGGGCTCACTCGAGATGATCGCACAGTTGGAGGAATGGCTCTGCGAGGCGACGGGATACGACGCGGTCAGCCTGCAGCCGAACGCCGGCAGCCAAGGCGAGTTTGCCGGCTTGCTTGCGATCCGTGCGTACCACCGCTCACGCGGTGACTTCGGCCGCGATGTCTGTCTCATTCCTTCCTCGGCGCACGGCACCAACGCCGCCAGCGCAGTGATGGCCGGCATGAAGGTCGTGGTCGTGAAGTGCGACGAAGAGGGCAACGTCGACGTCGCGGATCTGCGTCGCAACATCGAGCTTGCAGGCGACCGTCTCGCCGCGCTGATGATCACCTACCCGTCGACCCATGGTGTGTACGAAGAGGCAGTCGTCGAGATCTGCGGCATGGTGCACGACGCAGGTGGCCAGGTGTACGTCGATGGCGCAAACCTGAACGCACTCGTCGGCCTTGCGGCACCGGGCAAGTTCGGTGCCGACGTGAGCCATCTCAACCTGCACAAGACCTTCTGCATCCCGCACGGCGGTGGCGGCCCGGGTGTCGGGCCCGTCGCGGTTCGCGAGCACCTCGCACCATTCCTACCGGCCGTCGTCGAATTCAATTCGCCGGATCGCAGTTTCAACGACCCGGTCGGGCCGGTTTCCGCGGCGCCACACGGATCGGCGGGCATCCTGCCGATTCCGTGGATGTACATCGCGATGATGGGTGGAGACGGTTTGCGCCGCGCAACGCAACGCGCGATTCTCAATGCCAATTACATCGCCGCCAAACTTGGCGATGCCTTCCCGGTTTTGTATCGCGGTGCAAATGGCCGTGTTGCCCATGAGTGCATCCTCGACCTGCGTCCGCTCGGCAAGTCGACCGGAGTGTCGATCGACGATGTCGCCAAGCGACTCATCGACCACGGCTTCCACGCGCCCACCGTCAGTTTTCCCGTGGCGGGCACGTTGATGGTCGAACCAACGGAAAGCGAAGAGAAGTCCGAGCTCGACCGCTTCATCGAAGCGATGCTGTCGATACGTGCGGAAATCGCCGAGGTCGAGGCCGGACGCACCACAATCGACGACTCCCCTCTTCGCCATGCACCGCACACCGTCGCCGATGCAACCGCCGACTGGACGCGTACCTATGACCGCGGACTCGGGCTCTACCCGAGCGCGCGGACCATCGGGCGGTCGTACTTCCCGCCCGTCTCGCGCATCGACGCAGCCGCCGGTGACCGCAACCTGGTCTGCTCGTGCACACCACTCGAGGAATACGCCGCCTCGAACGGAATAGCCTGA
>Ga0169931_10014502_pt1 | contig 10657 bp, 6 predicted proteins | sample Kivu_15m_20L_FD_129675 | JGI IMG/M metagenome (GOLD analysis project Ga0169931, IMG submission 129675) | Freshwater microbial communities from Lake Kivu, Western Province, Rwanda to study Microbial Dark Matter (Phase II) - Kivu_15m_20L... | ecosystem: Environmental > Aquatic > Freshwater > Lake ... | reverse complement strand
TGGCGATTCTTTCTCACGCAGGAATCTCCAACGGCCAAACCGCTCCTGAAAAGCCAACTCCACAGAAACCGAACGCCGATGATCCCGATCCTGCAAGCAGCAAGCGATTGCTCCTGCCCCGGCAAGTGGAATTGATCAACGCCGCCATGGAGGCGACTTGGAAGGATGCAGAGATCCGTCCCTCGCCGATCGAAGACGAGCTGAAATGGTGCCGCCGTGTCTACCTCGACATTGTAGGGCGCATCCCAAGCTATGAGGAACTCTCGGCATTTGCCAAGGATCGCTCACCCGACAAGCGGTACCTGCTCGTCAACCGCCTTCTGAACGATGAGAACTACACGGCGGATTACGCCCAAAACTGGTCGACTGTCTGGACCAATATCTTGATTGGTCGCAACGGTGGGATGGAAGAGCGATCGCTGACCAATCGCGAGGGAATGCAAAAATACCTCCGCGATTCCTTTGCCGAGAACAAACCCTACAACACCATGGTCCGAGAACTGGTGACGGCGACCGGTACGACACGGCCTGGGACTGAGAACTTTAACGGTGCAGCCAACTTCTTGGCGATGAAGGTCAACGAAGAAGATGGAGTCCAAGCGACGGCTGCCGTGTCGCGGATCTTCTTGGGGCTGCAAGTGCAATGTACGCAATGCCACAACCATCCATTCAATCAGTGGAAGCAACAGAAGTTCTGGGAGTTCAACGCCTTCTTCCGTCAGTCCCGAGCATTGCGTCGATTTTCATCCGGTACGCGAGACATCGACCATATCGAACTGATCAATGAGGATTTTGCAGGTGAAGGACGCAACCCGAGCAAAGCCGAGATCTATTTCCAATTGCGGAACGGGATGACCAAGGTTGCCTATCCGGTATTTATCGACGGCACTGCGATCGATAAGAGCGGCTACGTTAAGGAAGTCAATCGGCGCGATGAGTTAGGCAATCTCATGATGGAGAGTGATTACCTCGATAAAGCGATCGTCAACCGAATGTGGGCCTACTTTTTGGGCTATGGCTTCACCAAACCGATCGATGATCTCGGGCCTCATAACCCGGTTTCCAACCCAGAGCTCTTCGAGCAGTTGGCCAAAGACTTCCGGGACAAGAGCTACGATTTGAAGCAATTGATTGTATGGATCACCATGTCCAAGCCGTATCAATTGTCATCGCGCAGCATCAAAGAAAACGAAAGCGATGATCCGACGCTCGGCGAACTTCCCAAGTTCTCGCACTTCTACACTCGTCAGATGTCGGCCGAGCAACTGTATCAGTCCTTGACGGTGGCCACCCAAGCCGGTCGACGCGGAAATCTCGACGAGCAGCAACGCCGCCGCGATGATTGGATGCGGCAGTTTATCGTCGCGTTCGGGACCGATGAAGGAGATGAAACCACCACCTTCAACGGATCGATCCCACAAAGCTTGATGATGTTCAACGGCGACCTGATCCGCGACGCGATTTCTGTCGAACCTGGATCATGGTTGCAACAACTATCGCAGTACAAATCCTCGCCGCAAGAGAAAGTTCAATTTCTGTTCATTGCCGGGCTTGGCCGCAAGGCGAAACCAGAGGAACTGACAATCGCCACCCAACTGATGGAAGCTCGAAAACGAGAGGTCGGCGGGATGCTGCAGGATTTGTGGTGGGCGATTTTGAACAGCAACGAATTCATCTTTATTCACTAGTCCTTGTTTACGAAACCATAACGACCCAACTTGTCTTTGTTCGCCATTCTTTGCAGTACTAATTGAGGTAAGACCTATGTGGAACCGATTCGCAACACCCCGGGGAATGACCCGACGACACTTCATGAGCCATGCCGCGGGAGCAACCGCCATGGCGGGCGCATCCCTCTCGTTTGGCCATTCGCTTCGCGTCCATGCCGATACACTCAAGAAGAACCGCAAGTCGTGCATCCTCCTATGGATGGGTGGCGGTCCATCGACCATGGATATCTGGGACCTTAAACCTGGAAGCGACAACGGTGGAGAATTCAAAGAAATCAGCACCTCGGGCGATGTTCGTATCTCGGAACATATGCCTTCGATGGCTCAGCAAATGCATCACATGGCGATCGTTCGCTCGATGAGCACACGCGAAGCCGATCACAATCGCGGTCGCTACTACATGCACACCGGATATGTTCCCGATGCCAATGTCGACTACCCAAGCTACGGCGCGGTCATCGCTCATGAATTGATCTCGCAGAGACCCGATCTGGAAATTCCACCCTTCGTTTCGGTCGGCGGAGCAAGCGAAGGTCCCGGCTTCCTAGGGATGGCCTGGGCACCGTTCAATGTCACCAGCAACGGTCGCGTTCGCAACCTCGAAATGAGTGTCGATTCCGATCGACTGGCCCAGCGACGCTTCGCGCTTGAAGCGATCGAAAACTCCTTCATCTCGCAAAAGCGAGGATCTGTTCTCGAAGATCACAAAAAGGTTCTCGGAAAAACGTTCGATCTGCTGACCAGCAAACAGATGGAAGCCTTCAAAGTCGAGAAGGAAGCAGAAGATGTACAGGAACGATACGGCAAGAACGGGTTCGGCCAAGGATGCTTGTTGGCACGACGATTGGTCGAACAAGGAGTTCCATTCGTCGAAGTCGATCTGGGTGGATGGGATAATCACCAAAACATCTTCCGCACGCTGTCCAACGACCGTCTGCCCGTTCTCGACAAAGCCATGGGCGCACTGGTCGCAGATCTGAGCGAACGAGGGTTGCTCGAAGATACCTGTATCGTTTGGATGGGCGAGTTCTCTCGCACTCCGCGCATCAATGCAGATGCTGGCCGAGATCACTGGGCCCGCTCTTGGAGCGTGGTGGTCGGCGGCGCAGGAATCAAAGGTGGACAAGCGATCGGCGCAACCAATGAAGATGGTACCGAGGTCGCCACCGAACCTTATTCTTCGGAAGATCTGATGGCTTCTGTTTGCCACGCTTTGGGTATCTCGTTGGAAACGACGTTCACCAGCCGCAACGGCCGTCCGATGAAGATCGCCAACAGCGGAAAGTTGATCAAAGGACTATTCGCTTAGCGTGCTCGATGAACTGACCGATTCCTCAAATTCGCCGGATGCTGCCTGGGATGCGGAAAGCTTGATCGCGGAGCATCAGACGGGTGTCTGGCGATATTTGAGAGCGATCGGTTGCGATCCCTCGCTAGCGGATGATCTGACCCAGGAAACGTTCGTAGCTGTGCTGAAGCATCCGTTTCAGAACTTCAGCCAAGCAGCCACCGCTTCCTACCTGAGACGCGTCGCGTTCCACTTGCTCGTCACCCTTCGTCGACGACAAGAACGATTCGCCGTCACCGACGATATGGAAATGCTCGATCGGGATTGGAGTCGATGGGCAGGATGCGATGCCTCGGGCAACGAAGTGATCGACGCATTGGCCGATTGCTTTTCCCGGTTGACGAAACGAGCTCAGCAATCGCTGAAAATGCGATTTAGTGAAAATGCAACCCGCGAGCAGATCGCCCGCTCGCTGGGTATTACCGAACACGGCGCGAAAAACTTGATGCAACGCGCCAAATTGCAACTCAGGCAATGCCTGGAAGAGAAAACCAAACGATGAACGCCATTCCTCCTCCCGTCCAGCCTCAAGGGCCGAACGACCCCCAAGGAAACGACGGGGATTCCCCTCCCGACCCCGCCATGGATTCCCTCCTCCGGGAATGGCTCGGTGAGGACGCGCCTCCCAACCTCCTGCGCAACCTGGATGCGATCCACCATGCCGCAAAGAATCAGAGCGGTGACACCCCCCTGTTCACCAACGACGAACTCATCGCGGCCGTCCATCGAGCCTTCAAAGACGTCGACGCCGATCGTCGCGGCAAGTCCCGAGTCGGGACAACGCCAAACCACTCTGCAAATCCCTTGACAGCAAATCCCTTGACACGATGGGGCGCGCTGGCTCTCGCCGCTTCGCTCCTCGGGGTGATCGCTGTTTATCCGTTCTGGCGTTCCCGCGAGGCCAAGCGGCCTTTGACCACGCAAATCCCCACCCAGGAATTTCCCCCCATCGGCAGCGGCTCCGAATCGCTATTCGAGAATAAGGCGGATGTCGCCCAGTCCAAGAATGAGTCGACGCCATCTCCTGTATTGCAAGCGAAGGTTGACCCACCGATTGCCCCGATGCCAAGAGATGCGGTGGCGACGACCCAACCTATCGACAAATCAACTGCAAAGCCTGAGCCCAAGGCCGATATGACGCCCGAGGTCATTGTTCAGAAGGAGTCTCGCCCACCTAGACCATCTCAAACCGACTCGCAGACTCAAACCGACTCGCATAGCGAACAACAAGTGGTCGCTGTGATCGATCAGCAACTGAAACACTTGTGGGATCGCTTAAAGATCACCCCCGGCAAGTTAACCGATCTGCGAGCGCTCGAGGATCGATTGGCCTGGGTCCTGATCGGTCGTTTGCCAACCGATACCGAACGGGAGTGGGGCCGCAAGGCAGGTGCAGCCAATCCGTCGCTGGATGCCGCGAGAGCGTTAGCTCAAAGATGGATCGAGTCGGAAGAATTCGACCGTCATTGGGCCAATGCAATGAGCGATTACTATCTCGATCCCAGCATGCCAATCGATGACAAAGACGCGCTCAAGGTATTCGACGCATGGCTGCAGGAATCGATTCAGCGAAACGAGTCCCTCGGTCAAATCGAAGGTCGTTTGATCAGCAGCGATCTTCAAGGAAACGATCCATCCGCATTCTGGCTGCGTCGCTGGATCGCGGCCGGTAAGAAGTCGAACGCGAAGTTGCTTGCTGCGAGTGGTCGAAGCCCTGCAGGACGAACACTGGATCAATGGTCGGCACTCGAGACCCTTGCCCTTCAAGGTTCACGCATGTCGGGTGTTCCCGCGATTCCCTTTTCTGAAATCACAAGTGAAACACTCTCAACCGAAACAGTTCTCGGCAATGCGGCTGCCTTTGCGTCGGTCTTCAACCCGGCTCAACCCAAGCCCACAGACAAAAAAGGACTGTATGTGTCGGATGCCGAAGGAAGGGTGACACTCGTTTCTCCCGTCAGCCCCGATGGCAAGCCGATCCCCAATAGCGAAGATCCGCGAGCCAATCTCGCCAAATGGTTCGAAGAAAGTTCGCTGGCTAGGAAGCCTATGGTCGACTTTGTATGGAGACGACTCGTCGGCCAGCCGCTCGTTCCGACTATTGGATTGACAGAATCGGAAGGGTTCGAAGATCGCAAGGACCTGCTCGATTTCCTGGCTAACGAAGCTCAAACCCAACAGGCAGGCTTAAGGCAGATCGTTTCATGGATCGTTATGTCTTCTCCGATGTCCTTCGAGTCCCGTTCTGTCAATGCTCAGGAATTCCTCGCGCTGGATCCCTCGGTTCTGGCTTCCCTTCAACAAAGAACAAGGCTCTTTGCCAACTATCCCGCAACCACAGAGAATGGTCGAGCACTCGACCGCTTGAACGCTCTATCCCGTTGGACCAAAACGTCCGAGGGGAATCCTTCGTCAGGCGTCTTGGCCCAACCAGCGACAAACCCGACCGGAGCCAAGAATCCGACAAACATCGGCAAGCAAGCGCCATCCAGTCCATCAGACCCACAGACGGCACTGGCATGGACATCCGATCGCATCACTTACGAGATCTCCAATCAGTATCCCTATGAACGGATCGGTGCAGTTTCCCTACAACTCGCGGAGAGTTCGCTCGATTGGGAAACAGTCGTCGAGCGAGCGTTCCTTGCATGCTTGTCTCGCTATCCATCTGCAGAGGAGCGCAAGCAAGCAACCGAATTGCTGGATTGGTCTCAGGGAGATCGTCAACTGGCAAGCAAGCGACTGGTCCATGCCCTGCTCGGTCACTTGTAAAATCTCTGCGTGAGTCCATTCTGCGAGCGAGAGAAACATGATGCTCAAAAAAATTCGTTTATGGAGTGCAGGCTTGGCACTTCTGAGTTGTTCCTTCAGTTTGCATTTGCAGGTCATGTCTCAGGAACCGAACGAGAAAACGACAACGGTCCCTCTCGAAGAGGGTTTTCAACCGTTATTCGACGGCCGGAGTCTGAAGGGTTGGGAAGGGAACCAGGATTGGTTTCGGGTGGAGAACGGTGCGGTTGTCGCGGGGACTTTGGAGCGTGCGATCCCGCACAATGAGTTTCTCTGCACCGATCGTACGTACGCGAATTTCGAACTCAAGCTCGAGGCGAAGCTCCAAGGGTCAGGTGACAATGCCGGCGTGCAGTTCCGCACATCGCGGGTCCCGGACTCGACCGAGGTCAGCGGCTATCAGTGCGATATCGGTTCAGCCTGGAATCGACCCGTCTGGGGCGGTTTATATGACGAATCGCGGCGCAATAAGATGCTGGCCGAGGGAGATCCCAAAGTCGTCGCAACTGCCCTCAAGAAAGGGGATTGGAACCAGTTGATGGTGCGAGCCGTCGACAATCACATCCAGATTTGGCTCAATGGATCGTTGACGGTGGAGTTCACCGAAACCGATCCCAAGATCGCCAAGAGCGGAGTGATCGCGCTGCAAATTCACTCCGGGCCACCGACGGAAGCTTGGTATCGCAACATTCGGATTCGCGAGCTTCCGTCCGTGTCGCGCTAGCCGCGACGCAATCCCCGTCGCCTACTCAGCGACCCACACCATGGTCGATCGATAGATCAAGTCGATATGGCGGTTGGCGGGAGCCACAGGGCCATCGAGATTGGGATAGATGTCTTTGGGAGCATCCTTGGATGTGTCGAGAAACTGCCGCCATCGCAGGCCGCGGGTCGCTGCCGGAAAGACAAAGGTCTTCGTCTCCGGTGTGCCGTTGAGCATGATCAGGATATCCCGACCCAATCCTTCCGGGTCATCGGACGGAAGGGGCTTGCCTAGCCAGCAGACCAAGGTTCCGTCGGGAGCATCCCAGTTGATCGGCTTGCCCGTCGACTCAAACCAGCTCACGTCGGGTACGCCCCGTTGGTCTTGGGGGCGACCGGTGAGGAATTCTTCGCGGCGCAGGGAGGGCTGCATACGTCGAAATTCGATCAAGCCTTGAGTGAATCGCAAGATCTCGGGATGCTGATCGACGTTGGCCCAATTGAACCAAGAGATTTCGTTGTCTTGGCAATAGGCATTGTTGTTCCCTTTCTGAGTTCGTCGCACTTCGTCACCCATGACAAGCATCGGGACACCTTGACTGAGAAGCAGGCTGGCGAGCATGTTTTTGATTTGCCGCACCCGGATTGGTTCAACCCCCTTCTTCTTAGTCGGACCCTCGGCTCCATAGTTGTCGCTGCAATTATGGTTGTCTCCGTCTCGGTTCCCTTCGCCGTTGGCTTCGTTGTGCTTCTCCTTGTAGCTCACCAAATCGTTGAGGGTGAAACCATCGTGCGATGTGATGAAGTTGATGCTGCAGTAGGGAGCTCGGCCGGCGTGTTCGTACAGATCCGATGAACCGCTCAGTCGGGTAGCCATGGCACCGACCATACCTGGATCACCTCGCCAGTATCGTCGAACATCGTCTCGATACCGCCCGTTCCACTCCGCCCATCGCAAGTCGCCGAAAGAGCCAACTTGGTAAGCTCCGGCAGCGTCCCATGCCTCTGCGATGATTTTGGTGTCGGCCAACATCGGATCCTCGGCGATCAACTCCACCAAAGGTGGATTGGGAACCAGATTGCCATATCGATCGCGCGACAGGATGCTGGCCAGGTCGAATCGAAAACCATCGACATGGTAGTTGTGAACCCAGTGCCGCAAGCAGTGGAAGATCAGTTCGCGGCAAACAGGGTGATTGCCGTTGAACGTATTGCCGCAACCGGAGTAGTTGCTGTAGTGGGCTCCTCCGGAGTTGAGGATGTAGTAGACCTGGTTCTCCAACCCTTTGAACGAGAGAACGGGACCTCGTTCATTTCCTTCACAGGTGTGATTGAATACCACATCGAGGATGACTTCGATTCCGGCTTGGTGCAGAGCCTTGACCATCGTCTTGAATTCATGGACCTGCGAGCCGGGTTCTTTCGAATGCGCATAACCGCGATGAGGCGAGAAGAACGCCATCGGATCGTAGCCCCAGTAATTGGGCCGCTCCGGTTGATTGCCATGAATATCGAAAATCGGAAACTCATGAACGGGCATCAACTCGACAGCCGTGACCCCGAGGCTCTTCAAGTAGGGGATCTTTTCAATGACACCCAAGTACGTGCCAGGATGTTTGACATGGCTCGATTTGCTCTGAGTGAAACCGCGGATGTGCATCTCGTAGATGATCGAGTCGCTCATGGAGCGACGGATGTGGCGGTCTCCTTCCCAATCGAAGCTGTCGTCGACAACGACACATTTCGGAGGCCGGATAACGCCATCGGTGGTGTGTTGAAAACAACCTGCGAGGGCCTTGGCGTAGGGATCGATCAAACGCGCATTGCCGTCAAACCACTGACCGGACTCCGGATCGAACGGGCCGTTGGCTTGGAAATGATAGAGTTGCCCGGCCTTGAGACCGTGAAGGTGAATACTCCATACATCCCCCCAACGGTCCTGTTTGCGATCGAATTCGACCACCTCATTTGGCTCGCGATCTTCGGCCCCTCGGTACAGGAGCAGGCGCATAGCGGTAGCAGATCGACTGAATACAGTGAACTGCACCCCACGTTCCGTGACGGAGGCACCATAGGGGAGGCGGTAAGCAAATTGGAGATCGGGTAGCGGATGCCGCATGAGCATATGTCGCGCAAGTTCCTATCCTGCGAGTACGTTCAGAACCACAAGCAATCCAAACTTAGCACGCTCGGCTCGGGCTTCTGAAATGCAAGTCGCAGGAAAGGATGAGAATTGTACTCTTTGCGTTCGGAATCGATTGCCTAGCCAAATTGAGGGTACGTGCGCAAACCTTGCCAATTATTCGACCTGCGGCTTGCCAATCTCCCACCCCTGGACCACCATTTTCCCTGGATTGCAGTAACCGCGACCTCCCTCCTTTCCTATCCCGCATAATGCGACCTATGGAACGAAACATGTACCGTCATTTGATCGCTCTGCTAACACTTTCCTGTTCTGTGTTGGCTGGTTCCGTCCCCCTTGAGGCTCAGGAAGCCACCGCTTCTTCGGCTGCGACGTCGTCCGCTGTCCAGGCCATCCGCGGTTTAGCCGGCGTACAGATCCAAGAGAAGGACGGTCAGGTTGTCGGCATCGATTTTCGCAAATGCAGCGACACCTGGGGCGAAGTCTTTCCCAGGGTGCTCGATCTTCCGTCGCTGCAATCGATTTCGGTCGGTGGCCCGCAAGCGACCCATGAACGGATCGTCTCGCTCGCAAGTTTGCCGAACCTCCGATCGCTGCGGATGGAGCAGTGCCCGATCACCGACGCTACCATCGCCGCAGTGGCACGGTTTCCCAAGATCGAAGACGTAGGGCTCGATCGATGCCCGATCACCGATGAGAGCATGAAGAGTCTTTCGCAGGTCGCTGCGATCAAACGGATTCGCATGCCTCGCACCGAGTTGACCGATCACGGACTCTCGTATCTCAAAGACGCTTTCCAACTCGAGCTTCTCGATCTCGCGGAATGCCATCAGATCAGCGACGAGGGATTGACGCATTTGAAGGGGCTGAGCAAGCTTCGCAACCTGACCCTATCGGGTCCGCGAATCACCGATGTGGGCATGATGCATCTCGCGGGTTTGACCAACATGGTCGCCATCTCATTTCATCAATGCGCCATCACCGATCAGGGTTTCGGTGCTCTATCGGGAATGACCAAGCTGAAGGAGTTCGATGTCTTTCGCACTCGCGTTGGTGGCCATGCGTTGTCTTCGATCGCAGGTGCCAAAGAGATATCGAAGATCAAGATGCGGGATTCCGCGATCACGACTCAGGGTATCGTCGAACAGATCAGCAAGTTCCCGAACCTGACAGCGCTTGATCTGAGCGAAACGACGATCCAAGATGGTGCTCTGGTCGAGATAGGCAAGCTGACCAAGCTGGAGGATTTGAATCTGTGGCGATCGCAGGTCACCGACAGCGGAATCACGTTCCTGGTCGAACTGCCGCTGAAACGCTTGAACTTGGATGATACTTCGATCGGTGATGCCGCGATTCCCTACATTGCCCGAATCCGATCGCTTGAGTTTATTCATTTGGGCAAGACCGCTATCACCGACGAGGGGATTCAGGGTCTGAAGGAGTTGACCAAGCTCAAGGATCTCGTGCTGACCAATAACGGCTTGAGTGCGGAAGGGGTCAAGCGTCTGCAGTCCCAGTTGCCCAAAACCAACATCAAGTTCTAGGGACGGTTTTCGGCTCGGATCTAGCCACATCGGATTCACCGAAGAATTTTTGGAGTGACGGAAAACCGGTGTTGACACTCCGTCGCTGAATTTCGTAATCCCATGGCATCGATTGTTCTATGAGTGCAATCGCCACCGCGTGATCGAAGAACAGAAACGAACCAATCAAAAAGCCTTATCGTCAGTCGGGAATTTGCGGGAATACTCGACTGGCCTTCCTCCTGGGTTGGAGCAGCACATAACCAACGGACGGTGAGTACTGGGTCATTCGCCGTTCGCTGGTGCTACACGATAAGGCTTGCGACTGCGCACTGGGGCAAACACCCGTTTGCCCCAGTGCCAGGGACCACGAAACCGGCGGATCGCGCAAGTGCGGACGCCGGTTTTTTGTTTGCGCAGA
>Ga0169931_10014500_pt1 | contig 10658 bp, 10 predicted proteins | sample Kivu_15m_20L_FD_129675 | JGI IMG/M metagenome (GOLD analysis project Ga0169931, IMG submission 129675) | Freshwater microbial communities from Lake Kivu, Western Province, Rwanda to study Microbial Dark Matter (Phase II) - Kivu_15m_20L... | ecosystem: Environmental > Aquatic > Freshwater > Lake... | reverse complement strand
GGATCTGGGCGGCGTCGATGTTGCTCTTGCGCCGCTGGAGACTGTCGATCTCGTCGGACAGGGCGGCGTGCTCTTCGCAGCCCTTGCGGAAAGTGAAGTCCTCCTCGCGCTCCCGGTTGTCCAAGTCGGCAATGCGCTCGCGCAAGCCTTCGGCACGCTGGGTGATGCTCTGCTGCTGGGCGAGGAAACCTGCTTCATCCCCTGGCGCCGCCTCATCGATGCGGGCCAGTAGCTCTTGGAAGCGGTCAGACTTCTTCTGGCGTTGAATCTTCTCCCCCTCCAAACGACGAATCTCAGCCGCCAGCTCCTCCAGGCGGTCGCCGCCGTTGTCGCGCAGGGCTCGCTCCAGACGGCCGGCTTCAACGCGCTCGGTCTCACGCTGCGCGTCCAGGCGATCGATCTGTACATCGAGCCGCGCCGCATCCTCCGCCAGCAAGTCGAGGCGGCGGTCCAGCAGCTCGCCCCTGAGCCGGGCGAAATACGGTCGAAGCTGATCGCGCGAATCCCGCCAGCCCTGAATCTGGGCCACCAGCGCTTGGTGGCGCGCGCCGTCGTCGACCAGGGGCGTCAGCAAGTCCACCTGCCGCTTGGCCTTTAACACAGCCTGGTGCGCCCGGTCCAGGTCGTCGAAGTGGCGGATCAGGGCCTCGATGCGGCTGCCCACGTCGAAGGGTTCCAGCATGTGGCTGCGCACGAAGTCAGTGAGGTTACCCACCGACTTCATCGAGACCGTCTGGTGGAACAGCTCCAAGGCCTGCTCGTGCTCGATGCCGAAGCGCCGGCGGAACCAGGCCCCATACGGCGGGAAGCTGTCGAACAGTTCGCAGCCCGCGCCCCGCAGCTTCTTGCGCAGGGCGGTGATGTCACTGCCGAAGCCGCTGAAGTCATCAGTGATGGTCAATGCCCGCTCAGCCGCCACAAACAGGCGTGCGGGTTGGCCCTACGGGTCCTTCAGCCAGAAGACCTGGGCCAGCGTCACGGCCTGGTCGTAGCCCTCATTGCGGAAGACGCCGAGGATCACCGAGTAGCTCGACGCATCGCGCAGCGCCACGGGCCGGGCGCTGCCCGTGAACTCGTTGCGTTCGCTCTTGAAGTGGCCCAGCACGTAGGAGCGCAAGGACCGCTCGCGGGCATCCGCCCCGGCCGCCTTGTTGTAGGCCACGCGATGCGCCGGCACGAGCAAGGTCGTGATGGCATCGACCAGCGTGGACTTGCCCGAGCCGATGTCGCCCGTGAGCAGGCCATTGCGTCCTTCGAGTGCGTAGCGCCACACGCGCCTGTCGAAGGTTCCCCAGTTGAGCACTTCCAGTCGCTGCAGCCGAAATCCCACCCGGCTGTCGTCGGCGACGAAGTCGAGGCCCAATGTCGTAGCGTTCATCGTCGTCTCAACCATCGTGAGCCCCCGTGCCCGCAGCGCCCGACGGCGCCTTGCGGTAAACCTCCAGACGCGCATCGAACTCCGCCAGCCACTGCGCGTCGACGAAGGCCTTCAGGATGCGCCGCACCTCGTAGTGGCCACGATCCTGCCCACCGCCAGCAGGGGGCTTGAGCCGACGCAGAAACCCCAGATCGACCACTTTGGTGATCGTCGCGTCCACCTGGTCGATCAGCCGGGCCTCGTTCGTGCCATCGGGCAGGAACACCCGCACCCCATCGGCGATGTCGTCGCGCGAGAGCACGAGGCGGGTATCACCACCGCCGGCGTCGAACTCGGCCATGCGCTTGCGCAGCAGCGCCAGCATCAGACTCACCGGGTAGGACAGCGGCCGGCGCGCGACGAGCCGCGGCAGGCGGGGCGTGCCTTGTGCCTCGTCCGGGTCGGGACGGCTTTTCAGAAAGGCGTGGCCCTCGGCCTCGTCCAGCACCAGATCGAGCAGCAGCACGGCGGAATGCTCCCTCACCCGCGCCTGCAGGCGCAGCAGACTGGCCCACAGCCGCTCATCGTCGTCGCGGTAGAGCACGCCCTTGAGCAGGTGCACCATCAGCTGCGACAACTCGGGCGCCGCGGGCAGCGCGCTGGGCGGGGTCTCCACCGAATCGTTTTCGTGCGAAACGTCCTTCATGTCCTTCTCTGCCTTCCTGCTTGGCGCCGTCAGCGCGTGAAGATCACGCGAGGCAAGCGCGCCTCGCGCGTGACGGCTTCGCCCGCTGCGTCGTGACCCTGCCAACGGACCGCCTCGATCACGGCCTCGTCGACCAGGGCGCGCAGGCCACCCAAGGCGTCCAGCGCGTCGCTGCCCGCTCCGGCATGGGCCAACTCCAGGTAGGCCACCAGCTCGGCCAGGCCCTGGTGCAGCGGCGCGGTATCCAGCAGCTCGCGCAGCGTGATCTGCGCCTGGCGGCGCAGTGCGCGTTGCACGGCCGACCGCAGGCGCGCCTTGTCCACCACGATCTGGTTAAACAAGCGCGCGGTGTCGATGTCGTCCTCGTCGGCGACGAGCGCCAGATCGGCCAGGCGCGGCTTCACGCTTGGCGAGAACAGCGGCCGCTCCAGCGGCAGTTCGATGTCCGGCGCCATCGCATCGATGTGCATCACGGTACCCGAGGGCGTAGCCTCGCGAACGCCGAGCGCCTTGCTTTCGATGCCATGCAGCAGGTCCAGGATGCGGCGGTTCTCCAGAAAGGCCCGGTCGTCCAGGAAACGGCGCAGCTGCTGCGACAGCTGGGCCACCGTACGCTGCGTGTGTTCGCCAGCCTCCAGCCAGTCGTGATGCACACGGCGGGTGCGCGGCTCGGGCTTCAGCGCCGCGACGGCGGGCAACGCCAGCACCAGATCCAGCCGCTCGGAGAGCGTCTCCTGCCGCCGGGTGGACATCAGGAAGTCCCAGAAGGCGCGGAAGCTGCGGCCTTAGTCGGAGTCGCCGATGGCGTCGCGCTCGCCCATGATCTCGTCGAGCAGCGCACCCCTGGCGCCTTCCCACAGCGCGATCTTCTCGCGCACCTTGCGGTCGAGCTGGCGAAAGTTGTGTTCCACCTCGCGGAAGTCGGCCAGCAACTCGCGGGCCAGTTGCTGGAACTGCAGGAAGCGGTCCTTGACCGCCGTGTCGTCCAGCAGCGGCACGTCACCGGCCAGCACGCGGGCGATCTCGGCGTCCAGCGCGTCGCGCTTCTGGCGAAGGTCGGCCACGCGCTTGATCGGGTCGGCCTCGGTGCCAGCGCTGATCTGCTCCAGCAGCGCGAACAGCGTGAGCAAGCGCGACTCGGTACCGACGAATGGTCGCTCGGTCAGCGACAGCAGCCAGGCGATGGCCTTCTCGGTCGCCGGCGTCAGGTCGAACTGCGCCTCGTCCGTGCCCGGCTTATAGAACTTGCGCAGCCAGCCCTTGTCTGGCGCGGCCCAGTCGTTCAGGTAGTCCTGCGCGCCCTTGGGGTAAGCCTCCGACCCCAGCTGCTCGCGCCGGGCGAACAGATCGTCCTCCAGCGCCTCCGCAAGATCGTCCTCGCTCATCACGCGAACGTTCGGCGCCACGAACACACGGTGCAGGAAGCTCGCCACCAGCGGCGCGTGCGGCGAGGTCAGCAGCCGCCAGGCGGGATGGCGGTCGCGCAGGGTGGAGAGGGTGGCGTGGTCCATGACTTCTGTCCGGTGGGTTCCCGCGGCGTGAGCAGTGCCACCCCCATGTCGGCCCAGGCAGATCGGCTGACCTCGCCCTCTTCGGTGTCGTTCCTGGCCCCGAAGTGATGCGACCTTCACTGGTTGTGGCGCATGCCAGCGTTGCTCGAACTGCATGGGGCTGAGGTGACTCAGACTCGAATGCAGACGTCGGTGATTGTAGAAGGCCATCCACTCGAGGACCGCATCGATCGCGGCCCGTCGGGTGGGCAATCGGCGGCCGTACAGGCTGACGGATTTCGGTCGACCCCAGACGCTCTCGGTCGGGGCGAGTGCCCCGACCGTTACCCTGCCTGCTCATCGAGGATCGCATGCGTCCGTCGCGCAGCGTCTGCTGAAACGCTTGGCTGCGGTATTGGCTTGCCCGGTCGCTGCAGAAGATCAAACCGGACTGTGGGCGGCGACGGCGCCATGGTCAACGCGCCTTGATCAGGCTGACCTGTACGGGTGGCTGCATGCGCCAGCCCACCACCTGGCGGCTGACAGTCAACCGCCGCGCGCAGGCTGATGATTGGCAACGCCGCGGTGCCTCGGCCTGCCACCGGTCGGATGGAGACAAGCGAGGCCGATCGGCGGGAAGCGGCGTCGAAGTCACGGCGTCAAGCCGTGGCAGGGGCAACGACAGCGGCGAACGGGTGTACAGGTGGTGTGTGTCGGAGCCTGAGGTGGTCTTGCCGATGCGACATCCGGCTGGCCTGTGGCAAACGTTGTTCCCTGCTGAACGGTGTCGACTGGCACAACGACCGATTGAGCGGGTGGTGATTGCCGATGGCGGGCTGGAAATCATCTGGCGCGATCAGGGATGGCAGGAACTGGCCGGGGAACTGCTACCCGGCACCATCCGCGCGGAACTGCAGGAGATGGAGGATCGACCAGCCCTTGCTGGCGGCGCTGACGCGGGCCCTTGATTGGCAGCCACTGCTCGACGACGGGGTGGTCGGCAGCGGCAGCGAGATGGCCCAGCGCGAAGGTCTGCACCATTCCACGGTCAACCGAACTGTTGCGCCTGACGCTGCTGGAGCCCGCCATCACCCAAAGCATCCTGGACGGGCCGCAGCCCCGGTGGATGAGCCTGCTGTGGTTCCAGCGAAATTCGCTGACGACCGACTGGGTGGCGCAACGGGAGGCGGTGGCCGCATTCGATTCGTAACCAGGACCGCCGTTCGTCAGCCCGCTTCAATCGCTGGATGCGGGCAGCCACTTGATGCCTGCCACCCCCAGATTCTTCTGGCTGATGGGGTCACAAAGGATGGGTACGAGGCTCTGCACATTGATCTCAAAGCTGTGCCCCCACTTGGCCTGCAGCTTTTTCAACGCGTGTTCATTCCGGTAGATGCTGCCATCCCATTCGATGACCCTCATCGCCACGTCATCGTCGTCCGCCCGCATGCACAGCAGGGCGTCATCGGCGTCGTTGTCGACATTTTCGCTGCAAGGGGCTTGCATGCCCGCAGCCGACCGAATAGACCACCCAGTGGGAGGTCGTGACGGGGTTCGATGCTTGTCCGATGGTCTCGATTGACGCTGAACCACCGCGCGCAAGTTTTTGATTTTGCGAGAGCCGCATCCGCGCCTACCCGCAGGCCAACCGGAGAACAGAGACGGCTCTGGCAGCCAAAGTGCCCGATTTCAGGCACTTCGGCGGTTGGTCACCTGCAGCACAGGCGGGCCGGACCCCGCGTGGCGCGGGGATCTCAAGCAAGAAGCCCGGAAATGATCCGAGCCCTTGGGATTGGTGGACCGAAGGAGGATCGAACTCCCGACCTCCGCATTGCGAACGCGGCGCTCTCCCAGCTGAGCTATCGGCCCGACAAGCCGGTCAGTATAGCCGCAACCCACGCGGGTACCAAATGAGCGCCGGTCAGAGCCCGAGCGTCGTGGGCAGCCACAGGGTGAGCACCGGGAAAGCGATCAGGATCGCGACCCGCACGATGTCGATGCCCACGAACGGAGCCACCCCACGCCACATGGTGCTGGTGGGTACGTCGGGCAGCACGCTGCGCAGCACGAACACGTTCATGCCCACCGGCGGGGTGATCAGGCTGATCTCCACGACGCAGACGATCAGCACGCCGAACCAGATCGGGTCAAAGCCCAGCGCAACGATCAGCGGGAAGAAGATCGGCACGGTCAGCAGGATCATCGACAGCGCCTCCATCGCGCAGCCGAGGATCACGTAGACCACGCAGATCGCGATGATCACCATGATCGGGGAGGCACCAACGCCGGTCACGAAATCCTTCAGGTCGGCCGGCATCGTGGTGTAGTTGATGAAGATCGAGAAGACGGTGGCCCCGATCAGGATCACGAACAGCATCGCGGTGGTGCTGGCCGAATCGCGCAGCACCTCGACGAACGACTTCCAGGTCAGCGCCCGGCGGCCGAGCGCGAAGAGGAAGCCGCCCATCGCCCCCACGCCGGCCGCCTCGGTGGGCGTGAACAGTCCGCCGTACATGCCGCCGATTACCAGCACGAACAGAACCAGCACACCCCAGATCGCGCGCAGCGCCCGCCAACGCTCGGGCCATGGCGTGCGCTCGCCGGGCGGACCCAGCGCGGGGTTGCGCCCCACCACCAGCCGCGCGGCGAGCATGTACAGCAGCATCGCGAGGATGCCCGGGACGACGCCCGCGGCGAACAGCGCGCCGATGCTCTGCTCGGTCATGATCCCGTAAATCACCAGGATCACCGACGGGGGAATCAGGATGCCGAGCGTGCCGCCGGCCGCGATGGACCCGGCGGCGAACGAATCGGCGTAGCCGAAGCGGCGCATCTCGGGCATGGCCACCCGCGCCATGGTGGCCGCGGTGGCCAGCGAGGATCCGCAGATCGCGCCGAACCCGGCACAGGCCATGATGGTGGACAGCGACAGCCCGGCACGCGTATGCCCGATGAACGCGTAGGCCGCCTGGAACAGTTCGCGCGAGAGTCCGGCCTTGGTGACGAAGTTGCCCATCAGGATGAACAGCGGCACCACCGACAGGGTGTACTTCGCGATGTCGAGGATCTCGGTGGTGGTAGACGCGTAGGCGGCCGGCCACGACCGCATCAGCCCGATGCCGACCAGCCCCACCAAGGCCATGGCGATCGCGATGGGAACGCGCAGCGCCATCAGCGCGAACATCGCGGCGAAACCCAGCAACGCTTCGGTCATCGTGGATCGGCAGACGGATGCGGATGGAGTGCGGCCCAGCACGCGGCCGGGGCGCCGCGCGGCCTCACGAATCGGTGACCGGCCGCTGCGGGCGGCCCGGTGCGGACCCCCGCACGACGAGGTACACGTGCATCAGCGCAGTCAGCAGCAGCAGCACCGCCGCCAGGTACTGGAATGGCGCGATCGGGATCTGCAGCTGCGCGGTGATGTCGCCCTGCCCGAGCGTGCGTGCCGCGCGGCGGTACACGAGCCAGGCGGCGCCCACCAGCAGCGCCGCGCAGATCGCGTTGGCGAGCACCGCCTGCAGATGGCGCACCGGGCCGGGAAGCACCGAGTCGAGCAGATCGAAGAACACGTGCTCGCCCTTGAGGGACGCGAGCGGCAGCCCCACGAAGATCACCACCAGCATCAGCAGTTCGGTGACCTCGAGGCTGCCGGGAATGGACACCCAGAACTTGCGCCCGACCACGTCGGCGAAGGTGAGCAGCATCATCGCGAACAGCGCTGCCGCGGCCACGTAGCCAAGCCAGCGTTCCAGCGTGCGCATGCCTGCCTTCCCCGACGCGGCCCAGGATCAGTTCTTGGCGATCTCGGCGCGGAACTCCTTGAGCACTGCCTCGGCGTTGGCAAGCCCCTTGGCCTTGGCGTCGGCGATCCATTTCTGCTCGAGCCCGGAGGTACGCGCCCGCACGTCGTCCACGAATGCCTTGCTGGCCTGGGTGCTCACCACGCCCGCGGTCTGCATGAACGCGTTCGACTGGCGGTCGACGTTGTCCCAGGCGCGACCGAACAGGCGTGCTGCGTACTCGCCCGAGAGCTTGGTGATCGCGTCCTGGTCGGCCTTCGGGATCCGGTTCCAGGTGGCCGGGTGCATCACGAACGCGAAGCTGGTGTTGTACAGGCCGCCGGGGAAGGTGGTCTTGTGCTTGATGAGCTTGTCGAGCTTGAACGCCATGACCGACTCGGCCGGGAAGAACGTGCCGTCCATCACGCCCGACGACAGCAGTTCGTACGACTCGGGCGCCGGCCGCAGCGTCACGTTGACGCCCAGCGCCTTGCCGACCTCGTTGACCATGCCGCCGCCGACGCGGAACTTCAGGCCTTGCAGGTCGGCGACCGAGGCGATCGGGCGCTTGGTGTTGAGGATGATGCCGGGGCCGTGGGTGAAGACCGCGATCACCTTCATGCCCTTGTGCTCGTCGTGCTTGCGCAGGTGCCGCTCATAGATGCGCTGATAGGCGACCGAGGTCGACTCCGAGGAGTCGCCGAGGAACGGCAGCTCGGCCATCTGAGTCATCGTGTAGCGGCCCGGCGTGTAGCCGTGCACGCTGAATGAGAGGTCGGCCTGGCCGTCGCGGATGGCGTCGAAGGTGCCGGGCGGGGCCACCACCGGCTTGGGCAGGATGTTGCAGCGGACCCGGTTGGAGGTGGCCTGAGCGAGCTCCTCGCACCATTTGGCCTGCGTCTGCGACAGCACGTGGCTCGGCGGAACCCAGGTGGAGGTGGTAAGCACCACCTGCGCGGACGCGGCGCCCGCCATGAACAGGGTTGCGCCGAACGTGGCGCTCAACGTGAATGCCTTCATGTCCCCAACTCCTGTGATCGGGCCGCGGCAGGACGGCGGCGCCTGGACCGAAAAAATGAAACAGATCCTTGAGGCCTGAAGTATTGCACAACGCGCCTCCTGCGCGATGGCCAATCGGGTCCCCAGGGCCGCGGCACGGTATCACAGCCGCGCGCCGGCCATGAACAGATCGATGAAGGCAGTGGCGAAGCCACGCAGAAACGCATCACGCCGCAGCACCAGCCGCACCCGGTTCATCCCGAACAGCCCTCCGGCGGGCAGGGTCGCCAGCGCACGGTCGCGGGCGGGATCCCACGCCAGTTCGGCCATGATTCCCACGCCCATGCCCAGCGCCACATAGGTCTTGATCACGTCCGAATCGATTGCCGCGAGCACCACGTCCGGGGCCAGGCCAGCCTGCGAGAACGCACGATCGATCCGCCGGCGACCGGCGAACTCCTCGACGTAGGTCACGATCGGGTGCCGGGCCAGCCCCGCGAGCGACGGCGGCTCGGCGAGCACCGCGTGGCGGCGCGGCGCCACGATCACGTGCTGCCACTCGAACCCCTCGATCGCGCGGAGTTCGGGCCGGTCGTCGATGACCTCGGTGGCGATCGCGAAATCGACCTCCCGGTCGACCACCATCCGGGTGATCTGCCGCGGCGATCCCTGCATCAGCGACAGCCGCACCGCCGGATAGCGCCGGCGGAACGAGCGCACGATCGGCGGGAGCACGTAGCGCGCCTGCGTGTGGGTGGTGGCGATGCGAAGATCGCCGGCGTCGCGGGCCCGCCAGTCGGCGGTCGCACGCTCGAGCCCCTGGACCTCGGCCAGCACGCGTTCGGCTCGTTCGGCCACCGTGCGCCCGGGATCGGTCAGGCCGAGGATGCGCTTGCCGTGCCGCACGAACACCGCCACCCCCAGTTCGGCCTCGAGCTCCAGGATGGCGCGCGAGAGAGCCGGCTGCGAGGTGCCCAGCGCGCGCGCGGCCTGGGTCAGGCTGAAGTCGCGACGCACGGTCTCGCGCAGGAAGCGCAGTTGCTGGAGGTTCACGGGCCGACCGATCGGGCAAAGGACAGGCGCTGAAGGCAAGGGCGCGGCGGCCGGAAAAGAAAAGGCGCACGTTACCGTGCGCCTTGAAATGGCAGCGTTGCTGCCTCTCCTCCTCCTCGATACTCGGTACCGGGGCCCGCCGGGGCATTCCCCAAGATTGGGCGGGATGCTAACCAAACTGTCATCGAGCGTCCACCCCTTTTTTTTCACCCTCCGAAACGTCGCCCTGCAGTGGTGCGCGATCAGGGTTCGCGCCGGCAACCGCCTCGGCACAGGCGAGGGCCATCGCGTCAAGCACCGGTGCGAGCCCCCCGAGCGCGGGCAGCGCACGCAACGACAGCCCCGGATGACGGTTCCCGGCCGCCGCCAGCAGCGCGGGAAGGTCCCTCAGCAGGTGTCCGCCGGCGGCGAGGAACACCGGTGCCACCACCACCTCGCCGACCCCCTGCGAGACCAGCGAGTCGATCGCGCCGGCGAGGTCGGGCGTCATGAACTCGAGGTAGGCCGGACGGACCGGCACGCCAGGCAGGTGCACCGCCAGGCGGCGGGCGATCCCCTCGACGGTGCCCGACCATCGCGGGTCGCGTGCACCATGGGCGAACAGCACGATGCCGGTGCTCATCGCATTCGGCCCACCCATGACAGCATGCCCAGCCCGACCGCGAGCGCCACCAGGCTGGGGATGCTGACCGACAGCCAGGGTGGCCAGGTGTTGAGCAGACCGAGGTGCGAGAACAGGCCGTTCATGAAGTGGAAGAGCACCCCGAGCATGATGCCGGCGAACACCTTGTAGCCGATGCCGCCGGCCCGCACCTGCAGGTAGCCGAACGGCAGCGCCAGCACCATCATCACGATCACCGCCAGCGGATAGACGATCTTCTTCCACAGCGCGATCTCGTAGCGCTCGGCATTCTGGCGGTTCTCGCGCAGGTGCCGGGTGTACTGCACCAGCCCCAGCAGCGACATCCGGTCGGGCTGGAGCATCGCCACCCGGACGATGTCGGGCCCGATCTCGGACGGCCATGCACGGCCAGGCTCGCGCCGAACGCGCGACTGCAGCGTGGGCACCGAGTCGGCGGTGCGGCCGGCCGTGAACGTGGTCTCCTCGAGACCGGTCAGCTGCCAGTGCCCGCCGGCATCGTCCCACTGCGCGTGCTGCGCTCGGATCACCGAGCGCAGCGTGAAACCGGCGTCGAACTCGAAGATCTGCAGGTTCTCGAGGGTGGCGTCGGGCCGCAGCGTGCCGATGTTCACGAAGCGCTGGCGCGTGGGCT
>Ga0169931_10014499_pt1 | contig 10659 bp, 6 predicted proteins | sample Kivu_15m_20L_FD_129675 | JGI IMG/M metagenome (GOLD analysis project Ga0169931, IMG submission 129675) | Freshwater microbial communities from Lake Kivu, Western Province, Rwanda to study Microbial Dark Matter (Phase II) - Kivu_15m_20L... | ecosystem: Environmental > Aquatic > Freshwater > Lake ... | reverse complement strand
TCTGTTTTGTTATACGGAAGAGGGTATATCGTTCATGCCAGTTTGTAGGCAAAAGTTAATTTTGGTTTAAATTCTGCCTCAGGAATCAACTAAGGCTACTATTATGTTGCCTTTGATAATAAAGATCCTCGTAAAAATGCTATTCAGTATAACGGTCCTCCAGGTGAAATGCAAAATATTATATTCGGAGAAAGAAAACTTGTTCTTACAAATAAAACACGACTTTTTGACTAAACTAGTCAAGTGTTTTGTGAGCTAAGCTGGGGAAAATCTAGTACTAATCAGGAACAAGCCAAGTATCATGATTACTTTTAGGGAAAAATCGTGAAATTGAATAAATTTCAAAAAGGTATAAATAATATTACAATTCATAAATAAGATCAAATTCTAGGCTTTGTTTCAGGCAGATGGAACGATAAGATATATTGCGATGGAAAACTGATATATGATGTTAATAAGTTGTATCCTTTTAAGGTTTAAAGCTAACCTCGTCCTTTAGGATCTGATGTTTAGTATCGCAAAGATAGAAACTTGCTAATAAGAGGAACGATGGAGTAGTCACAAAATGCGAAATAGGAGCTTGAAGAAATTCAAAGAAGAGATCGAAAATTAAGAAAAAAGTATCAAAAATCCTGATTCTTTAACAATAATTTTTAACTTTTCTACGATCAAAAATGGCTAACTAAGATTTATTATTATTATTTTTTGATTCTTGTAAGCAATAGTTTAACAAACAAAGATAATCTAAACATTTGCTTATCTGTGTTGACAAGATCATTTTTTCTATAAATAAGCAATAAAATCATGAGTAGTGCCATGATTCCCAATATCTTTTAAAAATGATAATTAAGAGAGGCGGTCAGATAATGAGATTTATCGCTAATCATAGATCAGTATAGCGACGTATTCCTCATCATGTGTAATATTTATATCAACAAATACTAATATCTTACATTAATAATAAAGATTAAGATGCAAAACACTAACTCATATGTCAAATTTATATAAAATTTTTAGTATTTTTATCAAAAAATTAAAAACGGCTAAATTTTTATCAAATTTTGTTAGTCGAACATGAAAAATTAGATCAAATATATTTTGATCTGAAACAAACAGATCTTTATGAGTCTTATTACTAAGCAATATGCCATAGAGCAGTCTAGAGATTAGTCAGATAATGTAGATAATTTGCCAATCATAGCTCAGTATAGCGACGTATTTCTCATCATTATTTTATCAACAATTACAAATATATATATATAAAAAATGATTAAAATGGCTTATATTAATCTAATTCTTTTGCTAAAATTATATTTTTCAAACTATTTTAACAAAATAAAGTAAAATATCAAAAATTATTAGTAAATATTTGATAAATTGAATATTTTTTGATCCAAACAATCAAACAATCAAAGAGTCTTCTTGTGGGTTCTATCCTATCTTGGAACAATCTTCTACGTTTTTTTTAAGGTCGTATACTGTTTTTGAAAGAATGGCGCAATATTCTTGTTGGATCTGTATATGCTATTCTCTGATAAGTTTGAAATAAAGCTGAATACTTTACCTGACAGTAAGGTACTGGTTCTCTTTCATGAATTGTATAAGCTTGTGCTCATTATGGGGTGGCAGGTCCTCAATTTGGTTCATCACTACTAAGAATTATATCAATGCTATTTCATTTCAAATTTAAGTTTATTATGAATCAATCAGGCTAGCCTACGTTGCATATAACTGACTCTTTTTCTGTTCACTGGCTCAGTTGTAAAAATAGCTTGATCGTCAAATTAAGCTAATTTTAATTAAGATTTTTTAATAGTTGGCAATATTTTTTTGTATGTTGTACTTCTTACTCTTGGCTTGTCAATAGTATTTTTTATAATATCTTCTTTTCTGTAGTAACTTACCAAACTTTTTTTTTAGTTTTTGTTTGCATTCTTATCTGTAGGATCGTAGGAAGTAGCGTTTCTGTTGTGAGTAAAAAATTTTTAAGATCTAAATTATTGTGAAACTACTTAAGGAATATTTTATTGTTTTATTGACTGTATTTACTTATTCTTGATTTGATTCTTTGAGTTTTAGCGTAGTCATTTATCATAGCAGATTGATTCAAACTTGATGAAACAGATTTCATCTTAAAAAATATTCTTGTATTTTATTTCTCTGTCTAAATTACTTTCTTTTTAGTAGATGGATTGAAAATATGAATGTCTTTAGTACTTTTGTCAGATTCAGATAAAGATGCACCGTAATGTGTAGACGGTTTGATTTTTTAAAGCTTGCATAAAAATTTTAAGTTAGATCTGTTTATTTCCAAGTTTTTCGTATTAAAGTTGTGAGCAAAAGATCTGCTTTTTCGATCTTTTATATTTTAAATCTGCTGATTTCTTAAATTATTTGACTGCAGTTGAATTTTTCTCTATTAACGTATATGCTCTAGCTTTTTGAGATGGGTTTTATATGTTCTAAATGTAATTTATTTTACGCTTTTTGATCAAATAAATCAGAAATGTCTGGAGTTCTCATAGAATTCGCTTTCATTATTTTTATTATTGCAGTCTAAACAAATAATTTTAATATAATCTAGTAAAAATATATAAAACATAAAAAAAATCCATTAAAATATTGCATATTTTGTATATTTCTAAACATTATGATGATCAATTTAAGTCTATTTGCTTAAAAAGAGAATCTTATTAGTTATTTAGCCATCCTGAGAGTTCTTATCGTTAATATTATTTTGATTCTTTGAAGTCCTTTATCTTCTATAATTTGGCATTTACTAATACTTTCATATCTTTTTTCATTTCTTTATGCAATTTCTAAGAAAATTCCATCATTCGTGAAAAAAGATGGCGTCGATTAATAGATCCACATGGATTTCTTCTCATAAATATATCTTCATCATTCATATTGACTTTTCTGTATCTCTAAAAAGAAGAAACACAATTTACATTATTATTACGATACTTTTCTAATTAGAGCTGAATATTATATTTTTATGAAGCAACTTGAGGCGATTAGATATTTTTTCTACGAGAGATCAAACATGCTGTTTTTTGATTAGGATTCGGAAAAGATATTTTAACTTTAGAGTACTCATACATGTTTTCTTTATCAAGACTTCTATCGAAAATGTTATTTTATTTTAGTTTATCTATCTGAGGTAGCTTCCATCTCGAAGGGTTTATCATTAAAAATATATTTTTGCAAACTGTATATAATAGACTATTACAATAATATTTATTTACAGAGAAAATTAATCTATTATGATAAATTATAAATCAATTTAGCATAGATCTGTTTGCAATTCGTATAGCCTTATGTTTTATTTACCATTTTTTATCGCATTAATCGCAAATCAGAAATTGCCCACAATGAAGCTGATACTAGTGTTAACTTTTATCACATAATTTGCATAAAAGACCAGTATCTTAACTAGTTTGAGTTGAAACACTTTTGCAATCATTTTTATAGTGAAAAGAAGAACGAGAAACTTATTATCTTCTAAAAGATTATGACAAATTTTGTAACTAGCGTATCTAATTACGATTATTTTGAAGCTCTTAGCTTATCCTAGAAAGTTATTGTGAAAAACTTGCTAAAAAGCCAGCGAAATGTACAGAAAGTTATGAATTATTATGCCTTGTGGCAGACGATACATCAAGCAACAGTCTATTCATCGAATTAACTATTTACGAAGAATTTAAAGAATTTTCTATATGAACTATATTTTAAGGATTTCTATTTGAAAGATTTCTTGATTAATTTTCCTGAGGAAACTGTAATGTTCTTTAAAGAGGTTAAGCAGGATTTAAAGTTGATGGTGGTAGCATTATGCGCCCATCGTTTGATTACTCTTAATCCTCATTTTATTATTGCTACTACTCCTCATATTGAGGATATTTAAACACTTATTATGTTATTTTTATCATTTTTTATTACTTTTGATATTATTAACTTTTTTTACTATCTTCTTTTTAAGACTATTCATTTATGATATGAGCTGTCTATTATTTCATTACTATTATTTTCTATCCTTTTATATCAAAATTTTAACTCAAGCTACTTTGATTTGCTACGTTATTCTACTCCTATTCTTACTATTATTCTTACATTTTTTTTATTTATTTTTATTAACGATAGCTATTAAATTTAGCTGTTTCTTAACTGATATTATACATCTTTTGATCTTCAGTAAAGCTATTAAATTTAGCTGTTTCTTAACTGAGATCATACATTTTTTTAATTTATCTTCTTTGTTTTTACTTGTTTGTCTAATATTCCTATCCTTATTACTAATCTTACAAATCATCTTATTAAGATTATTAATCATCTGATTATATATTATGATTTGTCGTAGCTAAAATATTGCTTTAAACATTACTTGTTTCTGTATCTGTAATTTAATCTACTTAAGCTTCATCTATAATAAAACAAACAAATTTCTTTTCAGATTATCCTATACTTTTTATGGTTTCGGACATACTTTCATAATCATCTTAAGATTCTACTACAATTCTGTCTCCATCATTATCATTATATTCAACGTGCCAAAGATTGCTTTCTAGTTGTAGTTGTTATTGGACATTTTTCTTGAATTATCTAAAAGTTTGATAGTGCTTCGAATCGACTCTCTGTTTGTTATATACGATCTCGATCATTTTCTTGAACTTTACTTATTTCAATAAATAAATACAACAATGATTAAAATATTTTACTAAAATAATGAAAATTATATAAGCTGGGGCATATTATTATCAGAATTTACCTCAAAAAAATATTAGATTTTTTACTTTTCTAAATGATTGTCTAAATATAGCCTCTATGATCATTCGTAAATCCAGGTATGGGAATGATGAGTCCACTTGACCTGCTCCTCCTGCTTGAACCAGAGAGCGATTTCTCTTTCAGCTGAGGCGACAGAGTCGGAGCCGTGGCAGATGTTTCGGCCAGTAATGATGGCGAAATCTCCTCTGATGGTTCCAGGCTTGGAGTTGAGTGGGTTGGTCTCTCCCAAAAGAACTCTTCCGGCAGCAACGACACCTGATCCTTCCCAGATCATGCCGACAACGGGGCCTGAGAGCATGTACTCGACGAGGTGGGGGAAGAAGGGTCTAGCCTTGAGATCAGCATAGTGCTCCTCGAGAAGTTCCCGGGAAGCCTGGAGGAACTTGAGACCTTTGAGGTAGAATCCCTTCTGTTCGAATCGGGAAATGATGGTTCCAACGAGTCCTCTCTGGACACCATCGGGCTTGATCATGATGTAGGTTCTTTCAGTCATGTTGTTGAAAAGATATTTAATATAAATTTGAATTAAGATATTCATCTATATCACAAGAATAGTCTAGAATAATAAAATTTTATTACTATTGATTTTCAAAGATATTCTTGTAAAAAATAGATAGCAAAAACTCATTATATCTTGTCTGACTTTTTCGATCTATAATTTTTTTAAAAAAAAGAGTTCTTCAAGTTTAAATTTTAGTTCAAAGAAACTTTTTTTTATAAAATTTTATGATCTTTGTTATGCAATTTAAGAATGAAGAAATATAATATAATGAAGTTTTTTACTTTGCTAATTGTGCTTATATGCATCACCTTGACCAAAGCCCAAACCAACTGCACATATTACTATGATATCACAAATCTTCCTGTCTAATGTGATCCCACACAACTCATTTGCACTTTCAATTCCATCGCGAATTCCAGTTTAATCAACGGAACAGGTGACAATTAATTTCTTGTTTGCATCAACCTTCCCACCTACACAATAAGTTTTGGACCACAGCCTCAAATCGACCTATTCGAAAATTCTATCTCCATCATCGCTAATACAGTCAACATGAATGGATATTCATTAGTCAGCTAGAATCAAATAGTAGTCATAGCAGGATAAAGCATCACCATGGAGTCTATAAACATGATAGGAGACTTAGTATGGTTCCAATCAGATCAACTTTAACTTAACAACTCTGTTATAACTAATTATGATTCGTTTCCGATCAATTGCAACTGCAATGGTGTGCCTCAATGCAATTTAACTTAATGGTTTCTTCCTTTGTTGTTTGATGACACACAATCTTCAATTAACTTCACCATGGATTCCTTGAACTATACTTTTGACACTTGGAATATTATCGGAAACGGGGCAAGTTCAGCCGTACTAGCTGCAAACTCTTCAATTAACATCAATAACAGCACTCTTTCTCTTTCTTTAATTGGAATTTATGCCCCTATTCTCAATTTACAATCAGCAAACATCAACTCTTCTGGGCTTGGTTTCGCTTCAGGAAATGGATTTGGATGCGGATATTTTGATTAATCTTTAAGTCAGCTTCTTGGATGCACTGGGACAGGAGGAAGCCATGGAGGATATGGTGGCAACAGCAGTCCTGACAACTGTAATTTACTCATCAGCAATCCTCCTTATGGTCGAGCTCTTATACCTAAGTACCCAGGAAGCGGCGGAGGATTTTTTCTCAACGATGTCAACGAAGTATCATCGGGCGGAGGAGTCATCAACATTCAAAGCATGAATTTTACAATGATGAGCACAAATATCACTGCAAACGGAGCAGCCGGCATCCAAGGAGGAGGAGGTGGAGCTGGAGGATCGATTTCTATAGATTTCGGGCAACTTCAATTCATCGGTACAACTCCTAATTTTATTTTAGCTAACGGAGGTAATGGCCGTAGTTCAGGTGGAGGAGGTCGCATGAGAATATGGAATCACTATTGGCTCACACCTAGCGGCTTAACTCCTGGTTATAACGTCAGCATTCAAGCCAATTTTGGAGGCGATTGCTACCCGTAACTCAGCTGCGGTTAATCTGGAAGCATCTCCGCAGCACCCTGTCCTCCAGGATTTTACCTAAATCAATCAAGTCTTATGTGCGTAAACTGTGGCACTGGTCAATACAAGCTAACCTATGGATACGGAAGTTGCTTTGATTGCATCAACATGCCCGAAAATGCCTTCTATAATGCAACAAGCTTAAGTCAGCAAACCAATTATAGTCAAGTCTGTTCTTTTTCCTGTATTTAAAGTAAATCGTAAATAATGTAGATTATCAGTTATATGAAGGAGAGCTGTGCCTTAGCAATTTTTATTATCTGTTGATGAATGTTGGAGGAATCAACTTTCTTATAAGCTTAGGATTAATAGTAGCAACAGTTATCATTTTTTTGATAGTAATCATGATTAGAAAATTGTCGGCTAGCGCACTTGGTAATGAAAACTAATACCAACATATGTAAATTTTAAAATATTCAGAGATGTTTACAAAAAAAGATCCTATTTTAAGCTAGAAGACATACCTTTTCACGAAACCAGAATTTATTTATAAGGTAACAATACCCCTAAGCGACCTTGGAAAATCAGTCCGAAAGCTGTCAACACACTCAGATAGACTATATAAAACTAAAAAAATAGAGAAATAATACATAGACTTATATAATAAATCAATCAGTTTAGCACGTACGGATGGTTTCTTTAATACTTTCTGTTCTTTGTAAAGATAGTTTACTATCCTATGAGTTTATTTTTGTCTGCAGTTTATCGATAAAGAAAAGTTTAGTCTATAAGAAACGCAATATTAGCGCATTCCAAAGTATTTTTCATCTAATTTAGTAACTTGTTGGAAGTATTGGAGTCAAATTCCATGTCAATAAGGAGCATTCTGTCGGATGTCTATAAGTTTTTAACTACAATCGCTAAATCTTAGATTTTTACATAAAAAACTATTTCCCTATGTATTTTAAGTTATCAAAACAACTTATAGGAGGGTACGCAGTCGACTTCACTGATCCACTTGTGAAAGTCCTCTGTAGCTAATTCTAAGACTACTACTAAAAGAAAATGTAAATATTTTTAATGTAACTCAATACCCTTCTCAAAAATTATTAACAACCCATACCTGTCTTCAAACATCTATGGAAAACTCTTTCGTATTGGCAAGAACTCCAATGTTTTCTCTGGCAGGCTCCCAGGTAATAAACTCAATTCATGGCAAATAATGGAATTCTGGGTATAGAAGGCAGACTTACTATAAATAAAAATTAAGATTTGTTCTTGGTTTTTTGTAATGAAGTCAAACCATAAGCCATGATATAGTAGCAACGCAATAACTAGTCTCGTTTTAGTCGACATTTTCTCTATAAAACTTAGCTTCCTTCATTATGTTTGGATGAAATCAGCTGCATTCGTTATAAATATAGTCTTAGAGATTCACACTAACTTAACTAAAAAAAGACTATTTTTTGGTAGATTTAAAACAATGTAAACATGCAAGTACTGACCTGGATAATGGGCATAGTAGCTATGGTCAATCTCATTTGCAATTTAATATGTCTTTTCCTAAAAATATTTATAATGGCCGAATACCATAATACTAAACCTTTATTTTCTCTTCTTATATTTTTCATTATCTTTCCTTTTTGTGAGATTTTTATGAGCATTACTTAGTTTTCACTAATCGTTGCAAAAAGCTAAAAAGTTCTAAGTTACTCAGTACAATTTACTTTTATTTGCGCAATCAAATATTTTGTTTTTCCTTTGATTATCCTTATAATAACCATTGTTTTAGAAATCGACAATCCGATTCTTAACATTATGTTTTACTGCTGGCTGGCAATCTTTTTGATGAACGTTCTTTCGCTCATACTTCAATGCATGTTCCATGTGCATATTGCCAAAAATAAATGATCGCATTATGAAATTTGTAAAAAATAACTAATATTTAAGATAAAAATAAAATTATGATAAAAAAAATCATAAAAGTATTTAGACTGCATATGGAAGGCATTTTTGTTTAATAAAACCTTTCATGAAATCATTATTGGTTATTAGCTAATCTATAAGCACTGCCGATTGACTTATATGATTTTTTGACTTATTAATCTCTTTCTTTCGATGCTGATATTTAACAAATAAGAATATATTTGAACTATATTTTTCCATATTTCGTATCGTAGATCACCTTGACTATATCCCAAAATCAGATGTTTATTTTTGTTAAATTTTATTATATGCTAATTTTGAGAAGATAAAGTACTGAACTTTCTTAAAACCTTTTGAACTATATACATTATTCGAGTTTGAATCGATTATAAACTCCACTTAACATTAGGACCATGTCGCTAATAAAGAATATTGCTACACTAAGCTGCGTAGCTACTTTAGATGTAAGCTGCTACAAGCTTATTTTATTCTGTTGGGCTCCATTTAGTTATTTTTTTAGTCTAAAATATATGATTTTAGGTAACTATTGAATCTTTTTTTATGTTTTAAGTTTTACATAGTTCCAATATTTTATTTTATTTTTATTTTTGTCTCTTTTTCTTATTCTAGTATTAAAATAATATTTTTTTATTAGTTTACATTCTTCTTCGATTTTCTTCTTGAATTTAACTTATATTTTCCTAAAACAGTCTTAACTAAATCTAGTTAAACTACATTTTAGAACTTTTTTTAGGATTTTTTTACTTTGATTGCTTTTTTTATTTATCTTTTTTAACAATTTTTAAATTCTTTGCCAATTTTTTAGTCTATTCATTATTTTGAAAAACTTTTTTTCGTTAAGAAAAAGATAGACCATCGATTTCAGAAGGCTGAGCGATATCAAAACGACTGAATGGGTAAGGGACAGCATAAAAAAAACTGCCATTATGTTGAAAAATTGAATACGGACATATTTTTTTCGATAATTAAGATTTTTAAATAATATTTTAAATTTATTTGGGGAGTGTAGGATTTTGAGTCTAAGTTTATGTTGCTAGAAACGGCTTTTAAAAATGTTGCTAATTCAAAGGCTATACTCGACAAGCAGTTTGCAATTTTTTTTCTTAATCATATTTTTTTTGCACTAAAAGTTCGTTAAAAAAATTGTATATTTCTTGCGCTTCTGTTTTTTAACAGATTTTTTATTTGTAAATCCTAATCAAATTTTATTTAATCTAGTCTTTTACTAAACTACTTGAAAAAATTAGAATATTGACTATTTAATTTAATTATTTTAGCTAAAAAATCTTTTTTTCTTACACTTCATCAGTGTATACAGTATTCTGAACAATAATTAAGATTTATCCTAAAATACAATGCAGTTTCCATAGAAAAAAATTGATTTATTTTAAACATTAATTCTTTCTTTAAACCAGCTATAAGTAAAAATCTGAGTCTGCATATAGTTGAAGAGCTTATAATTCGTTCATTTCTAGAAGTAAATTTTATGTTTTTTATTGAGAAGGCAGTTTTGCCTCAAATTCACTTCTATTTGAAACATAATCGAAGTCAAAATTGCCACCATATGGTTGTGATTAAATCTATTTGATTTCTTGATTTTGCTCATAATTTTTGTCTTACCATATGTTTGTTTTATACTGATTCCATGCTGTATCTGATAAAATCTTTGAGGCTTATTCGCTATAATTGATCATAATTGCTCAAATGAATAGTCTGAATTTTTAAAACCCTTAGCCTTTATTTATAAGCAGCTTCATATGTATAAAATATACATTTTTTAAAAAGTTGTTTAATCTAAGTGAATCATTAGACAGTTTTTTATTGTATTTATAAATATTAGATAACAAGATATTTTAAACATGTAACATCAGTATGTCAAAGCAGATATCAAAGGATAAGCTGCCTCAGTCATTCGATCT
>Ga0169931_10014495_pt1 | contig 10661 bp, 9 predicted proteins | sample Kivu_15m_20L_FD_129675 | JGI IMG/M metagenome (GOLD analysis project Ga0169931, IMG submission 129675) | Freshwater microbial communities from Lake Kivu, Western Province, Rwanda to study Microbial Dark Matter (Phase II) - Kivu_15m_20L... | ecosystem: Environmental > Aquatic > Freshwater > Lake ... | reverse complement strand
TCCGTTTGTTCTCATTTTCAGTGGATGGCAACAAGTGGCCTATGAATTAAAAAACAATCATTCTTGGCTTACGCGATTCAAAATCATCTTTGGCAATATTTATTATATGCCCCCTATCACCAAAGATTTTTTGAAAAAAACCGAAAATTACAAATCCGAATAAGCCTTAAAAAGTCAGGATTTTCTTACCAGATTTTTGCCCTGTTTTCGGGAGAAACCCACATTTTATCGCCTTCTTTTACCCCAAAGGCCTGATAAAATTCGGGTAAATTAGTTAATGGCCCATTACCTCTAAACTTACCGGGGGAATGAGGGTTGGTATTAACCTGTTTTTTCAATGCAGCAGGCGTATAATTTGTTCTCCAGATTTGTGCCCAACTTAAAAAGAAGCGTTGATTTGGTGTAAATCCATCAATGGTCTTTCCTTCTTTTGCCTGGGCTGTTTTTTGAAATGCAGCGTAAGAAATAGACAATCCTCCAAGATCTGCAATGTTTTCTCCAAGGGTAAGTTCGCCATTTATATGTAAAGTGTCAATGGCCACATATCCATTAAACTGATCAACAACCATTTTGGTTTTTGAAAGAAATCTGTCTTTGTCCGACGATGTCCACCAGTCCTTCATATTGCCTTCCTCATCAAACTGAGATCCTTGATCATCAAAACCATGGGTTAGCTCATGGCCAATAACAGCACCTATAGCGGCATAATTTACTGCATCATCCGCTCCAGAAAAATAAAATGGTGGTTGCATAATGCCAGCAGGAAAAGTTATTTCGTTGCTTGTAGGGTTGTAATATGCGTTTACTGTAGGAGGACTCATAAACCATTCCATTTTGTCGACTGGTTTAGGTAATTTTTCATAGTTGTTTTTGGTTTCGAATTCAACAGCATTTACATAGTTTTCGAAATGTGAATTTCGGCCTATTGTCAACTTGCTGTAGTCTTTCCAAGTATTAGGATAACCTAGTTTTTTAATAATAGTATTGAGTTTCTTTTGCGCTTTTTCTTTTGTTTCGGCGCTCATCCAGTCCAAACCATTGATGCGCTCACGGTAGGCAGTAATAAGATTATTTACCATTTCATCGACCTTCTTTTTGGATTCTTCAGGGAAATATTTTTTGACAAACAACTGACCCAAGGCCTCGCCCATCATTTGGTCTACTTCTGAAATAGCTCGTTTCCATCTTGGCTTCATTTTCTTTTGTCCAGAAAGGGCGGTGCCATAAAAATCAAAGTTTATCTGAGCAATTTCATCACTTAGCTGATCAGAAAAAGAATTTATGATATTCCATCGCAAATAGGCCTTCCAGGTTTCTGTTGGCTGGGAGTTTAATAGCTCATTGGCTTTTTTAAAGAATTCGGGCTGACCAATGATTACCTCTTTAGCTCCCTCCATTCCAATTGACTTTAGATAGCTTGAAAACTTTATAGCCGGATATTTTGCATCTAGCTCAGCAACAGTCCATTTATTGTATTGCTTTTCCAAATCCCGCAACTCCACATTCGTCATAGATGATTTGGCAAGCTCAACCTCTAGATTGTATACTTTTTCAGCATTCTCTGTTGCTTTTTCTTTTGAATCACCAAGCAATTCGAAATCTTTTACCAACAATTGCTTGTATTTCTCTTGAAGCGACTTTGAGTCCGGATCATTGCGCAGATAATAGTCCCGGTCTGGCATGCCCAATCCTGCCTGATTGGCCTGAGCAATATTAATATTCGAGCTTTTGGGGTCGGCGCTCACATAGATGGACCATACTCCTTTTACACCTTTCAACTGGGTAGCAGCCAAATAACTCATCAACTGACTATTGGATTGGATATTTTCAACTTGTTTCAAAAAACCAGAAAGGGGCTTTGCTCCTTCTTTGTTTTTCTTGATGGAATCCATGTAAGTAAAATAGTAATCCCCTATTTTCTGTCCGTTGGAACCCGAGGCATTTGTTTTTTGAATATTTTCTTCCAAAATTCCTTTCAGTCGGATTTGATTTTCTTCAAGTAAGGCAGAAAAACTCCCCCATCTGCTTTCTGTAGATGGAACCGGATTGTTTTTTAACCAGCCCCCATTGGCAAATTGATAAAAATCATCTTGAGGGCGTACTGATTTATCCATATTGGACAAATCAATGGCGCTGCTGTTTTTTTCTTTTCCATCGGGTGTGAAGGAATAGAGCAGAAATAAGCCAGTAAAGGTGGCAAGTCCGATTATTTTTTCTACTTTCATGAAGTTGAATTATCTTTATTCGAGACAAAAGTATAGTTTATCAACTTAACGACAAAGAAACTTGCTTTTCAATAAAAAACTAACTTGCCTGGGATCCTTCTTCACGGATTTGTTTCAAATACAATTCATAGTAGTTCCCTTTACTCTCTACCAGGCTTTGGTGATTTCCTTCTTCCACGATTTTGCCCTGGTTGAGGACAATTATTTTATCAGCATCTTTCACCGAGCTAACCCTATGGCTAATGATAACAGAGGTCTTACCTTTCATAAGTCGCTTAAGATTGGCAAGAATATTCTCTTCGGTTTGGGTATCAACGGCCGAAAGACAATCGTCAAATAATAGAATCTGTGGGTTTCGTATGATGGCCCTGGCTATACTAAGTCTTTGTTTTTGTCCACCTGAAAGTGTAATTCCTCTCTCGCCTACCACTGTTTCAAAGCCCTTAGGAAAGGAAATAATATTGTCAAAAACATCTGCATCTTTTGCCGCCTGTTCAATCAAATCAAAGCGCGATTTTTCTTTTAAACCGAAGGCAATATTATTGGCAATGGTGTCGCTGAATAGAAACACCTCCTGAGGCACGTATCCCATTTGTCGCCTGAGAGCATCCAGATTAACAGCTTTAATAGGATGGTTATCCAAGAGCACTTCGCCCTCGTTGGTGTCAAAAAGCCGAAGAAGGAGAGAGGCAATGGTGCTCTTTCCGCTTCCAGTTCGACCTAAAATAGCCAAGGTTTGTCCGGGTTCGATAGAAAAGCTAACCTGGTCTAAGGCCTTTATGCCACTTTCGGGATAAACAAAGCTTACATTTTTGAATTCGATTTTGCCTTGAATTTGGTCATTTGAATTGCTTTGGTTGGTGATTTCCGGCTTAGTCAACAGAAATTCATTGATTCGTTGCTGTGATGCTGCAGCTCTTTGCACAATGCTACTTACCCATCCGATAGAGGCAAATGGCCAGGTAAGCATATTGATATACACAATAAATTCAGCGATATTGCCTTGGGTAATTTCTCCGGAAATGACTTGTCTTCCACCAATAAAAATAGTCAGAATGGTGCTTAGGCCTATTAATACCATCATTACTGGAAAAAACAAAGAATTTATATAAGCCAGTCGCATAGATTCTTTTTTGTAGGCCTCGCTTTCATTGGCAAAATGATGAATATAGGCCGATTCACGATTGTAGGCTTTTATTATCCGAATACCCGAAAACGCCTGTTGTACATTTGAACTAATGGCACTCAACATTGCCTGGGCTCGTTCACTTTGTCGATTAATTTTTTGACTAACCCAATAAATTATTACAGACATAGCTGGCAAAGGAAGCAGTGCGTAAAAAGTCAGTTCTACATTTACGGAGAACATGCAATAAAGTACAATGATAATGGTAGCCAATAAGTTGGTAGTGTACATAATAGCTGGTCCGATATACATTCGGGTGCGGTTTACATCCTCGCTTATTCGGTTCATAAGGTCGCCAGTGCTATTTATTTTGTAAAACGATAAACTCAATCGTTGATACTGTTTATAGATATCATTTTTCAAGTCATATTCAATCAAGCGACTCATCACTATTAGTGTTTGGCGCATTAAAAACATAAAAACACCTTTCATCAGGGCCATTGATAAAAGGATAATACCACAAATGATCAGTGCGGTGGAAAATATTTCCAGAAATTCGCTATTCAAAGCAAAACCATTAAAAGTGTGAGCAATGGTTGCGGTTTCAATTACCAGATCAACCGCATATCGCACTACCCTTGCCGGGTAGATGGAAAAAACATTAGACAAAACAACGAAGAGAATCCCACAAGACAACCTAATCCAATAAGTTAAAAAATATGAGTTGAGCGACCACAGTGCCTTCATAGGAAGGCCAAAATTAACAAGAATAGAATGGATGTGAAAACTTGATTGAAATTTGGATACACGTATGGAGCGAAATCAAGCCATGAATGAATATTTTCCACCGGATTTCATTTTTTTTCATCACCAGCAGCTATTTCAGGGCAATTGCATATGACAAGCAGGCTGCTGAAAGGGAATTCAATGCCTGTCTTCAAATTTTCTATCTTCGCTTTCGTATTTTTTCGGTTATGAGCAGAAGAACCTTGCGTGTTTTTATTTTTTTAGGTGTAATCTCCATCTTGGGTGTATTAACCCTTCAAGTTTTTTGGCTAAAAAATGCCTTTAGCTTCGAAGACAGAGAGTTTAATGACCGTGTTAACCTAGCCTTGAGAAGAGTAGCCAATGTTATCAGCATAATGAACAAGGAAGAAAGACAGTACCAACAGGTAACCCAGGTAAGTTCAAATTATTTTGTTGTTAGCATGAACGATTCGCTCCATCCTTACCTTTTGGAACGGCTTTTAAAAATGGAGTTCGACCGGCGGAATATCAGGGAAGATTTTGAGTATGTAATTTACGATTGTTTTACCAGTAAAATCGTATTCAGTAAATATATTCCTCAAAACGCCGGGGAAAATGCACCGGAGACAGTTGAACCGCCAAAATGGGACAAAGACAACCACTATTTTGGAGTTTATTTTCCAAACAAATCAAGGTTTTTGATTTTTGAAATGGGAATATGGTGGTTCAGTTCGGGAGTATTGTTATTAGTTGTGGCCTTTTTTGGCTATTCGATGAGTGTCATTTTACGGCAAAAAAAACTCAGTGAAATTCGGAATGATTTTATAAATAATATGACGCATGAGTTTAAAACTCCGGTGTCAACCATCAGCATTACAGGGGAAATGCTAGCCAAAAAGGGGGTTCAGAATGACCAGGAGCGAATTGCAAGGTATGCTTCGATTATTACCGAAGAAACTACCCGTTTGCGCAACATGGTAGAGCGTCTGCTTCAAATGTCTGCCTATGATCGAGAAGTAAAATTAAATTTAGTACCTCTGGATATTCATGAAGTAATCGAACATTCCGTACAAAGTATGGAACTCCTTCTGAATGACAGAAAAGGCTCTATTTCTTGTCAGTTACAGGCGCCGAATCATATCTTGGAAGCGGATAAGGTTCACCTAACAAATGTTATTTACAACCTACTTGATAATGCTATTAAATACAGTGTCGAAGAGCCTAAAATTGAAATAAAAACCTTCAACTCTAAAAGATATCTACATATTCAAATTAAAGATAATGGAATCGGAATGAGTAAAGACGCTCAAAAACATATTTTCAATAAATTCTATCGGGTTTCAACAGGTAATATTCATAAGGTAAAGGGTTTTGGGTTGGGGTTGAATTATGTAAAACTCATTACTAAAGCTCACCATGGTTTTGTTAAATTAATGGAAAGCATACCGGGAAAAGGCAGCACCTTCGAAGTCTGTCTAAAAACTAAAGAATAGAGTACCTCGTTTCACTTGACTCAGCCGAAGAGCTTATTCGAAAAGATTTCTTTCTATCTGCCAATCAATTGCTGGGTATCCAACAGCCTTAAGAGCGGTATTGGTTTTTGAAAAGTGTTTGCATCCAAAAAATCCTTGATGAGCGCTTAAAGGAGAGGGGTGTGCCGCTTTTAAAATCGAATGGCGCTGGCCATCAATTAACTCCTGCTTCTCTTGGGCAAACCGACCCCACAATAAAAAAACCACCTCTTTTTTACACATAGAAATCTGGCGAATGACTTCATTGGTAAAAAGTTCCCAACCCTTTTTTTGATGGCTACCCGCCTGATGTGCTCTAACAGAAAGAGTTGAATTCAACAAAAGAACTCCCTGTTTGGCCCAAGGTTCCAAATTGCCAGAGAGTGGAATTGGATGACCTAGATCGGAGCGGAGCTCTTTAAAAATATTTAATAGCGAGGGCGGATGGGGAATACCATTGTTTACCGAAAAACAAAGTCCATTAGCCTGTTTTGGTCCATGATAAGGATCTTGCCCAAGAATGACGACCCTAGTATCCGAAAAAGACGTGGTATTTAGAGCAGCAAAAATTCTCGATTCGGCCGGGTATACCACATGTTTTTTTCTTTCTTCAACTAAAAAGTTGGTCAGCTCTTTAAAGTAGCTTTTTTCCAATTCGTGGCCTATCAGAGGCAGCCAGCTTTCGTCAATTTGAAGACTTGGTTCTGCGTTCATTTTTTACCTTTTCGTTGTAACAGAAAATATGTGGTTAGCTTGCCATCACTTAAATGTTATTGTTGATTAAGCCGTTGAAAAATATCCATCTTCCTTCCTATTGTTGCTTGTTTCCCATTATTTTTGCAAACCTTACTATGCACAACGTGAAAAAATTATTCCTTGCTATCATAGCCTGCATTTTTATTCTTTTCGTGGCTTCTTCTTGTCGCACCCATCAAACTTGTCCGGCCTATGGAGACTCCGGTCAACGAATGGAACAGCCCAATAGTTAGTCCCAAATAAAATTCACATCCTGTTTTATTTCAGGATGAAGGCTTTTAGCGACAGGGCAATTCAAGGCTGCTATTTGAAGCATTTGCTTTTCTTTTTCTGAATATGCTTTGTTCGGAAAAGTAATAATTATCTTAATTTCAGAAACCCTTCTGGGATTGGTCGCCATGGTTTTTGTAATTTCAAGACGGGTTTGATCAATATCGATTCCGTTTGCTCTTGCATTAATTCCCATGATAGTAAGCATGCAGGCCCCAAGGGAAGTAGCCAACAAGTCGGTAGGCGAAAAGGCTTCTCCCCTGCCCTGGTTATCTGTGGGTGCGTCGGTTATTATTTCAACCCCCGATTGCAAATGAACAGCGACGGTGCGAAGTTCGCCTGTGTAAATAATAGTTGATGTAGCCATATGTAAAGAATGGTTTACCTTTGTGCTAATGTTTGGGATAAGGAAATTTTACCTGGCTTTGCTTTTCAACCTAGTGGTCGTTTGCCCTGCGTTAAGCTTAGCCCAAAAACCTTTAGACGACGACAAAGATACCCGAGTTCTGTATAGAAAAGAATTTACGGCAGGTTTTATTGCACATTCCAATGGCTGGGGGGTAGGCATGCGTCGCTCACACCATAAAACTGGCTATTCCAAAACTTTTTGGGAAATTGATTTTATTAGTGTAAAGCATCCCAAAGAAATAAAATCTTCCTATTATGAAAACGCAAAGGGATATGTCTACGGTAAAATGAACTCCTTTTTAGTGCTTCGAACCGGCTATGGTTTTCATAAAATTATCTTTAGCAAAGGAAGGGCAGATGGAAGCGCAATTGAAGTACGCTATTTAGGTTCTGCAGGATCTTCCCTCGGAATAACAAAGCCCTATTTTGTAGACGTAATAAAGAACCCATATGCTCCGGACGGAGGAATTGTTTCAGAGGCATACGACCCCAATAATCCATTGCATAATCAATACAATATTTACGGAAGAGGGGCTTGGTACAAAGGCTTTGATAAAATGAGTTTACACCCAGGAATTTACGGTAAATTTGGATTCAGTTTTGATTATGCAGGCAAGGAAAAAGGAGTAAAAACTATAGAGACGGGAATGATTTTAGACTACTATTTCAAAAACATCCCTATGATGGCATTTGCCCGAAATAATAGTTTGTGGTTTTCATTTTATGTTAGTTTAAATTTCGGCGGAAAATGGAATGGCAAAGCCTCCACCGCCAAAGAGGAAGATTAGATTGTTATGGAACAGGAGGAAAAAACATTAGCGGAAAGCAGACAAAGAAAGCCCGACTGGCTGCGTGTGAAACTGCCAACAGGAAAAGAATATGCCCAAACGCGTAAAATTGTTTCGGAGCATAAATTACATACCATTTGCGAAAGTGGCAATTGTCCGAATATGGGTGAATGCTGGAGTGCGGGGACAGCAACCTTTATGATTCTGGGAAATATTTGTACCCGTAGCTGTGGATTTTGTGCTGTTGCAACAGGTCGACCTTTAGCCGTAGATCCAGAAGAACCCAAACGGGTAGCCCAATCAATTAAAATAATGGGCATTAAACATGCCGTAATCACATCTGTGGATAGAGACGAATTAAAGGATGGGGGATCTGGTATTTGGGCCGAAACCATTCGGGAAGTCCGTTTTCATAATCCAGACACTACACTTGAAACCTTGATACCTGATTTTCGCGGTATTTGGGAAAATCTGCAGCGCATTATCGATGTAAAGCCGGAAATAGTTTCCCATAATATGGAAACCGTGCGCAGACTGACCAAACAGGTAAGAATTCAGGCCAAATACGACCGAAGCCTAGAGGTTTTGAAACGATTAAAGGATGGGGGGCTTACCACCAAATCAGGTATTATGTTAGGTTTGGGTGAAACAGAATTTGAGATTTTGGAAACTATGGATGATTTGCGCTCTGTAGGCGTTAACATTATGACCCTAGGACAGTATTTGCAACCTACCAAGCAACATTTGCCAGTAATAGAGTATATCAGACCAGAAAAATTTGCATTCTACAAAGAGGCAGGCCTTGCAAAAGGCTTCGACTATGTTGAAAGTGGTCCTCTGGTGCGGTCGTCTTACCACGCTGAAAAGCACATTTAAAAACGATTGCCATTATGGTATACTTTCTTGTTCCGGTTTACAACGAAGCCCTGAATATAGAATTGCTTTCCAGGTCCATCTTGGATATTCTACCCAATGAAGAAAAGTTTTATGTATTTGTTGATGACGGATCCACCGATGAAACTGTAAAAAAGCTTCAGGAACTTTTTTCTCCTTCCTGCAGCGTCATACTCATCAAACAAAAAAATGCAGGCCCCGGCGATTCTTTTAATAGGGGGATGAATTGGATACTTAGCCATTGCATCGATGAAACTTCCTTGCTGGTTAGCATAGAGGCCGACAACACCTCCGATTTATCCATTTTACCCAAACTTATTGATTCGGTAAGGGCCGGAAACGACCTTGTATTGGCTTCCGTTTATCTACCAGGAGGTCAGTTTGAACAAACCTCTTGGCTTAAAAAAATTGTTTCGTGGATTGCCAATTCATTTATTCGCTTTGTTTTTGATTTGAAGATTCAAACGCTAAGCTCTTTTTATAGGGTTTATAATGTGGCTATTCTCCGTCAGGTAAAACAAAAATACGGAGTTATTATTGAAGAACCAGGCTTTGTAAGTATGGTCGAACTAGTTATTAAAATTGCCGCTACGAATGGAAGAATTGCTGAAATTGCAACTACTGTTTACTCTAAAAAAAGAAAAGGCCGTTCCAAGATGAAAATACTTCCAACAATGTTCAGCTACCTAAAATTCGTTGCAAAGAAGTATTGAATTCTTACCTATTGGATTTATTTCTTCTTTATGCTGCTAATAATTCCTTAAATTCCTTTTTAAAGACTCTTCCAACCGGAATTACCATTGGATTTGAATCCTTTTTTACAACAATGCTGGAGCCTTTAAACAGCTCGATTTTGTCCATATTTACTATGAAACTTCGATGCGTGCGAACAAATCCTCGTCCTTGCAAAAGTTTAACCATATCTTTCATTGTAGACAAGGTAATGTGTCTTGTAAGCTCGGTTTTGATAATTACATAATCTGCCAAGGCTTCGATATATAAAATATCATCTGTATTAATCCGAACCGTTTGACTATCGCTGCGAAAAATTATTGCATCACTAAGAACAGACGAAGTATTAACGAATGAGTTGGAGGTGCTTTTTTTCATAGGATATATTTTATTGATTCTTCTTTTTCAAAACTTTTCTTTTTTACTTTGTTATGATAGTTGATGTTATATAAAATCGATAAAAAGCTATTTTTTGTCGACATATAATATATATCATCTGTTATATTATATATTTATTTTATAACACTGTACATTTTTATTTTTTACATTGTTTTTTTCATATATTGTTCAATATTAATGTTTTATAAATAATATTGCCTACTTATACTGTATGCCACTTTCACCATTTGCGTGGTACTTTATTGATAATTAATGCTATTGGCAGTCTTAGGGTAAGTGATGTTAAAAGAGAATAAAATAAAGTCGGGTAGGCCTTAATTGCGGTTATTAACAAATTAACACTGATATGATAATAAGCCTTTACTTTTTTTAATTCAACTGACATCAATAAATATATATGTTTGCCTCCTGTTTAACTTCTAATTTTAATCACGCTAGATGGCTACAAAACTTACCGAACAAAGAGAGGATCAATTCTTTGCCGACGTTCTTAATTATTTTGAAAAGGCTGCCAAATTTCTGGATACGCCAAAGGGCATTTTAGATCAAATCAAATTTTGCAACAGTGTTTACCGAATCAAATTTCCAGTAAAGCTAAAAGGAGAATTTAAGGTTATTGAGGCTTACCGGGTTGAGCACAGTCACCACAAATTGCCAACAAAAGGCGGTATTAGGTATAGCATTCATGTCAATCAAGACGAGGTAATGGCCTTAGCCGCTTTAATGACCTTCAAATGTGCTATAGTCGACGTGCCATTTGGTGGCGCCAAAGGGGGAATTAAGATTAGCCCTCGCGACTACAATG
>Ga0169931_10014494_pt1 | contig 10661 bp, 10 predicted proteins | sample Kivu_15m_20L_FD_129675 | JGI IMG/M metagenome (GOLD analysis project Ga0169931, IMG submission 129675) | Freshwater microbial communities from Lake Kivu, Western Province, Rwanda to study Microbial Dark Matter (Phase II) - Kivu_15m_20L... | ecosystem: Environmental > Aquatic > Freshwater > Lake... | reverse complement strand
TGCATCCCCAAACACGCCATAGAGCAATGGACTCCCACGAACACTTTTTCCACCATCCACCCAAGGGAGTCCTTCACAGGGCTCGACCTGCCAATTGAGCTTCCGGATTTCCTTGCGCATTCGATCGCAAAGGTGCTCGATCGACATGGGCTCCTGAGTCATCTGAGGAGAGTACAAACGACCCTCACTATTTGCTGCCGCCACTTCAGCCCAGGCAGAGCTAGCGCCACTCAGTGCAACAAGAGAGCTGACCAACATGAGAATCACCCGGTGATGGGATGAAGTTTTTTTCTTCTTCCAAAAATGCTTCCCGATCACATAGGCGATCACCAAAAAGATAACCCCCACAATTCCATTCTCGATGTGCTTAATCACCTCGATGACCCGATCCAGCGCATCTCCAAAATAAAAGACCGCTCCTACAATCGCAGGAACACTTAACAGAGCTGCTAGGCCGTCATAAAAAAAGAACTTCCGAAATGGGATGTGAAGTGCCCCCGCCGAGAAAAAGATAGGCGCTCTCAATCCAGGCATAAAGCGAGCAGCAAAGAGGAGCTTGACCCCTTTCTCGTTCAAGCTTTTACCCACTTGATCCAGACGTTCTTCGGGCAAGAGTTTACGAAAAAACCAGATCCGCGTGAGTCTCCGCCCGTATTTAGCCCCCAAAAGAAACATAATCGAGTCGCCGAGCATCACCCCCGCGAAGGCAAGGATCAAAATCGGAAAAAACTCAACGACCCCGTAATAAGCGAGAGCACCCGCCGCAAAGAGAGTGATGTCCTCGGGAATCGGGACTCCAAAGCCACAGGCAATCAAGATCGAAAAAATGATCACATAAGGAAGGGGACCGTACAGATCAAGTAAGAGATCGAGCAGAAAATCCATAATGAGCTTTATAAAGTGTTACGTTTTGCGTTTCTTTTCAAGGTCTGCCGCTGATCAAAAAACTAACCCCTTCCCACATGCCTCTAACCTTCCCTCTTAGGCTTTAAGGGATGAAAAAGCTGGTAATCAGCAACTAACGTCTTCAGGTCCACATGGGTGTACCGCTGGGTCGTCGAGAGTTGAGAGTGCCCGAGCATTTCCTGAATGGCTCGAAGATCTGCCCCAGCCGCCAAAAGGTGGGTTGCATAACTATGTCTGAGGCCATGGGGCGATAGGGCACGAAGCTCAGGGTGCCTGACAAAGAGTTTTTCGAGTCGACGACGAATCCCTCGGACTTGCAATCTTTCCCCTTTATAACCTCTAAAAACAGGGGTTGTCTCGGACCTATCCCCTGGCGTGCTACTTTTAAGCCGCTCCAGAGCAATCCACCCGGGAGGACCGAGAGGCACTTGCCTGGACTTCCCCCCCTTTCCTCTTACTCGCAACCACCCCTCATCTGGAGATAGGTCGCCCCAGTTCAGCAAGGAGACCTCACCGATGCGAAGACCTGCCCCATACATAACCTCCCAGAGAGCGAGATCTCGATCAGCGAGCCACTGAACCTCGGAATCCCCATTCTCACGCGGGAGGCTAGCGGCTGCGACCAGCATGTTTTCAACTTCCTCTACCTCCGCAAACCGGGGAAGTCGGCGTTTGACCCGAGGAGATGGAAGCAAAGGCCCCAGATCACGTGAGATCCAGTCGTTCTCCTTGAGATACCCAAAAAAACCTCGCAATACCGATAACTTGCGGGACACCGAGGTCCTCTCGAGGACCCTCATTCGGTGTTCAAGTAGCTCTCGGAAGACTGAACGTGGGTTTTGGCAACGATCGAGATCCTCCGAGCTTTTCATTTCGGCCCTCGCCAGAAGTCTGATCCACTCCCCCAGATCACTTCCGTATGCCCGGATGGTCTCTGTGCTCATCCTCCGGACTTGCTCGAGGAACCCCAGATAATCTGCCTGAAGGCTACTCAAAGAAGCCGAAGTCTTCATAGTTGTTTGAGCCTAACATGTGATAAGCACCGCGGCGATATGGGCAAATTTGATCTGGTGAATGGTTTTTCCTCGTCCTCTCATCGTCCGGTTCGCATCGTCGGAGCAGGGATGGCTGGGAGTGAAGCTGCGTTTCAACTCGCACAGAAAGGGATCCCTGTCGTCCTTCAGGAAATGCGACCTGTTCGAACCACCCCCGCTCATCAAACCGACGGATTTGCCGAGCTCGTCTGCTCCAATTCGTTCAAATCCAAGCAACCCCTCTCCGCACCGGGAATGCTCAAAGCCGAAATGACGGAGATGAACTCGCTCATTCTTCAAATGGCTCGCGAATGCGAGGTACCTGCCGGGGACGCACTGGGAGTCGATCGGGATGTGTTCTCTCGCAAAGTAACAGGGACACTCCGCTCTCACCCCCTCATCCAAGTAGTCCACGAGGAATTGAGCTCACCTCAACCTGGAGAAATTACTCTTTTGGCGACCGGCCCTCTCACTTCGGATCATTTGTGTGAGTGGATCGCTCAGGCGACCGGCGCAAGAGACCTTTATTTCTATGATGCGATAGCACCTATTGTCGATGCCAACTCAATTGATCCCGAAAAATCGTTCATTGCCAATCGCTATGACAAAGGCGGGGAGGAGGCATACGTCAATTGCCCGATGAATGATGAGGAATATTACCATTTCATCGACTCTCTCGCTGTCGCAGAAAAAGTGACTCCCAAGTCCTTTGAGAAAGAGAAGTTTTTTGCTGGTTGCCAGCCGATTGAAGCCATCGCAGCTACAGGGCGGGACAGCTTGAGATTTGGCCCCATGAAACCGGTTGGCCTGACCGACCCTAGAACTGGAAAGCGACCCTATGCCGCGGTTCAACTTCGACCAGAAAACCGAGCAAAAACAGCTTACAATTTGGTCGGTTTTCAAACGAAGCTCAAATACGGAGAGCAATCTCGAATTTTCCGACTCATTCCAGCACTGGCTCAAGCCGAGTTCTTGAGGCTAGGCTCGATCCATCGGAATACCTATGTTTGTGGACCAAAAGTGCTTCGACCTGACCTCTCATTGAAAGGACGGCCGCTTGTCTATTTGGCGGGACAAATCACTGGGGTAGAAGGCTACCTAGAGTCGGCGGCCTGCGGTCTCCTCGCAGCTCATTTCATATCCCAGCGAGTATTAGGTCAAAACCATGACGCTCCACCAGCGAACACTGCTTTAGGAGCGCTGCTTCGACATGTCACTGGGGGAGATCCGGACCGGTATCAACCTGCGAATACTAGCTTTGCACTGTTTGACCCTCATCTGTTTGATGGAGCAGCAGATCTCAAGAAGGACGCTCTCAAGGCCCTACTCGCGGAACAATCCTTTTCGAACTTTAAGAACTGGTGGGCCCACCAGTGACCACTGGAACACTCCTGGTTGCGATCGCCTCTTTACTCTGGGCAACAGATGCTGCCTTTCGCCTTCCCATTCTCCGAAGCATTGAGCCCTCCACTTTGGTACTGTTGGAACACCTTCTCGCGCTTGCGCTCCTGATCCCTTTTTCGCGCAGTCAGCGGGAACCCCTCATCCCAAGGGACTTCTCTCAAAAAGAATGGATTGCCGCAGCTTGGGTTGGAATGGGAGGCTCAGGATTCGCAACCCTTCTGTTTACCGCCAGCTTTCGTTCGCTCAATCCCTCGGTCGCAATTCTTCTTCAGAAGATTCAGCCTGTCGTTGTCGTAGCACTCGCCACTGTGTTCCTCAAAGAGCGCCCGAGGTTCTCTTTTTATCCTTGGGCTGCAATCGCCCTCCTCTCAGCCATCATCTTGGCGTTTCCCGATCTGAATTTCGACTTTGTATCTTTCGAGAATATGAATCCGCGCTCCCAGGGAGTCATCATGGCAGTGAGTTCTGCTCTGATCTGGGCGGTCTCCACCATTGCTGGTAAAAAACTTCTAAACCACCGTGCCCCTCTTCAAACGACTCGGGTGAGATACTTGTTTGGTGCCCTCGCTGTCTCCCTGATCGAACTCATCCGGCTCACGAGCGACTATCTCTCGATGAACCCAAGCCCAATGCAAGGAATCAGCCCACATGAAAACTGGGAACTCCACCGTTGGGGTGCCCTGATTTACGTCGCGTGGATCCCCGGTCTTGCAGCGATGAGTCTGTATTACACGGGAATGAAGAGGACACCCGCAGTCGTCACGACATTCGCAGAACTTCTTTTCCCTCTTGGGGCGATCCTGATCAACACTCTTTACTTGAATATGCCCCTTGAGCCGATTCAAATTCTTGCGGGTGCCACTTTGATGGGTGCAGTGACGCTAATCACTCTATCTATGAAGAGGCCAGACTCTTCTGTGGGACCTCAAGCTTTTGATCTGCGAATCCAAATGTAAACTACGCGAACTCAGCAGGAGCCTCTCATTATGAACCCACCCCTCACTCCAAAACCCAAACGTCATGTTTTTGTCTGCATGAACGAAAGACCTGAAGGTCACCCAAGAGGATGCTGCAAAGGTAAACAAGCAGAAGAAGTACTCCAGGCCCTTAAGTCGGCTGCAGCCAAAAAAGGCCTCCGATCCGAAGTGAGAATTCAAAAATCTGGATGCTTAGATGTGTGCGAACAAGGGCCCGCTGCTGTGATTTACCCCGAAGGCGTTTGGTACGGTGAGATAAAACCAGAGGATGCAGAAGAGATCGTTGAATCTCATCTCGTCAAAGGACAACCGGTGACTCGATTGGTGATACCCGGTCGAGATTAAAAGTCTCTCAGATTTTAGATGCATCCCTAAAAAACTGACCCTACAATGAGACTACTATGATTGATACATCTCGCAAGGTACTCATCGTTGACGATATGGTAACTCAACGCAAGGTTCTCAAAAGAATCCTCGCCGAGTTGGGATTCAAAGATCTTGTTGAAGCAGAAAATGGGAAATCTGCGTTGGATATTGTATCAGTGCCAGAATCCAAAATTGAGCTCGTCCTCTGTGACTGGAACATGCCCGAAATGGACGGACTGACCTTCTTAAAGGCGTTCCGCGCGATCCCAGATCACTCAGCAACTCCATTCCTGATGGTCACAGCTGAAGGTGAGGTGTCGAACGTTTTCGAAGCTTCAAAAGCAGGCGCCACGTCCTACCTCGTGAAGCCGGTCAGCAAGGAATCACTCACCGGCAAGCTCGAAGTTATTTTTAAAGCGAAGGGCTGAGTTCTTTAAACCCTTGATCGCGCTTCTGTACCCACTCAGAAATTGCAGATGACCACAATGGTGACGAATTCAGGGAGGGGACCAGAATCAGGTCCTCTCCCCCCGAAGCAATAAATTGCTCACGGGCACGCATTGCGATCTCCTCCAGAGTTTCGAGGCAATCCGCTACAAAAGCGGGACAAACGACAGCCAGGCGCTTTACCCCTTTTGCAGCCAGCTCATCCAGAACCTCATCGGTGTAAGGACGAATCCAAGGAGTGCGACCTAAACGAGATTGAAAGCTAATCGAATAGCTTTCTGGCTTCAGTCCTAGCTTTTTCGCCAGCTCTCGAGTTGTCGAAAATGACTGTGCACGGTAGCAAAGAGGGAGTGTTTCTCCTGGATTGTCGCAACACGCTCCCGAGCTCAAGCAGTGCCTCTGAGTAGGATCTAGACGCTTGATCTGGCGCTCCGGTACACCATGGTAACTAAATAAATAATGATCTGGATTCCAGCCTTGTACAGTTGTCTGGATAACTGTTTGGAAGGCCTGAATAAACTCGGGCCTTTTATAAAAAGCATCCAAGCTCCTGATCCGTCCCCCTGACTTGAGCCATCCCGACTTTTTCACGACCCGAGCAAACTCCATTTCGGACGAGAGAGTCGCCGCGTAGCTGTACTGAGGGTAGAGCGGCAGAAAGAGGATCTCACCTACGTCGGGATCGGAGGCCAACTGACCAAAGGCGGACTCAATCGACGGCGACCCATAACGCATACCCAAGACGACTTTGTAATCCGCACCCAGCTCCCTCTGAACCGCACTGACCAGGTCGACCGAATGAAAGAGGAGGGGGGAGCCTCGATCAGTCCAGATTTTCTCATAAGCTTCCGCCGACTTTTTCGGGCGAAACCGCAAAATAATTCCATGAACCAAAAGCATCCGAGCGACCGTCGGAATGTCGATGACATAAGGGTCAGATAAAAACTCTCGAAGATAGCGTCTCACCTCAGGCGCACGGGGGGCGTCTGGTGTTCCCAAATTGGAGACCAAGACACCTATTTTTTTCTGACTATTCTGCATAGGAATCGAAACCGAGGTCATGCTTTCATCCCTAACTCCGGGCGACCTAGGGAGTGAAGCTTAATTTCTTGAAACCGTCAAAGACCTATCCTTGATGTTTCGCCCATTAAGTCTAAACTTTAAGTATGACTCAGCCGCGGTTTTCACGTCGGATCTTCATCGTAGATAAAGATTTCCAACTCAAATTCTCTTTTTATGTGGTCTCTTGGATCTTTGCTCTCAGTGCGATTTATCCCCTGGTTATTTACAACCTGTACGAGGCCCTCCTCTCTTTCGCCTCGACTGACCCCTATGGTCCCTCGACATCGCATCTTCAGGAAAACCGCACCGACGTGATCCAAATCTTGGTTCTCATTCAGCTGCTTTTTTCGGCTGTAGTCTTTATTATCAGCATCTTCATGTCCCACAGGATTGCGGGCCCCCTCTATAAGCTCCGCCTTTTCCTCAAGAAGACCCGAGATGGGGACCTCAGCTCCAAACTCGCCTTTCGGCGCTACGACCATTTCAAAGATCTCGCCGAAGATTACAATTCAATGGTTGAGGGGCTTCGAGGAATCTACCGACATCAGTTCTATTCGGCTCAAGCCGCGATCGAGCGAATCGAATCTGCGCTCCCCGAAACGTCCCCTGACGGACGAAGGGCTCTCGAGGAAGCACTCCTTGCCCTCCAAGAAATCACCGAGCGAGTCCAGACCCCAGACGAATCCGACCGACCAAAAAGCTGAAGGATCCCCGACTCAACGTGGTCCTTCCCTTTTCCCACTCATTCAAGGAAGTTAGTGCCCGTGATTCGATTCAGACCCCACCATTTCTTGTGCACGCTCGGATTTGAAGGAAAAGGCTACTCATCCGAATTTGTGAGGAACTTCTCCGACTTAGCAGAACGGCTAAGGGAATCTCCGAAAGGAGACGACGAGCCTATTCAAGTAGTCTCAACGAGTGACCACATCTGCCAACCCTGCCCTCACCGCAGAGGAGACCGCTGCGAGAATGAATCCAAAATCACTCAATTGGACCAAGCTCACTCCCAGATCCTCGGATTGAAGGATCAGGAGGTCGTGTCATGGGGCCAAGCAAAAGAGCGGATTCGAGAGAAAATGAGTATTGAAGATTTTCATTCAGCTTGTGCCCCCTGTGAATGGAAGAAACTGGGAGTTTGCGAAAAAGCCCTCAAGAGACTGCGAAGAGCAGTAGATCAGGATGGACAGAAGTGATTTGGATACTGGTTTTATCCACAATTTTATCCACAAACACCACATGGGCGGGTCCAAATCACTCTCGGAAAAACGACACTGAAATCGAATACCCTTCCACCGAAATGATCGACCTAAAATGGCTCGATCAACTCTCTCAAGCGGTTCGATCAATCCACCTTCGAGATTTTAAAAAAGCGGAGACTGAGCTGAAGAGTCTACAGTTGCGATCACCGAGCAAAAAAAATCTCCAAATAATCACACTAGAAATTTTTCAGGATGATCTGATCGCTGCAACGACGCTCCTCCAAGCTCAAAAGTCCATCAAGACAGGTGTGGGCATCAAAAAAAGTATCCAGCTAATCCAAGGTTTTGGCACTCACCATACGAGTAGCGTAATCATCCCCCGTCCCCAGGAACTGACCAGCGAACTCCAAATCCGACAGTTCGAAGTCATCAAAGACTCCCAGACTCGTGTTGATCTCTTGATCGATGTACTCGAGCGAATCGACTTTCCTCACCCACGAGTCATCCTCAGTCCGCACAACATCAATCAGTTTTCAAAACTTTGCCGTTCGACTTCCCAAAAGAGCTTTCAGGGAATCCGATGTCGGCACTGGCTAACTGAACTTATTCGAAAGTACCGAAACGAAAGCCCCGAAGCACAAGCGATCAAAAAAGGTTTTCCCCAAGTTCCCACTGCCCCCTCGCAATCTGCAACGGCAACTCGTAAATATTCCACTTACAGAAGTCCTGACCAAGATCAGAAGGCAATTGATGAAGCCATTTCAGCCTTCGTAAAGAAAGAATATAGAGGTGCTCAGGAGCTTTTTGAAAAATTCCTTTCCGATTTTCCAAAGTCCTCGCACGCCAATCGGGCCCGCTATTGGTTAACTCGCTCGATTCAACAGACTGACAAAGCAAAAGACGATCTCTTATCCATCCAACAAAAGGTGATTCAAGAAGGGCCATTTTCCTTGTACGGCCTCCTTGCAGCAAAAGATCTCAAGATCACACCATGGGGTAGGATTTCTCAGGCGGGATCTTCCCCGACGGGAGCATCAGGAGCCAAGGAATCACACACCGAAATCATCTCCTCACTTGATGATTCGATTCACTTCCTAAAGATCGAAGCCCTCCTGGCCCTAAAGAATCCATCCACCGACTGGGTCTATGCTGAGATTCAGAAGTTTCAATCTCGGCAAAGACTATCTCAATCCAAACTTGAGTTCTGGATTCAGCGATGCGTTGAACTTGAGCTCCATACCCTCGCGCTATCCCTGATAAGCGAACTCTTCCAGAGGGAGCCGATCGATCCCAAATCCTATTCGAAATGGCAGACCTGGATCTTCCCTCGTCCTCAGAAACTGTGGGTAGCCGTCCAAAAAACCTCTGAGCAACTTCAGTTGGACCCTATTCTCATGATGAGCTTGATCAAGCAGGAGAGTGCGTTTGACTCCCGTGCAGCTTCACATGCTGGCGCATGGGGACTCATGCAACTCATGCCATTCACGGCGCTCGAAGTGGACGCCACTTTGTCCCGCTCAGACCTGCTGAGTGTCGAACGGAACATCCAAACTGGCGGAAAATATTTCAAAAAACTCCTGGAGAGCTTTGATGGCTCCATCCCTCTTGCCCTTGCCTCTTACAATGCAGGACCCAATGCCGTACGAAGGTGGCTCAAAGAGGGAAGACTCGATGAAGGTGAACTCTTGTTCATCGAGCAAATCCCTTACAAAGAGACTCGGGATTACGTCACTTCAATCCTGCGCAACTACGCTTGGTACTCATCAATCCAAAACGGAAACGAGGCTCCCATTCAGCTAAAACTGAATGAAGAGCCCCGTACACAAGATCAAAAGAGCAAACTAAAACCATCCGCTTAAACTGCAAAACGGAAATGCATGACGTCGCCATCACGAACGACGTATTCTTTCCCTTCCAACTTAAGAGCGCCCGCATCACGGATCGCTTGCTCACTCTTATGTTTCATCAAATCTTCGTAATGATAGACCTCAGCCTTAATGAAGCCTTTCTCAAAATCGGTATGAATCACACCAGCGGCTTGCGGTGCCTTCCACCCTTTCTGAATGGTCCACGCACGGACTTCCATTTCACCGGCAGTAAAATACGTCTGAAGTCCCAAAAGATCATAGCCGGTCCGAATCACACGGTTAAGGCCAGGCTCGTCCATGCCCATTTCGGCCAAGAATCCTGCTTTTTCCTCTTCCGGTAGCTCGGAAATTTCAGATTCAATTTTTCCGCAAATCATGACGACAGGGCTGTTTTCAGTGGCCGCGTGAGCGATCACTTTTTTGACGTATTCATTCGGCTCTGCGTTTCCGATATCCTTGTCGTCGACGTTGGCGACGTACATGACTTTTTTGGCTGTAATCAGATGAAACTCGTGAATCAATTCCATCTCATCTTCATTCAGTTTGAGCGAGCGCACTGGTCTTCCTGCCTCTAAACAAGGCTTCACTCTCTCGAGAATTCCAAAAGTAGCAGCCGCTTTCTTGTCTCCAGCCCGGGCTGTCTTTTGATAATGTGCGTAGCGCTTACTGATCGTATCGAGATCAGCGAAAATCAATTCCATGTCGATGACACCAATGTCACGAATGGGATCAACAGAGCCATCTACGTGAATCACATTTGGATCTGAAAAACATCGAACCACATGCGCGATTGCATGAGTCTCACGAATGTGACCAAGAAATTGGTTTCCCAAGCCTTCACCTTTGGATGCTCCTTTGACCAATCCCGCAATATCCACAAAGGTCATATTTGCAGGAACGATTCGCTGAGTCTTTACGTAGTCCGAAATTTTTTGAAGGCGAGTATCAGGCACCTTCACGATCCCGGTATTTGGATCAATCGTACAAAACGGATAGTTTGCTGCTTCCGCTTTCGCTGACGTGAGCGCGTTGAAGATAGTCGATTTACCGACGTTAGGAAGACCAACGATTCCACACTGAAAACCCATCTCTACACCTTATCCCTTCGTAACCGGCGACCCTTTAGTCGCCTTCTGATTATAAAAATTCATGGCCTGGGTCGCTTTTCCTGCGACTAAGAGCTCGGCAGCATCGACTGCGTGGGCGAGCATTTCATCAAGCCCTTTTGATTCAGAGGAACTGTAGCTTTGTAAGACCCAGTCAACTGGCGCGATCGGAAGCTGAAGAGCAGTCGGGTGGCCAATTCCCAAGCGTATCCGGTGGTATCCGTTCTTTCCTGCCCCAAGAGACTCATCGATCGACTTGAGACCATTATGGCCTCCGGGTCCGCCACCGGTC
>Ga0169931_10014493_pt1 | contig 10661 bp, 9 predicted proteins | sample Kivu_15m_20L_FD_129675 | JGI IMG/M metagenome (GOLD analysis project Ga0169931, IMG submission 129675) | Freshwater microbial communities from Lake Kivu, Western Province, Rwanda to study Microbial Dark Matter (Phase II) - Kivu_15m_20L... | ecosystem: Environmental > Aquatic > Freshwater > Lake ... | reverse complement strand
GGCGATCGCCTGAGCGGTTTGCTCGGGCGTGTCGGCGTTGGTGCGGACGGACAGCTTGGTGGCCTTTTCGCACCACTTCATGAGCTGGACGTAGCTCTTGAACTTCTCGGTGGCCTGCGCGGCTTTGTCACCGTTGAGCAGGCCGGCGATGATCTCGGAAGGAGCGGTCGCGATCTGGCCCGCGTAAACGAGGCCGGAGGTGCCGTCGATCGAGAGGAAGTCGCCTTCCTTGAAGACCTGGCCGTCGATGGTGGCGGTCTTCTTGTCGTAGTCGATGACGACGCCGGCGGCGCCGCACACGCAGACCTTGCCCATCTGGCGGGCGACGAGGGCGGCGTGCGAGGAGACACCACCGCGGGCGGTGAGGATGCCCTCGGCCGCGATCATGCCGCGGAGATCTTCCGGCGAGGTCTCGACACGGACGAGCAGGACCTTCTCGCCCTTCTCGGCGGCCTGCACGGAGCGGTCGGCGTTGAAGTAGATCTTGCCGGTGGCGGCGCCGGGGCCGGCGGGGAGGCCGGTGGCGATGACCTTGGCCTTCTTGACCTCGGCGAGGTCGAAGATCGGCGCGAGGAGCTGCTCGAGCTGGTCTGCCGGATTGCGCATGATGGCCGTCTGCCAGTCGATGAGCTTCTCCTTCACCATATCGATGGAGAACTTGAGCGCGGCGGCGGCGGTGCGCTTGCCGTTGCGCGTCTGGAGCATGAACAATTTGCCTTCCTGGATCGTGAACTCGATGTCCTGCACGTCCTTGAAGTGCTTCTCCAAGGTCTTGCGGACCTTGAGCAGCTCGGCGTAGGACTTCGGCATGACTTCCTTCAGCTTGAGGACGGGCTCGGGCGTGCGGACGCCGGCGACGACGTCTTCACCCTGCGCGTTGATGAGGAATTCACCGTAGAACTCGTTGGTGCCGTTGGCGGGGTTGCGGGTGAACGCGACGCCGGAGCCGGAGGTGTCGCCGGTGTTGCCGAAGACCATGGCCTGCACGTTGACGGCGGTGCCCCACTCGGAGGGGATGTTGTATTTGCGGCGGTAAACGATGGCGCGGTCGTTCATCCAGGAGCCGAACACGGCGCCGGCGGCGCCGCGGAGCTGGTCCCAGGGATCGTTCGGAAATACTTTGCCGGTGCGCTCCTTCACGAGCGCCTTGAAGCGCTGGACGAGTTCCTGCTGGTCGGCGGCGGTGAGCTTCGAGTCCTCGATGTCGGTGTGATACTTCTCGTGCTTGTAGCCTTCGATCACGGTTTCGAACGGCTCGTGGTCCTCGCCTTCCTTCTTCTGCACGCCGAGGACGACGTCGCCATACATCTGGATGAAGCGGCGGTAGCAGTCCCACGCGAAGCGCTCGTTCTGGGTGGCTTTGACGAGGGCGAGGACGGTCTGGTCGTTGAGGCCGAGGTTGAGGATGGTGTCCATCATGCCCGGCATGGAGTCGCGGGCGCCGGAGCGCACGGCGACGAGGAGCGGCATGCCTTCGGTGGCGCCGAACTTCGTGCCCATGATCTTCTCCATGTTGGCGACGCCGGCCTGCATCTGGGCCTGGAGCGAGGCGGGATAGGTGCGCTTGTTGGCGTAGTAGTAGGTGCAGACCTCGGTCGTGATGGTGAAGCCGGGGGGCACGGGCAGGCCGATACGGGTCATCTCGGCGAGATTGGCGCCCTTGCCGCCGAGGAGGTTTTTCATGCTGCCGTTGCCGTCGGCTTTGCCGGCACCCCACGTGTAAACGTATTTCGGGCCCTTGGTGGCGGATTGCTTGGCGACGGGCTTTTTGCCCGCGGATTTCTTAGCGGTGGTTTTCTTGGCCATGTGAGTAAGGGAAAATGAACGGAAGGAGCGCGCATGGGAGAGGCCGCGGGCGGGGGTGTCAACTCTGCGGCTGCTCCCAGGCCGCCGTCTGGGTGTTTGGCGGTGATTTTTCAGTGGCCTGCAGGGCCGCGTGCCGAAGCGGACGCCTTGCGGTCGAAGCCGAAATCCCCGGTCCCCGGCAAACCGGGGTTGCGCCGCCGGCCCGGGCTGTTAAGCCAGCGGCATGCGTTTGAAGAACCTTCCCTCTTTGCCGGCCATGCTGGTGTTGTTTGCGGCGTTGCGCCTGGGCGCGCAGCCGGCTCCGGATTTTGTCGCGGCAGCGGCCGGCGAGGCCGACGCCCAGTATGCAGTCGCGGCGGCCTATTTCCAAGGCACCGGCGGCGTGGAGCGCGACATCGCCAAGTCGCTGGAGTGGCTGGAGCGCGCCGCCGCGCAGGGGCACCTCGAGTCCGCCTACCGGCTGGGTGAGGTTTATTTTCATGGCTACGGCGGGGTGAAACAGGACTTGGCCAAGGCGGCCGAGGCGTTTCGCCGGCCGGCGGTGGCCGATTACGAGGAGTCCAAGGTTTACCTCGGCTACCTGTTCTTCACCGGGCAGGGCGTGCCGCAGGACCAGGAGCGGGGCATCGCGCTGTTGCGCGAGGCGGCGGCCCGCGGGCAGGACGCCGCGTGGAAGCTGTTGTGGGAGGCCTACGCGGCCGGCCAGTTGGAACCGCTGCACGACCCGGAACTGGAGAAAATGATCGAGGCGGGCGCGGCGGCCGGTGATGCGCGGGCGCAGGAAGCACTCGGGCTGCGGCTGATGCTCGGCCCCGTCGGCAAGCGCGACCTGCCCCGGGCGCGCGTCATGCTCTCCGAACTCGCGGAGCAGGGCTCGGTGTTTGCGGCCACGGCCTTGGCCGACGACATCGGCGCCCGGCTGGAGAACCCTGATGCGGAACTTTCCGAACGCGAGCGCCGCGACCTCGACGTGCAGTTCAAGCGCATGGTGCACCTCTTCGCCGTGCACGGCGGCCCGCAGGGGCGCGATGCCTACGTGCGCGTCATCACCCGGCTGACGCCGCTTGCCCAGCTCGCGCCGCGCGATGCCGACGGCAGCATCGTGGTGAGCGACGACCTTGTGTCGGCGCTGGCCTGGAGCCGCGTCCACCGGGGCGACCCCGATCCCGAGCCCGATATACTGCGTTGGTTGCGCGAAGGCGAGGCCTGGATCGCCGACTACGCCCGCATCCGCGACCGGGTGGCGGCGCGGGAGCGCAGCATCCGCGGCGAACTTGAGCGCGCGGGGAAGGCCGGCGCGAACGACTGATCCTCCGGCGTGAACGACCACGAGGAGTTCGACGGGGAGCCGGCCGCGGAGCCCCGGGAAAAACCGATGGGGTTCTTCGACCACCTGGAGGACCTGCGCTGGACGCTGATCAAGTGCGCGCTGGTCTTTGCGGGTTTCGTGGCGTTGATCGCCTTCAACCTGCGGCGCTTCGCGCATCTGCTCAGCCGGCCGCTGGAGCAGGTGCAGGCGGAGTATCCCTCCCTGCACACCGAGCTGATCACCAACAGCCCGATGGGCGTCTTCTCGGTCATCATCAGCATCTGCCTGCTCGGCGGGTTGCTGCTCGCGCTGCCGTTCTGCCTGTTTTTTGTCGGCCAGTTCGTGGCGCCCGCGCTCACCCGGAGGGAGCTGCGGCTGCTCCTGCCCGCGGCCGGCGCCGCGCTGGTGCTGTTTCTCCTCGGCGCGTCCTTCGGCTATTTTCTCATCGTGCCGAGCACGCTGCGGATTTCCTTCGAGCTGAACGAGCTGCTGGGCTACAACATCCTGTGGACGGCGGACAAATACTACAGCCTGTTGCTGTGGCTGGTGCTCGGGCTCGGCGGGGCCTTTGAGTTTCCGCTGCTGATCGTGCTGGCCAACATGATGGGCCTCGTGTCCGTGGCGACCCTGCGCAAATACCGCCGCCACGCGATCGTGCTGATGTTCATCATCGCGGCAATCATCACGCCCACGCCGGACATGTTTAACCAGACGCTGATCGCCATCCCGCTGATCGCGCTCTACGAGCTTTCCATCCTCGTGACGGCCCGGATGGAGCGTCGACGCGCGGCGGCCGCAACGGGCTGAGCCTTATTTCTTCGCCGCGAGCTGGGCTTTGAGCACCACGCGGAACATCTGGATCGCCAGCCAAAACACGCCGCTCATGCAGGCGGAGGTCAGCCCGGCCCAGAGCCAGATCATCTTGGGGTCGTTCGACGGCACGTGGGGCTTGAGCACCCCGAACATGAAGACAAAAAACCCGATGACGAGGACGGCATCGACGGCAAGGCTGACGGGTGTAACGAGCTTGGTTTCTGACTGGGCCATGGGCGGAAAAGAGAAGCAGAAGCGGGGCTTTGTCCACGGAAAATTCCGGGCAGGATTAGGGAGCTTAATGGAAATCAGGAAAGAAGGAAGATAGCCCGATCCTTGACCCGGATGACACGATGCCCTGCCAGGGCGGCCGGCTCACAGCGTCTTGGGGATGGCGGCGGTGAGGTTCTCGGGTTCGCCGGCGGTGACGAGGAGGTTGTCCTCGATGCGGACGCCGCCGAGCCCGAGGTGCGCCTCGGCCAGCGGCCAGTTCACACAGTCGCGGAAACGCTCGCGGCGCGCCGGGTCGTTGAGCAGGGCGGGGATGAAATAGAGGCCGGGCTCCACGGTGACCATGTAGCCCTCGGCCAGCGTGAGATCCATGCGGAGATTGCGGAGCGAGGGCCGCGGGTCCTTGGGCCGGCCGGGCAGGATGCCGCTGGCATCGCGCACCCCGAGCCCGACCATGTGACCGAGCCCGTGCGGGAAAAACAGCGTGTGCGCCTCCTGCTCGACGAGCGACTCCGGTTCGCCGCGCATGATGTCCATGTCCACCAGTCCCGCGACGAGGTCCACGGCGCAGGCGAGGTGATTGTCGCGCCACTCGATCCCGGGCCGGCAGCGGCCGCAGGCGCGCACCTGGGCATCGAGGACGATCTGGTAGAGCTCGCGTTGAAACGACGAAGGCTCGCCGGCCACAAAGGTGCGGGTGACGTCGATCACGTAGCGGTCCGTCTCGGCGCCGGCGTCCACGAGCACGAAATCCGCCGGCCGGACGGTGCGCGCGCCGGGCTCGAAATGCAGCACCGCGGAGTTGGCACCGGCCGCGACGATGGAACCGTAGCCGGTGCGCGTGGCGCCGTGGCGGAAGAACTCCGCCTCCAGCTCGACCTGCAGCGCGCGCTCGGTGAGGCCCGGCCGCAGGAGCGACTGCAGCTTGGCAAAACCAGCGGCGGTTGCGGCGGCGGAGCGGCGCAACAGCGCGATCTCGGCGGCGTCCTTGGGCCGGCGGGCGTGGAGAAACTGGAGCCGGATGGACTGGGAGAGGGTGGCATCGGGTGTCACTCCGGGCACGGATGCGCCGAGCTGCGCAACGGGCCGATCGCGCCGGGCGGCCAGCCAAGGGGCGAAGCCCGCGAGGGATTCGCCCGGCGGTTGTTCGCGGCCTTCCCAGATACGCTCGGCTTCCGTCACCTCCGGCACAAACACGTGCCAGACGCCTTCCGCCGGATCGTAGGCCACGACCGCGTGCGGACATTCGAGACCCGCGAGGTAAAAGAAATCGCTGTGGCTGCGGAAGGGGTAGGTCTGGTCGGTGTTCTCCGGCAGCGGCACGGGTGCGCCGGCGCCGACAACGAGCAGGGCTTGGCCGAGGGAGAGGCTGGCGGCCAGCCGTTGGCGGCGCGCGGTGAAGGGGTCGTGCATGGGGCAGGGTGAAGCGAAACCCGCCGGGCACGCAAAAAATAAAAAGCGGCGCGGGAAACCGCGCCGCGTGGCGACCGAAGGAGCTCCGGCCCCGGCTTATTTCTTCTTCTTGCGCGGCGGCGGCACGATCACGACGGGACAGGGGGCCTTCTTGATGACGCCCGTGGTCGTGCTGCCGGCGAGGAGATCGAAGAGCGCCGAGCGGCCGTGGGAGCCCATCACGATGTAGCTGGCGCGGAGCATGGCCGCATGCTCGATGATGTGCGGGATGGGGCCGCCGGTGAGCAGGATGGAGCCGGTCTTGACCCCGCCGGCTTTGAGGCGGCGCTCCACGCGCGCGAGCTGCCGGGCGGCGGTCTTCTCGCTAATGGCGACGATTTCCTGGAGGTTGGCCATCACGGCGCCGTATTCGCTGGTGATGACCGGGGGCTGGACGACGTGCAGGAGCACGAGGCGTCCCTTCACGGATTGGGCGAGGGCGGCGGCGGCCTTGATGACGCTGGCGCTGAGGGCGGAGAAATCAACCGGGGTGAGGATGGTTTTCATAACGAAGCACAGTATAGCCGGTTTCCCCAAAATGACAGCGCAGGTTTTGGCGGTGGCAGCGCGGATTTTGTCCGCTTGCGGCTCAGGCTCCGGCGGTCAGCCGGGAAATGTGCCGCGGCAGACCGGGGACGCCGACCTCGGCACGGAACACGCTGCCGGCCTCGCAGTAGCCGGGGTCGGTCTCGCCGCGGGCGGAGGTGATGAGGAGCGTTTTGAACTCCGGGCCGCCGAAGCAGCACGAGGTCACGCGCGAGGCGGGCACGGGGATTTCCGCGACGACGCGACCGTCGGGCGCGTGGCGGCGGAGGCGGTGGCCGTCCCAGCGCGCGGACCAAATGTGGCCCTCGGCGTCCACGCACATCCCGTCGCAGGTGCCTTCCTCTTCCTTGTCGGCGACGTAGAACTCGCGGCGGTTGGCGAGTGCGCCGGTGGCGGCGTCGTAGTCGAAGGCGAAGATGCGATTGGTGGTGGAGCAGGTCCAGTAGAAGGTTTTTCCGTCCGGGGAAATGCCCATGCCGTTGGAGCAGCGGGAGCCGCGGAAGAGCGGATGCACGGAGCCGTCGGGGTCGAAGCGGAAGAGCCCGCCGCTTTGCGCGTCCCGGCCGATGGTGCCGGCATAGACGCGCCCGGCGGGGTCCGCCATCACGTCGTTGAAGCGCTGTGTGCCGCCGTCGCGGAAGGTGCGCAGCGCGCGGCACTCGCCGGTGGCGGGATCGAGGCGCGCGAGATCGTTGATGCGGAAAAGCAGCAGCGCACCGTCGGCCTCGAGCGTGAACCCGCCGACCATCGGGCCGGAGTAGAGCTTGCGCACGGCGCCGGTGGCCTCATCCCACGCGTGGATTTCGCCGGCGGTGATGTCGGTCCAGAACAGCGTGCGTCGGGCGGCATCCCAGAGCGGGTTTTCGCCGAGCTGGTTGCGGGTGGAGGCGAGCAGGCGGGCGGCGGGGAGAGTGGTCATGGCGGGCGGGTGGGTTATTCGAGCAGCCAGCCGCCGTCCACCACGCAGTTGTGGCCGGTGGAGGCGCGGCTGGCTTCGCTGAGGTAGAACAGAATGTGGTTGGCGACATCCTGCGGTTGGAGCCGGAGCGGCAGCGCCTGCACGCCGGCGAGATGGTTGAGATGCTTGGCGGTGTCGGGGCCGGAGAAATACTCCGCCACCTGGCGCTCGGTGAAAATCCAGCCGGGAGAAATCGTGTTGATGCGGATGCTTTCCCGGCCGAGTTCGCGGGCGAGCCCCGTGGTGAGCCCGAGGAGGCCGGCCTTGGTCGTCGAGTAGATGGCGCGGCCGGGCAGGCCAAGGCGGTAGTTGATGGAGGAGACGTTGACGATGGCGCGGCCGGCGCCGGCGCGCAGCAGGTCGAGGGCCGCGCGGATGACGAGGTGGCAGGCGCGGAGGTTGAGGTGCGCGATGTCGTCCCACGCGGTGGCATCGCCCGCAGCGAGGGAGATTTTGGGATCGATGCCGGCGACGTTGACCACGTAGTCGAGCCGGTCGGTCTTGACGCGCAGCGCGGCGAAGGCGCGCTCGATGGCGGCGGGATCGCGGAGATCGCAGGGCAGGGCGTGGAAGGCGGCGTGGCCCACGCGCGGGGCGTCGAGCGCGAGCCCGAAGACGGTGGCGCCGTTGGCGAGCAGCGCGTCCACGGTGGCGCGGCCGATGCCGGCGGAGGCGCCGGTGACCAGCGCAACGCGGCCCTTGAGGTCGGGCAGCAGCAGCTCCGGGGCCGGGGTGTCGCGCAGTTCGGCGGGCATGACCGGGTTTACCAATCGACGACTGAGCCGTCGGGCGCGTAGCTGCGGCGCGGGACTTCCTGCTCGAAAGGATGCGCCGCGATGGCGGCTTCGTTGATCTCGACGCCGAGCCCGGGGCGGGAACTCGGGCGGACGATGCGGCCCTTCTTTTCGACGGTGAAGCCCCAGTTCACGATTTCGTCGCGCCACGGCACGTCCTGGTGCACGGCCTCGCAGATGAGGTAGTTGGGCGTGGCGAAACCGAACTCGATGGAGGCGGCGGTGCTCACGGGACCCTGCGGGTTGTGCGGCGCCACGGCCACGCCGTAGGCCTGAGCCATGGCGGCGATGCGGCGCGCCTCGCTGAGGCCGCCGCAGTGCGTAATGTCGGGTTGGATGATGCTCGCGGCCTGCAGCTCGAGCAGGCGCTTGAAGGCGAACTGCGAGACCATGCGCTCGCCGGTGGCGATGGGCGTCTTCACCGCGCGCTGCACCTCCGCGATGCCTTCCAGGTGCTCGGGCCAGCACGGCTCCTCGAAGAAATACAGGTCGTAGGGCTCGAGCGCCTTGGCGAAGATCAGGCCCATCCGCGGCGAGGGCCGCGCGTGGCAGTCCACCATGATGTCGATGCTGTCGCCCACCGCCTCGCGCATGGCGGCGACGCAGGACTCGGCAAACTTTACCGGCCGCAGCCCCTCGATCATCATCTGCTCGGGCACGGGCATGGACTTGAAGGCGGTGAACCCGTCGGCGACCGCCTTCTGCGCGAGTTCGCCGAAGCGTTTCGCTTCGTTCACCGGTGTCTCGTAGAAATCTTCCATGCGGCCGCCGCCGAGGTGGCAGTAGAGCCGCACGTAGTCGCGCACACGGCCGCCCCAGAGCTGGTGGCAAGGCACGCCGAGTGTCTTGCCGAGGATATCCCACAGCGCGAGGTCGATGCCGGCCATCGCGGTGCCGCGCACGACGTCGTTGCCGTGCCAGAAATGCTGGCGATACATCGTCTGCCACAGGTGCTCGATGCGGCGCGGGTCCTCGCCGACGAGGAGCTGGGCGAGATCCTCGATCGCGCCGACGACGCCGCGCGTGTGCCATTCGAGGGTTGCTTCGCCCCAGCCGATCAGGCCGGGCTGGTCGGTGACGACCTTGACGAAAATCCAATTCCGCATCCGCGCATGGCAGACCCGGGTTTCGATGCGCGCAATTTTCATGGGGCGGGGTAGGAGGATGTCCGTGCGCTTGGCGGGTCAACGGCAAATCGCGTGCACCACGCGGCGCGGCATTTTTACAAATCCTATGGTCCGTCAAACCGGGATGAGAGCGGGTGCATCGCGGCAGGGGTGAAATTGACGGAAAAAGCCCGGAAGTTTTCCGGCCTTGACCGGGGCGGAGACTGACGCAACGTGCTCCCTCCGCACTTTCCTTGCCTGGTGGTGTAATGGTAGCACAGGCGACTTTGACTCGCCTAGTCATGGTTCGAATCCATGCCGGGCAGCCATCTCGAAAAAAATCCGAACTTTTTTTGAGATGTGACAAAAGTGGCACTAAGTATCAGTGAACCGGAGAGAAGCAAAACTGACCATTTTGACTTACTTTGGAGAAGTTCTTAGTTTGTTCTGAGGACTTCCCGGTTTTTGCCGTTCTTGGTCGTGGCTCCGCAAAGTAAGTCAAAATCCAGAAGCCCGATTTTACGTCATCCAAGACGTGGCCCGAGCCCTCTTGTGCGCTTCTGCTGAACGTCGTTACTGATGCCTGAAAACGGCGCAACTCGCACCCCTTCGCCCGCGCCCCGCCGTGATTCGAATTGGGTGACCATCGCTGTAAACTGAACGCGCTGTTGCTCAAATGGCAGACGCGACAAGTCGCCCATTGGTCGGTAGCCGAAATGCCAGATTGCACTGGGATTTTTAAGGGCCGCGAGGTGCTGTTGGATTTCTGGAGCCAGATCGAGCAACTGCATGATTCGCGTGATTGCACCCGGCGTGAGCCCTTCTCTCTTCGCCAAGGACACGCGAGTTGGGATCGCCCCACTCTCAAGTAGCCGATGCCAACGCTGCGCTTTAAGTATGGGGTGCTCAATGGTCGGTTGAGCCGCGGGAACTTTGCGCAGCCGTTCCTCCAACCGGATTGTTTGCCGAAAGGGAGTAATGAGAGTGATTTCACCTCTGTTTGCGTGCGTGAAATCCACAACGGCGTCGAAACTCAGCCCGCGAATATGCGGCGTTGGCTTGGGCGAGACGCCGACTGGAGCACCGCCCATGCATTCCGCCAATTCAGCGTTGTGCAGCTTAATCCGGATTTTCATCAGGCGATCACTAGCGCCGTCGTCAACGGTGGCGACCGGCCGTCGACGTTGCTGATCCGGTATCCGTTGCACGTCGATACGTTCGATAAAATTTCTCACCAACTCCTTTTGCTCGGTCGGGGACAGTTTGGACAGAAGGTGCTCGAATCGCTCAAGGTTCCTCCGGACACGTTTCTCTTCCAAGACCATCGCATCCGCCGAGGCCAACTCTTGCCGGAGTCTTTCCTGCTGAATCAAGATACGCCGACGCTCGTCGCGCAGGTCTGTGGCGCGGCGCACGAGTGCGTCCCCAAGGACATCGACGCCGCCCTTGGCAATCGCATCGGCGCAGTTGCCGAGCTGCTTGTCTATCGTCGCAAGCGACTGTTTTTCCTTGGCCAGTTCCGCCTGAGGTGACCGCCGATAATTGATCCGCTGGCAGTGACAGTCTGGGGCCTGTAGAAAGGAACCCAAATCATGAAAGGCAAAAGACACACGACCGAGGAAAAGATCCGCATCTTGCGGGAGGCC
>Ga0169931_10014492_pt1 | contig 10662 bp, 3 predicted proteins | sample Kivu_15m_20L_FD_129675 | JGI IMG/M metagenome (GOLD analysis project Ga0169931, IMG submission 129675) | Freshwater microbial communities from Lake Kivu, Western Province, Rwanda to study Microbial Dark Matter (Phase II) - Kivu_15m_20L... | ecosystem: Environmental > Aquatic > Freshwater > Lake ... | reverse complement strand
CATCCGCATCAGTGGCAGTAATAGTTCCCACTGCCGTGCTGTTTTCTGCCACGGAGAAGGTGGAGCTACTAGTTATCACCGGTGGGTTGCCAACTTCCAGGACATCGGTGACATTCACGGTTACAGCTTGAGTAGCAGTTAGACCCCCACCATCGGTGGCGGTAATGGTCAGACTGTAGGTGTTGGTCCCCGCTGCACTACCTGGTGCTTCAAAGTTGGGGGGAGTTTTAAAGCTAAGGGCGCGTGTAGTGGTGTTGAAATTAAACTTGATTGCGTCTGCTCCCCCGCTAATGCTGTAGTTCAGAATATCCCCCGCATCTGGGTCGGTAGCAGCAGAAATTGTTCCTACAGTGGTGCTATTTTCCGCTGTGGAGAAGGTAGCAGTGGGATTAGCAAAACCGGGTGCTTCATTAACGTTGGTGACACTTAGCGTCACTGTGTTAGTGGTAGTCAATCCACCTCCATCTGTGACTGTGATCCCAAGGGTGAAGGTGTTAGGTGAGACTTCAAAGTTATTGGCAGCAGCTGCTACACCTTCTTCTGTTAAGGTAATTTGTCCACTACTAGGATTAATATTGAAAAATTCACTCTCGTTTCCACTAGAAATACTATACTGCCTAATACCCACGTTATCTGTATTCAGCAAATTGTCACTTGCTGACACTGTTCCTAAGGTAGCTCCCAGCAGTTGGTTTTCCAGATAGGAAAGGACCTGGGATGCTGTTATCGTCGGGTTAATACCATCGAAGACGTCCCTTAAATTATTACTGAAGTTATTTCCCGCTATATTAATACTGTTTGCAGCAATCTGGGTTGCATCACGTAAGACAACCCCAACTTCCCAGTTTCTAATGATGTTATTTTGGATGTTAAGACTGCTATTATAGGTTCCATAGTCAGTGAAAGTGGGAATTACATCAATTCCATAATAACTAGCAGTTTGACGAGTTCCACCTTCACCGAAAAACTCGTTATTTTTGACCGCCACCTGTCCCGGCAAACTACCATAAAGGTTCAGACCTGTAATTAAATTAACACCACCATTGGTGCCTGTTGGGGTCAAAGTGTTGTCTTCAATGGTCACACCGTTAAAATTGCCCCGCACCTCTAAAGAAGATTTGTGGTCTTTAGTGTACTTGATTTGAGCTAGATCCATTGTGATATTATTGTCACGGATCACTAAATTATTACCGGAAGGACCCCCATTTACAACCCTAGCAGTTGCCATGACAGCGGGAATCAGACCGGATAAATTATTGGTAGATGCTTCAGTATAAGCATTAATGAAATTATTAGCAGGAAAAGTGTTCTTTTCTATGGTGACATTATTGAATACGAAGGGATCATTCACTTCACCATAAAGCTGAATACCACCGCTGTTATATTCACCAATATTATTTTTGATGTTAACGGTGTCGTTTGTTCCCTTGAGTTCTAACCAATAGTTACGACCATAGCCACCACCATAACTACCACCATAGCCGCCATAACCACCATAACCATAGCCAGACCCGCTAAAAAATTTCCCGAATCCGTCAAAATTTGCACCACCTGCGTGCAATCCGTGGAAAAACTTATTACCATCTATGGTAACATTGGTAAGAGATGCTATGTATAAATGGGCAGCACGAGGACGCCAGAAAGTGTTATTATTAATACTCGAATTACTTAGTCCGGCTAAGTACATAGACCCGCCTGTGCCACCACCACCCAATAAGCCACCAATATAGTTGCCATCAATCTGCCAACCGGTAACTACATTGGTTGGGTTGTTGCTGTTAGCATTTCCGAAACTGGGGCTATTGTTGGCATTATACCCGGTAACGTAGTTGTTGAGGAGTTTAAAGTTATCTGGGGTACCAGTCCATTGCAAAGGACCGTTTTCATTTCTGAGTCGGAAACCATCAATAGTAACATTGTCCGCTGTTACAGTAATAGTACCCTTGATCCAGGCCTCTGGATTGTCGCGGTATCCCTGGTTGATATTAATGCCATCAGTTAAGTTAATATCCGGTGTAGTCGGTTTAATTCCTTTATTGGGACCTTCCAGTGTAATGGACTTATTAATAGTTAGGTTTTCATTGTATACACCGGATAGCACCTTAATTACATCACCGTTGCTGGCAGCATTAATAGCTGCTTGAATTGTTGTATAAGTTTGACCGGGTCCAACTTCGATAACAGCGGGCAGCTGGTTATTGATGGCAACGGGAGTAATAGGATCTACTGTCAGGTTAGGATTACTGCTACGAGCGATAAAATTAACTGTTGCCTGTCCATCAAATGTACTGGTTGTTACAAAGGGAATATTAATAAATGATTTATTAGTTGCAGATGTAGTTAAATTTTGAAAGGTTAGCAGCACAAAATTCCCTGGGAGCATGACCATAACCGCCACCAGGGTCATTTCCATTGCCATCAGCACCATCGTAGTAGGAATTAATGGTCACTTGACCAACAAGACCATAACTTTCGTGAACTGAATCTATGACATACTGACCAATTAAGCCTAATTCATTGGAACTAGTGACGGGAATAACTTGTCCTGATTGATAGGTATTGGCATTAGCATAACCCCAACCTTGGTAGGAATCACCATTACCATAGGTATAAGTAAAATAGTAAAGCTGAACGGTGGGATTAATTACTACTCCATCCGATAGATTTGCTTCATTATGTTTAGAGAAGTAAGTATCGGCACTAGCGTAATTATAGTCGTACGCATAACCTTCTTCAGTTCCCAGCCCTCCGTAGCCAGTTCCAGAAACGTAGGAGGCATAACCATAAGCACCCCCAAGGTCACCTCCATTGCCATCTGCACCGTCGTAGTAAGAATAAACACTTATGGCGTTGAGCAACCCATTAGTACCGTTAAAAACCGAATCAATGGTGTAGTAACCATTACTCCCTGTTTCATTTGCTGATGATTGATCTATACGCCGACCTACAGCGTAAGTATCAGTAGGTGCATAACCATAGCCCTGGTAGAAGTCGCCATTACCATATTTGTAGGTAAAGTAATAAAGTTGGTATGTAACTACCGGTTCTTGGAGATCAGCCGTGTCAGAGCTACTAAAGGAAGTATCAGGTCCACCAAAATTACTGTTATAAGCGAAACCAGATTCACTACCCAGTCCTGCAGTACCATTAGCATCTACATAGATGGCATAACCAAAACCAGTGCTGCCATCGTAGTAATCAGTGACTGCCACTTGTCCTACCGTACCTGATTGGTCATTAATTACTTCTGTGATGGTATAACTTCCTAGAGATCCAGTGGGTGTAATGAGTTCTCCTAATGTATAAGTATTAGCAGCTGCATAACCATAGCCTTGATAGAAGTCTTGAGTCTGTTGATTAGAGTTGAAGACAAATCGGAAAAATTGGGAAGTACCATTTTCAGGAGGGGGAGGGGAAGTAAATAGACGATCTACTGCTTGTACGGCATCATAAACATCAATGCGTAGATAGGTGGATCCTGTAGAGGTAACGTCGGTGTCTTCATCATCACCATCTACAATTCTATCAGCAGTATCCAGTAAAATTCGTCGAATCTCATTAGGTGTCAAAAGGCGATCGCCGAAAGTAAGGGCGGCATCTTGCATCAAGGCAACCACTCCAGAGACCATAGGTGTGGCCATACTGGTACCAGCAAGGCCCCCTATTTGATTTCCAGGCAAGGTGCTTTCAATAATTGCCCCTGGGGCGAAAAGCATACCAGAATATGTACTGAGTCGCTGACTGAAGCTCACTAACCTATCAGCACCGGTTGTATTATCTCTACTACCACTCCATCTGGCGTTTCTAACAGAATCATCCTGCCATACAGCCCCAACTGCGGCCGTACTAGCAATAGCAGGAATAGAAACATTTTCCCGGAGACTGGGGTTTTGATGATTTTGGGCGTAGCTGTTACCTGCTGCGGAAACCACGGTAACCCCCGCCTGTTCTAGCTCTTGGATCAAACGACTCCATGAGTTGTAAACTGGATCACCCTGACCTTCTGGGCGTTGGGTATAGAACGCGGAGGCAATACCCAAGGACATATTGACAGCAACGATATTATACTCCGAGCGATGGTCTAGAACCCATTGCAATGCCCGGGCAACTTCCGATCCATCTTGACCTTCCCCTAGTACCCGGAGTCCGATCAAATCCACGTTGTTGGCTACGCCAATATTTGGGTCTGTTGCTCCAATAATGCCGGATACATGAGTACCATGTCCATCCGGGTCATTGTTGTTGCTTAAAATGCCTCCTAGTAAAGTTCGGTCATTTACATCAGTAACAGTGACTGCTATGTCCTGGGTCACTGTATTTCGACCATCGGATACGCTCACCTGAAGGTTATAAACATTATTGCTACCCACATCTCTAGGCGTTTCATAGTCGGGAGGGGCGACAAAACTGAGGGATCCTGTACTGGCATTGATAGTAAACCGAGCTTGATCACTCCCGCCACTAATGCTGAAACTCAGGGGGTTGTTCTCTGGGTCGCTGGCAGTAACATTACCTACTGTGGTGCTATTCTCAGCAACGGTAAAACTAGGGGAATTAGTAAAGGTCGGCGCCTGATTGGCCGGAACCTCATTCACATCAGTGACGGTGATGGTAATATCTTGCTCAACCGAGTTTTGACCATCGCTGACCTGGATCCGCAAATCGTAAACATTGTTGATGTCCACATCTCCAGGGGACTCGAAATCAGGGGCGGTATTGAAACTTAAAGCCCCTGTAACACTGTCGATGGTGAATTTGTTCCGATCCGCCCCCCCAACAATGCTGAAGGTCAGACTAGTACCCGCATCCTCGTCCGTGGCCATTACACTGCCAACACCAGTGGTATTCTCCGGGACGGTAAAGTTGCCACTACTAAAGGCTGGTGGTCTATTAGTAATAACGGGTGTGCCATTAATAAAATCTACATAGGCAAGGATATTGGGCGACAGGAGTTGATGTCCTGTATCCACACCAGTGTCAAGAATAACAACTGTCAAACGCTGATCCGGTTGACCATCACTGTCACGGTCTGGAGCGTTGCCATCAATAATGTTAGCGTAACGTGGATCGTTACGGAGGGCATCCAGACCTATTAATTCAAAAGCTGGGTTAGACACGACTCTATTTACCTTTAATAATTGATTATTGAGTACTTAGTTAAAAAGCTGCTCTTACACAAGTCGATTCAAGTCATGGATACAAGCTTTCGCTTGCCAAATATTGTCCTTTTAGACTTCGTTATTATCGCTAGGCTGACTAATTCTAGCAAAAATGCGAGAAAGTTCTGACTTAGCAGAACGAAGCACTCTTAGCGAAAATTCAGTATCGTTAATTTCTTTATCAATGCGGGCTATATCCAGTAATACAAGTTTTTGTTGTTCACTGAGGTTAGCTACATCAAGTTCCTGATCATCAATTTTGACCTGGGTGGGCAGAGTAACTCTGGAAAGGTCCAGGTAGGGGCGAGACTGGGTAGACGGGGTTTGAGACATAATTTTACCTGATAGTATTTCTACCTGCTACTAGTCTATCATATTGACTGACACATTTCAATACATCAGCAAAAAATAAAATTATGAGAAAAGATAAGGTGATATTCATGGATGGGATAAGCTAATAAATGGGAACCCTTTGCCACCCTGTCGTTTCAGGCGATCAGTACTACCAATGTTACAGATTTTAATCTCACGCCAGATCTTTCCAACCTATCCTTCACACCAGTTACACTACCCACGTTATCTATTGAAGCAAAAAATTCCATTCAAAGTGAGGGTAATTCCGGCACAAAATCTTTTAACTTCATCGTAATTCGCAGTGGAGATACTAATAGTATTAGCAGTGCTAACTGGGCATTGACGGGATTTGGCATCAACCAAGCGAATAACACTGATTTTGTCGGTGGCACCCTACCAACGGGCACGGTAAGTTTTGCAGCAGGTGAAACTAGTCAAACTATTACAGTGAATGTGTCAGGAGATACTAGTGTTGAGCTGGATGAAGAGTTTATAGTCACCCTCTCTACCCCAACCAATGCTACTGTTACCACTGGGACTGCTAAGGGGACAATTACCAATGATGACAATAACCAACCCAAAGTAATATCTGGCACAGACTAAGGAGATATTATAGATGACATCATCATAGTCAATACTGCTAGTGTAGTGATTATTGAATTACCCAATGAGGGTAATGATACTGTATTTTCTAGTGTCAACTATAACCTAGCTGCTTTCCCACAGATTGAGAACTTAACTCTCACAGGTACAACAGATATAAATGGTATAGGCAACGGTAAGGACAATGTAATCACAGGAAACAGTGGTCAAAACGTGCTAAGAGGACTGCAAGGAAATGACACCTTTGTGTTTAACTTTGGGGATTCCGTAGTGGGTAAACCAGACAGAATAGGGGATTTTCAATTTGGCAAGGACAAGATAAGGGTGAATGGACTGTCACCAAGTGTATTAACCCGTGCTACCAATAGCACTGCCAGTACATTGGATAGCTTAGTAAATAGTGTATTTATTGATGCCAGTGGAGCGGAAAGTGGAAATCAGGCGTTCGCGACTAACAGTGCAGCATTAGTGGTCTCAACAGCACAGGGAATAGGTGGCACTTACTTGATAGTGAATGATGCCATAGGGGGGTTTAATCCCGCCACAGATTTAGTGATTAATCTAACAGGATATGGTGGTACTTTACCGGGAGTAGGGAATATAGGAGTGAGCAGTTTAAGTTTATTTGTGTAAAGATTTATTTAAATTTCTGTTAATACTAAGTGGATGAGTAGAATTAAATATAAGATGAACCTAGATTGGGTTGAAGTGTTAAACCCAACGCCCGCATAGGTTACGGCTAACCCATCCTACAAGTAATTGTGCCTCCCTACTTAGTGGTAAAAACGTGGTACTCGTGATATTATTGTTGGTGCGTAGTTGCAATTCCCGCTAGGTTCGCTTTTCTGTGGCGGATTCGCCAAAAAAGTTCCCACATTTTTTATTAAAGGAGCAGTACTCATGTCTATTGTGTCAAAGATTAACTTGCTTCAGGATAATGCAGGAACTCCTGGGGAGGCATTAACTAGCACTCAACTAGCTAGCGGTACTACATTTTGGGTTGAGATACAGTTACAAGATCTAGATATCAATCCATCGGGAATTGTTGCATCACTTCTAAACCTGAAATGGGATCCTAACTCCCTAACGGCTACATCTTTAACAGTTACGGATGGTTTGCCATTGTTAAGGTCAGAAAACATTACCACAGGAAATGCTCAGGTAGGAGGAGGATCTACTCCTGAGCTAGGTATAGGAAAAGCTATCGGAAAAGATAAACTTGAGCGTTTTGCTCTTGTCCGACTAACAACCAAATCCAACTTAAATGCCACAAGTAGCTTATTTACAATAGTAACAGATCCAACAGGATTCTCCACAGGAGGAGGAACTAAGATTTTGAATGGATCTCCTTTAATTGCACTGGTGAATCCAATCACAACAATCCTAGAAAATACCTCTACATCCACACCAGTCAAGGTTGCTAATTTGAGCATTACCGACGATATTTTTGGAAATAACATAATCAGTTTAAGTGGTTCAGATGCTTCTAGCTTTGAGATTAAGGGAAATGAATTGTACCTAAAAGCGGGAACAAATCTGAATTATAACACCAAAAGCAGCTACAGCGTTATTTTAAGTGTAAATGATGCAAATATTAACAAGGGCGATTCTAAAACTTTTAACCTATCAATCACACCAGTTACACTACCCACGTTATCTATTGAAACAACGAATGCCACTCAAAGAGAGGGAAATACAGGTACAAAAGCCTTTACCTTCACCGTTACCCGCAGTGGAGATACTAATAGTAGTTATACAGACATCAATCCCACCTTGGCAACAGCCACCAATTTGGGTGTGATCAATGAGCGAACTTTAAGTATCCTCACCAGTCCAGATACATCATCATTCAGTGTAGGAACTGACCCAGGTTCCAATAGTCTAGTTCCAGCAGATGTGGACATGTACCGTTTTGAACTAGGCCAAGCTGGTACCATTAGCTTGGAGACATCTCTTCCGCAAAATGGTGCGGGTATGGATACCATTCTCCGCTTGTTTGATATCTACGGGAAGGAACTGGGAGGCGATGACGATACGGGACCTGATTTCTACTCTCGCCTCAACGCCTATTTAAAAGCAGGCACCTATTACTTTGCTGTCAGTGGTTATGCCAATTTCTCCTACTCTCTCACTAGTGCCAATAGTGGAGTTGAAGGTACTAGTGGAGATTACGCCATCAAGGTTGCCTTTAATCCCAATGCCACACCCTTTGTGGGAGATCCCAATGGTACGGCAACGGGGGCCCGGGATATAGGTAATTTAAGTAATTTTACTACTGCTGGCAGTGCTGACGCTCCTTCAATCATTGGACTAGATACGGATTTACCGGGTGTTGACCCCACACCAGAAAATCTGATTGCGGTGGGAGATAAAGATGTGGATCTGATCAAGTTCACAGTTAATCCCGGTTTGGTTGTCTTCCAAACCAGCAATTACGTGCCTAACTATATTGAAAAATTTGGACAGATACGTGGAAAAGCCTATTTGGATCTGTTAGATTCCGATCGCGATGGAAGTTTTGATGACCCAATAGACACTGTGCTGCGTTTATTTGATGCCAGTGGTAATGAGTTAACCATTGATGATGACGGTGGAGAAGGATTACTGTCCCGTCTGGAATATGTCTTCACCACAGCAGGTACATACTATTTAGGGGTGAGCGGTTATGGTAACTCCACCTACAACATCAATACCTTGCCTGATGCTGTTGATAGTGACTTAAGCCGTCGCCCGGGTAGTACCGGTTCATCCCTGTTGAGCATCATCCTCCAACCCAACACTGCTCCCCAAAACCCCAATGGTGGAGGTGCCACTGCTGCAACAGATGCAGATGGATATATCCACACTAACTTACCCAGTTTTAATCTAACTCAGACTAATACTGGCAGCAGCAACCTCATCTCCCTCCAGCGCAACATTGGTAACGATGATCAGGCGGTAGTTGGTGCAACTGATGTGGATTTTGTGAAAGTCAATTTCCAGGGAACTGGCACAACACCACGTATTCTGACGGCCACAGCCCGGGGAATAGGCACAGGGAAAAGTGCACTGATGCCTAGGGTCTATGTGTTTAACGGACAGGGCGATCGCCTATCAGCGGTCACATCTAGCAGCAGTCCTAATACGATACAAATATCCCTCAATCCTGACACTAACTACTATGTAGGCGTTGCTGGCTATGGGAACAAAAACTTCAATCCTCTCATTATGGGCAGCGGAACATCCGCTGAGACAGGCAACTACACCCTTAATTTGAGCCTTTCCGGTAGCGGTGCTAACTGGGCAGTTACTGGCTCTAGCACTAACCAAGCAGATGCCACTGATTTTGGTGGCACCCTACCAACTGGCACGGTGAGTTTTGCAGCGGGTGAAACTAGTCAAACTATCACAGTTAACGTGTCAGGAGACACTACAGTTGAACCCGATGAAGGGTTTATAGTTACCCTCTCAAACCCCAGCGGCGCGACTATTAGTACAGCAACTGCTACAGGAACTATTCAAAACGATGATGCTGCATTAGCGATCGCATCTACCAATGTCAATCAAATAGAGGGGAATTCAGGTACAAAAGCCTTTACCTTCACTGTTACCCGCAATGGAGATACTACTAGTAGCAGCAGTGCTAATTGGTCAGTAACAGAGTCTGGCACTAACCCAGCAAATGGCGCTGATTTTGTTGGTGGCACCCTGCCAACGGGCACGGTAAATTTTACAGCAGGTGAAACCAGTAAAAGTATTACGGTGAACGTGTTAGGAGACACCACTGTTGAGCCAGATGAAGGGTTTACAGTTACCCTATCCAACCCCACCAATGCCAATATTACTACTGGGACTGCTACAGGGACAATTACTAATGATGACACCCAAGTTACCCTAGCTGTTTCTCCAACCAGCGTTACAGAAGATGGCACATCTAACCTCATCTACACTTTTACCCGCACTGGAGTTATTAGTAATTCTCTAACAGCTAATTATACTATTGGAGGAACAGCAACTAACGGTAACGACTACAGTAATATTGGTACAAGCGTTATCTTTGCTGCTGGGTCATCCACCGCTACAGTTACAGTTGACCCAACTAGTGACACTACGGTAGAAAATGATGAAACAATCATCTTAACCCTAGCATCTGGCACTGGTTACAACATTGGTACATCTGGTGCAGTTACAGGAACCATTACTAATGATGACAGCTTTACAGACTACTCCAATGATCCCCTGAATCCTACGGTGGTCAGTGGGGGTGACCCCAATCTTACGATCAGAAACACTGTGGGCGGTTCTGATGTCACAGATTATGTCAGATTCGTGGTGCCAGAAGGGAATATCCTGACCTCCATCCAGCTAACGAGCTACTCATCCAATGATACTCGTGCCTTCATCGCTCTTCAAAAAGGTGAGGCTTTTACCGCTGTGCCAGTCGGTGGAACTCTCCCGGGCGCTCTTGGCTTTACTCATTTCGGCACTGGTGTTGTCGATGCTTCTGTGGGAAGCAACCTGCTCAGTAAACTTGGTGGTACCCAAACGTCCGGCCCTTACTCACTCT
>Ga0169931_10014491_pt1 | contig 10662 bp, 9 predicted proteins | sample Kivu_15m_20L_FD_129675 | JGI IMG/M metagenome (GOLD analysis project Ga0169931, IMG submission 129675) | Freshwater microbial communities from Lake Kivu, Western Province, Rwanda to study Microbial Dark Matter (Phase II) - Kivu_15m_20L... | ecosystem: Environmental > Aquatic > Freshwater > Lake ... | reverse complement strand
GCACTAGCGGTAGTTGAATAATTCTTAACTCTGTCTCTTTTATTCTCATATCCGCACAACATATTCATTATTTGTTGAAAAGCCAATTACTTTGCCATTTTTCTCAAAAGCAGCCAGGAATTGCTCTCTTACCTGCCCGCGCCATTTCATGCTCTCACTTTGATCCTTCGATCGAATCGCAACAATATCCTCTGGAATCTCAATCAAAATATCATCAGGTTTTGGGTGAGCAATCAACTGCCTTGCCTTTGGTTCAGCTATATCTGTACTCCATGAAACCATCAATCGATCTGATTCATCCCCGGCATTTAAAGCATCTGGCATCTCTCCATAAAAATTGGGATAGTAGGCAGATATATCAACGCCGAGCTTTACTACGTTCAACTTTGCATTTCTTCTTACCAGTGGATCAAAGGTCCAAGAAAGATGAGAATAATTCTGTTTTTTTGCCCAATTCCATTGATCGATTTTTAAGGCATAACCAACACCTTTATCTCGATATGCATCTAATACAGCTGTCATATGTGAGTGAAGGTGTAATCCACCATTTGTTGCAGGAAATGCAAAGGCAGCGCCAACTAAATCATTGTTAATAAACGCACCTGAAAGGTATGAACCGCTATGAATCATCGCCTGCAAAAGGTTAGGCGTAATTTCAGTTCCAGCATCCATCACCCAAGTTTTATCAAAGATACTACGGGATGAATTTTGATCCTGAAGACTTTCTAATTTTTGTATTTTTATTAAACTCTCCATTCAGGAATTCTATTGGTTATCCTAAAATTATCTAAAAGTCTCATACGCAATCATGGTGAAAGTATGAAAATTCTCGGGAAAATACTCTCCAGCCAGATGGCAATCCCTGTCCTTTGTCAATCCTTGCAATTTAACACTTGAATGAGATAACTTGCGACTATATTCGTTTTAAAGTGTCTTCCGCACTTATCAACTTAATTGATTTCACTTAGTTTAGTAAATTTCGGTCAAATACTATTCTAGTTTAGGAGTGAATTCCAAGTAGCCTGTCTTATCTCTCTTTGAAACGGGGGATAAGGCCTTGTCCGTAGTCGTGAGATTTGAGATGTAAAGGAAGAAAAATTTTTAGAACTAAACTTACGTAGGAATTTCTAAATTTATAGGTACCAGTGATTTGTCAGTTTATTAAACAAGAGAAATATCCAGCTTAAAGATCCGTAATAATAATCTACTATTTAGTGATATCCAAGGTTATAAATTATGTTCTTTATGAAGTTTTTTTCATTTATCAATTGTAAAATGGCAGATCCATTTGAAAGAGAGGCTATGTTAAAGTCAAATCGAGAGAGAAGATAAACTTCTGATAAGTAACTAATATTTCTTGCTAATATAAAGTTTGGAATTTTAAATATTTTTCTTGTTCGGGCAGAAAAACTATTAGACTTATCAATTCGAATGTCTGGGTAAATTATGCCGTGATATCTATCATTAAAGATGGCACGAAATTTAGAGTCATCTGTGGATAAAAATATTCTTGAAATTGCATTGGTGTTTAAATAATCGTCAACATCTCTTATAACATCATTAATTCTAGGCTGCTTTGCGTGACCAGTTTCTGGGTGCGTGATATAGGTTGTTCCACGTAAAAAAATACCTAAAGTACCTTCATTCTCTATTTCATATTCTTTAGCAATATAACCCAAGTATTCTTTCATCATACTATTCAATTTTATGTGTTTGTTGTAAATAAATTTCAATGACCGCACACTTTCTTTATTGTTAGCAAAATCTAAATTTCTCCCACCAAAATTTTCCTTCCAAAGAATACGATTTCCTTTTGAAAGAGTTACGTCTTTTGATTTATAAGCTTCGCCTAGATCAATCTCACTTATTGGTTCAAAAAAATATTGCCAAGCGTTGTTTGTCCCATTAAATTTCCTAAATACCGAGTACTCAGTTGAATAGTTCTCCATATCAACTACCGGAATCATTTTTTTTTCAGAAGCATAAATTATTCCTTGTAGTACATGGTAAACGTTTGAGAATAAGCCAGCTGCTGGTGGTCGCCTTCTAATTATTAGTATCTTTATACCCGGATTTCTTGGTCCAAAACAAATTTTGGTTTCTTTGAATTGCTCAGTTCTTTTTGACTCTATTGCACGACTCATCATGCCCCAAAAAAAAGAAGGTATAAGTTTTTTAATTTTATACTTTAAAACAGATCTCATAAACTCCAATCATACTATTAATACGCCTGGATTCTGGCAAAGACCCTGAGATTACTGGATCAGGCTACTAAACTATTTGAAAACCGAAATAAACTTTCAATAATTCTCATCATAGATTTAGATATAGATTTGAGACTTTCTGTGTAGTTTAAGGCTTAAAGAAATTTATTGTTTTAGAATGAAAGTGAGCCTGCAGGGATTTGATCTTCGAGTTCTTTGATCTGTAGTCATTCGCTGTATTCATTTTATTTCAAGCGCTAAATTAAGGATTAAGTATTTAACTTTATCAAAAGATTTTTCTTAGAATCTATATACGTACTACAGTATGGCCCTAATCTCATCAAGTTCCTTAACAAGCAAGTATAAAACTTATAAAATTGTGAATCCTGATTTACTTGGCCTTACTGAAACGTGGCGTATGTTTAATGCATAATTGATTCTATTGTCATTAGCAAAATTTAAAAAAAGTTTTGAATAATAAAAAACTGACTAACGTGTACTTTGTTTAATCTTTTTTCTCAATAAAACAACTGTGAGCCACTCAATTTTATATCATTAGTCATCAATATTATAAAACACTAAACTGACAGACACATATCAAATTTATGCAACATAACGTCAATATATAAATAAAATTGTAATAGAGCTAATGTAATGAACTTAGGAAATATCTAGTTATACAATTATCAAAGTAATTAAATCCTGGCATTAGATATTTACTAGCAATGTGCTAATTTAACGATTTTCTCGCTATAATTTCATTCACGGAAGCAATATTGTTGACAGAATACATCTTTGATAAAAATAGGTCCAAATACTTAAATGGAAATGAAATAAACATAATTAAAGAATGAATCAATAGATGTAATTTTTTACTGTTAAACGACAAGACAAGTGCAAGCCATTCTTGTAGGATCCATAGTAATGCTGAAGTTGGACCCAGCCCTCGATTCTTTATAATCTCAAACTTATAAAAATAGCTTTCCACCCCTTTTGAGGTAAAACGTAAAAAATCAAGTGGTGCCGCGTGAAATCCCTGAATGAATGGAACCAAACAATAGCAAATACCACCAGGCTTGAGTACACGATACATTTCTTCAATGGCAAGTTTTGGATTTGGAACGTGCTCTAAGACATATATACTAAAAACATAATCAAATTTGCAATCCTTGAACGGTAATTTGAATAAGTCACCGACTACTTGGACATTTTTAAAAGATTGTAAATCAAAATTGACGATATTCTCTGAGTAATTAGTTATCCCACTTCCGATATTTAAACCCAACTGATTACCTTGATCTATTTCTCGTATAATAGTTTTAAGCTTTTTTTTACTAATCTATACTGGAGCGACGACTTCAGCTAGCCATTCGTAAATAATCGGAAACTTTTTTATCTTTGTTTTCAATTGATCCAGCGGATCATAGTATTTTGGCTGGAAAGGTATAAATTCAACTTTACCGTTTACTAGTGGGTATGCAGTCTCGCATAAGTTACAATTGAAACTGCTATTGTGGATTTCTAAATCATTTCTACACACAGGGCAAACCAACAAGTTCCTCAATAGGTTAATATCCATTTTCCCCCTGGAAGAATTGACTCATAAGTAATAGACTACTAAATGGAAGTTCGGTTTTACACTAAAACCTATTGTGCGCCCGTAGGGATTCGAACCCCAAACCTTCTGATCCGTAGTCAGATGCTCTATCCGTTGAGCTACGGGCGCTTAAAAAACACCTTTGAATAATACACTAAAAATTTTTGTAAAGTAAGATTTATAACTTAAATTAAAAAATTTTTAACAGGTTTTTGTATTTAATCAAAAGTTGCAATTTAGTGTTAGTTTGGAAGATTTCAAATCTGAAATCAACTACAAAAATGTTAAAAATTTTCTTAATCTATAGATTTTACGATAAATAAAAATGATTTCGATAATCAGCCGAAAAATCTGCGTTTTGTTCACTTTTGAACCTGCGACATCTGACCAACTTAATACCGGCTGTTCCCACACTTTTATAGCACTTTGTTTCAATTCGATATATCTTAAAGTTAACTCAATATCTACAAACCAGCGAGTAATGAATGGCTCATTAAAGAGGGCAGGTAAATCCGAATTATAACGATAGAGTTTGAAACCAGTTTGCGTATCATAAGGAATGTTTTTCCAAATAATACCGAAAAATGTGATAATTATTCTACTAAATATGTGTCTTACATAATTTCTAACTATGGTTCGCCCTGACAATTTAACCCGTGAGGCATATATTGCATCATATAAATGCATTTTTTTATCCATGGTCAATTTCAGATTAGTTCTAACATCGTCCACGCTAAATGCGCAATCTGCGTCTAGAAATCCAATCCATTTGATATTAGATATATTGTTAAGCGCGTACTCCATACCCAATCTAATAGAATTGCTCTTACCCATGTTTCTGACATGTGATAAGTATGCAACATTTTTTGCCGACGCCAGTTTTTTTATAAGTTTGATGGTGTTGTCTGTACTTCCGTCATTTACAAAAATCCAAAAAGTATTTTTAATCGAAATTAATTGCTTATAGTAACTTAATTTGAATCGATATTGTTCATTAAAACAAGGTACAACGATAATCCTAATCATTTTCCCTGAAAATGATAGCTGATTTGACCTTCAATTGTTTCCGCATAGATTCCAGTGTTGGTATATCCAAAATTAATAACAAGTAAAAGATTAAAGTTGATAGATATACATAGCGGCCGATGTCATTTATGTAAGCGATGGTAGTAAGAATTGACCACGAAATTACAAATATAGCCGCAGGAAGCATCTTTGTGTTAATAAAAATAAGTTCTAAACTTAATTTACTATATCTGATAAATATTAACATTGCAGCAAAAATTATAGTGAATAATGGTGACAACAAATGAAATGAAATTAGAAAATCGTATGGAACAAAAAATAAATTTTTTATTTCAATTTTACGAGTTGAGTTTTCAAAAACTCGAAAGCCAAAAGTATCACCAGCTGCCACTACCTGAGTTAATTGTATGATCTTATTCTGTAAATAATCTTTTGAGTTGGTAACTAAAAAAGTAAGATATTTATTCCTAATTTCGTCATACTTGGATTCAGTCATGGTAGTCGATATTGTTATTTTTGAGGGAGAATCAAATGGTTCAAAGGTGATGCCTAATTCTTTAGGACTGGCAGACCATTTACCCAAACCTTGCCAAGTGCTAAGCCTGAAATCTCCACATAATTCTGTATTTGTATAACTAGTTGCCGAAATAGAGTTTAATATGTTTGTAGCTTCTGTGCGTATATTTTTGTCATTGGATACACAACTCATATAGCCTAAATCATGAATTACCACCTGGAGTTCTGGATGTACTTTATTAAAATCCCCTGTTGAATAACTTAATTGATCCAATAGGAAAGGTATAATTGCCAAAACGCCAATAAGTAGTCGTTTATAACGAACACTTCTGTTGATTAACAAAATAGGGAATATGGAAGCAAAAAAAAGCCAGGGCCTAAACGATATAGATACAGATGTAATGCAGACACCCAAAAAGAACAAAATGTAAAAATATTTAAGTTTCGCTTTTTCTGAAACAATTACAATACCCAAGCCTAATGTGTATAGAGCTGCCATCGTAGAATCTCTTGTAAGATAACATACAAAACCTATTAAAACATAACTAATTGAGACGAAACAAAGATATGTCAGCCGACTGACTTTATTTGCCAACAAATGTTTCCAAATTAAAAACAAGCCCAGGACTGTGCAAAATAAATGAAACAATAATAACCAAGCACCCCATGGAATGAAAACATTTGGAAAATTTCCGTAAAAAAATCCGCTGAATGCCCCCCAGATATCTATTGGTGAGTCACCTAAGTAAGATTTTCTAGCGGCAGCAATATCGCCACCATCAAATTCACCATCCCAAGAAAGCACCCCGGAAATTATTCCAATAACAATTATTGGCGCAAACCCATGATGAAGTTTTGTGATCACTCCAAAATTATATCACCATTCAAATATTGTACTTAGCCAATTGAGATTCTATATCAAATTTAAGAAACTCAGCACCAAAATTTGAGAGGTGGTTAGTATCAATGTACAGCCAATTTCCCTTAAATCGCATACAACTCTTGGAATCACATAAAAGATTAGTGAGGTCAATTATATCAATATGACTATTTCTTATTTTTTCTTCAAATTTTTTTTCATTAATTAAATCTGTAAAATTATTTATATCAATAGATTTTTCCGGCTCAAATCCAAATCTATATTTCTCAGATGGAGAGTTAGGGTACTCAGGGATTTGAGAAAACAAGATCAAATTAATCCCTTTATCTTTTATTGATTTTAGAGTTTTTAAAAAAACTTCTTGCCAAAGTTGTGGATCTAGTTTTGTACTGCCGTAGGCTACGTCAACATTTTGATAAGAAACCAAAACTAACCTAGGTTTTATTTCGTGTATGTATTTAATTCTTTGAATATTTGATTTTACACACCACTCTGGAAATAAAGAATTCAAAGTAGAGTCAATACTTGGATCAAAAAATCTACACTTATTCCAAACTACTAGGGAAGAGTTATTTTTAGCCGCTATTTGAGCGATAACTTCTTGTATAGCACCCGCATGTGAGTCCCCCAATAGAAGCCAATGATTTTTTGAAGTAGCCTCAATGAGTACACATTCGTTCTCAATTTGACCTAATGGACATCTAGACAAATCTGAAGCTGCATAATTATTTGTGAAATTTAATTTTATATCATTCTCAACGGGTATTTTTTGGTTAAAGTTAATTATGATCACAATAAGTAATAATGGTATTATGTAGGAACTCCATAACAGTTTTTTATGATTTAGGTAAAAACTTGAATTCTGTTCTGAGTTTTTTCCTATGTTAACAAATTTAGTTTCAACAAAATTATAGCTTAAATTGCCTACTATCATTATTAAAATAATGGCAACTATATAAAAAATAAAAGAATATTTTTTGGGAATTGAATTATTACCTAGGATAAAAAGTATTGGTAAATGATATAAATAAATTGAGTAAGAACGATCCCCTACCCATAAAAAAACTTTACCAAAAAAATTAATTTTGACTGAATTATTTGCCATAAGATAAATAATTGTAAGAATAAAAAGTACAATCAATTTTAAATTTACATTTAATTCTAGTGGTAAACTTAAAAGCAAAAAAATAAAAACTAAATATAAACTTCGATATTTTTTAGCTATTTTTCCCACGATATTCGATTGAAAAGTTGATGCCAAGCCTCCAACCGCAAACTCCCAAACTCGATTACTCGAAAAATAAAAGTCAGCAAATTCACCAGTGATAGCTAATGTGTCTAAGCCTAAATATCCAAAAAGATGCGAGTGAGCAAGAAAAGTATATCTTGACAAAATACTAAGAATGATAATAAGAAGTAGGAGTAATCTAAAATTTTTTATGCTCGATCTAATTTTGTGGGCGAATAAATAAGCTAAAAAAGCCATCAAAAAATAAATTTGAATTTCGACTCCTAGTGACCATAAATGAGTCAAAGGACTTTTCGAGTTAAAATAATCTCCTGAAAAATTGAAAGCGGCAAGATTACTTAAACCAAATATTGAAAAAATTGATAATGAAAATTCTGGTCCTGTAAAATTTGCCGGCGATGGTCCAAAAAAGAAAAAAAGAATCCACGCAAATAAAATACAAATCCCTAAGGCAGGGATAATTCTGTAAATTCTTCGGCGTATAAATTGCTTTATTTGATAATTAAGTTCAAATTTTGCATGGTTTGCCATTAACTCAAATATTTGTGGAAAAATCAACCAACCTGATATGAAGAAAAATAAATCAACACCTAGGTATCCAGCACTAAATACTCCTGGAAATGAGTGAAACAATACCACTGCAACCACTGAAACAGCTCGCAGGTACTGTACATCTTTTCGAATATTATTCATAACGTACACTTAAAGTGAGTTCATTCGAGTGCTAACGATATCAATTTTTTATTATCAAAAATCTTTACTCGTGGTTTACCTATAATCTCACCTGAAATTACCTCTGAGGCATTTATTTTTTCCCATGCTGTTTGGTCAATAATCTCATGACCTGATTTCAATAATGCTCTTACGCCTTCACTTGCCTTTGGTTTTTTCAAATTCTTAATAATAAGTTCAACCACGTCGGCAGAATCGCTTTTGTTTGTGCCTATGACCCCGGTTGGTCCGCGCTTCGCCCAACCTACTACATAAACATTGTGTGCCACATGCCCTGCAATATTATTTATTCGTCCATTCTTGGTTGTTACTCCAGGATATGCAATTGAGTCATAACCGATAGCTGTAATAACTATTCCAGTTTTGATTGAAAATTTGTCATTAGTTGAAACTAATTTGCCGTTTTCCACTTTATTACGCAAAAATTCAATTTCTTCAACTTTACCATTACCTTTAATTTTAATTGGAGTGGATAAAAATTTGATCTCTAGTTTTTTTGCCCCGCCCTTTTTCTGATACTCTGCAATAGCCTTCATTAGCTCAATGTTGCGCTTAACGTCTTTTTCAACCTCACTAATCGCCGTTATACGTGCCAGCGCATCTTTTATATGCTTTGAGTCTATGAAGACATCGGTGTTTTCAAGTTTTGTTAAAGCTTGTAGTTCTTGAGCAGTAAAGGCTGCATTCTCTGGTCCTCGTCTACCACAGACAATTACTGTACGAATATTACTTCGCTTTAATTGTACTAGTGCGTAATCTGCTATATCAGTTGAATCAAGCTCAGAAGGATCAATTGTAAGTATTCGGGCGACATCCAGAGCTACATTTCCTGCTCCAATCACCACTGCCGTATCACTGGCGAGATCTACTCCAATATCAACAAAATCAGGGTGTGAGTTATACCAAGATACAAACTCAGCGGAAGAAAGTGAGTTATCCAGCTCCTCTCCAGGAATTCCTAATCTTCGTCCTTTTGAAGCACCTGTTGCCAGAACTACAGCATCATATTGCTCCCTTAAATCTTTTAGTGAAACATCTTTGCCTAACTCAACATTAGCAAACAAACTAAAATTTGACTCTTTAGCGATTTTTTCAAATACCTTTGATACAGTTTTTATCTTTAAATGATCTGGTGCAACCCCACTTCTGACTAAACCCCAAGGAGTTGGTAAGCGTTCGATCATATCGATTGAAAATGAAAGGTCCTCTCTTTGGGCTTTATGAAAAGCCTGTGCCGTGAAGTAACCAGCGGGGCCAGCTCCAACTATTGCCACTTTGTAGTTTGATAAATTTGAATTCATTTAGTTCCTTCAATTATTGTAAGAAGCCTGCTAGTTAAAACTTGTTGAGACAAATCAGAATCATATTTTTTTCTCATATTTTTTCCGATTTTTTCATATCTTTTTGAATTAGCATAAAAAATTTTTATTTTTCTTGCTAAATCGGTTGCGTCCCCCGCTGTAAAGCAAATGATGTTTTCCCTTTCAGTGAATAACTCCAAAATTCCCTTTGTTCTCGCGGATAAGTATGGTTTGGCAAGAAATGCTGCTTCGTATGCTTTGTGTGGAATAGTCCTTCTAAGTCTTCTGTGATTAGATAATTGGCCGAGAGTCAAACTTGCTTCGGAATAAACTTTGGCAAGATTTTTTTTTGAATCTACGAACTTACGAATCACGATAGAATTACGACTAAACTCCAGATTTCTTGGAATCCCCGGAGAAAATATCCAAAATGTAATTTTTTCACTGCTAAGTAACTTTGAAGCTTGGGCGAGAACTTCTAGTCCAGATTCTGGTGTGTATTTGCCTCTAAACAAAACTATGTTTGAATTTTTAAACAAGTCATTTGGTGTTTTATATACCGAGCTTTCTTTGAACTGGGATTCATCTACTCCAGTATAAATCACTGAGCATTTACGTTTCCTAACGAAAAAGATTTTGCGGTAGAAAGCTTCTTGGGCGTTACTTTCTAGAATAATTCTTTTAGCACAAAATGAAGCAATAAGGTCGATGAAGTAAGCTTTAAGTATGTTAATACCTATAAATCCAATTTGGCGTCTTGAAATAATTGAGCCTTCAAACAAGGACCACCCAGCATCGAGATAAATATTTTTGCCCAAGAAAAGCCTAGCGAACGGAACTAAATAGTGGCTTGGAGACATAATAATGAAATTATCGTTCTTTGAAGTTTCTTTTCTTATAGTTCTAAAGGTTTTAATGAGCTTTCTTGGGTTTATCTGCACAAATTCTGCAGGTTCGCCAAGTTCGAGCAACCCCTTGTAATAATTCCAACTTCTTGAGTAGCCTGCTTCTCCAATGGTTAAAAAATAGAATCTCTTACCCTTCAAAATAGCCTCTCCCAACACATTTAGTTCAATTACGAAATATTGAAAGCATCTCAGCGGAGACGAGAGGATTTGAACCTCCGAAACCCTTTAGGGGTTAACCTCATTAGCAGT
>Ga0169931_10014489_pt1 | contig 10662 bp, 9 predicted proteins | sample Kivu_15m_20L_FD_129675 | JGI IMG/M metagenome (GOLD analysis project Ga0169931, IMG submission 129675) | Freshwater microbial communities from Lake Kivu, Western Province, Rwanda to study Microbial Dark Matter (Phase II) - Kivu_15m_20L... | ecosystem: Environmental > Aquatic > Freshwater > Lake ... | reverse complement strand
AGATAGACTTTAACATCATATTTTAATATTACGAAGATTGTATCGCACTAATAGTCATCTGTGCAAGTGAAGCATCTTATATCAACCCGGCGAAAGTGACAGCTAAGTTGACGAATCGTAACAGCCGGACAGTTGTTATGAAATTTGTAGTAATAAATCATATCCCTAATGAATAGCAAACAAGGTTACAGCCTTCCAGCATCGAACAGAGGAACGTCGATAAAACGCACAAGATCCTGGGATTATTCCGTAAACAATGAGAAAAAGAAGACCGCGGTCCATTCTGCTGAGAGGACTGAGCAGAACAACAGTATATATTCGACCCAGTTTCGTGTTACCACACCTACAATACATGTTTCAAACCTTCACATGAGACTCACTGAGCCTCATCTTCTCAAGTTATTTCAAAAAATTGGCCCAGTCAATAGAGTGTATATACATCCAAATCAGAGGCAGTCAACGAATTACGCATTTGTCGAATTTTCCGACAGAGCAAATGCTCAGAAAGCGCTTGATACTTTTGACGGGACCATGCTTTTAAACATGCCTTTAAGGATTCGTCCTGCGAAAGATAAAACTTTTCATAATAATGAATCCAAGCAGGAGAGCACCTCACCTGCTCATGAATCCAAGGATTTCATCCAAAATCAAAGTCGCGCTGTTAGTGCGAAAATCCAAGCGGTAAAGAGATCTATTGAACAGAAACAGAGTATGAATAAATCTCCATTGAATAATTAATTATCAGTTTATAACGCCAATCTAGATGATATATAAGAATGAGCATAATTGTGGTGCGGTTCTTTCAAAACCGATGCCCAGAATTCACCATCTCCGTCTAGTTCGGATTCGCGAATACTCATTGCATCCGCAGTTAGTGGTCTTTTCAAATTAACTCCTGCACTGAACTGGAACATCAAGCGCTGTATCGTGGAATATAATTCTTTATCTGAAATAGGATTGTTGCCTTTATCTCTGTGTTTAATGAAGGTCGAAACATTATTCCGGATTCTCAATTCACTTAACATCATCTCCACAACATTCGAACAATGAAAGTCAATTGCAGCTAAGACCATGTCATGATATGAGAGAGAATGTACTTTCTCATGGACTAGCCTAGCGACGATGTAGCTGTCATTTATTGCCTTGCGATAGATCATGTCCGGAAGATTCTTCCACAAAAATGTACATGATTTCGTTGTTTCAAGCTGCAAACGCTCAGAAATCTTTTCTGGAATGAAATTTTCACTAAAACGCGTTCCCCATAATCCCACGTAATCATCTAGCATTTGTAAGTCACTATTTCATTCATAGAAAGGAGAAGTCGTTTAGGGATCTAAAGAAACAAGTAAAACTTTTATATGTATATTGACGAACCTCGCCATTCCTCCATATTGCTTCCTTAAAAGAATGCACCTTAAAATAAGCATACAGTCATCATCCAGTTCGAAATTATCAAAGACTTTTTGCGATGAGGTCAGTCGGATGTTAGAAAGCCAACATGGTGATTTGTCATATCGATGATCTTTGAAATTACAAGAAGCAGTCTCAAATACTATTCGCATCACTTGTAAAATAAGATCAATAGGAGGATTGAAATTCTGACACAAGTTGTAGACGTAGCGACAAAATTTGAGCCTTAGAAAGATAATAATTAACCAGCTCTTACCTTGGATTCTGCAACCATTAGCCAGACAATAAAAGGAAATCGAGGGTGCAATGTAGAATCCTCAAGAATGATAATCGGTAATCTTCGAAGTAAGTCACCCAATGATTTATCCGCAAGTTCCATGGCAACTTTAGTTGATGGTAATGGTCGCTTTCTTCGGATTGACTTTTGCAATATAGACTTCAAAACTGGAATCTGGGAAGACGCAAATATTAAAGTCAATATATCAATATAATTGGCATTCTTAGAGAAATAGATCGATAAACTAACCGATAGTTTCGACTTTCGTGAAACCAATAAGACTCTGTTAGTGTCTTCTTCTGCTCGAGCTGATGGAGAGGATAAACTTTGGACAGAGGAGCTGATAATTAGTTCCACATCTCCTTCTCCTTCATCATACTCTTGTGATTGCTTTATCATTACCGATGATTCCCAAAGTATGCAATCCCTAGAGATATCATCGTTTGACTCACACTTCCAAGAAAGTTTCCCTGAAGCATCATGGAGATGAAATCGTTGTTGTCGCACTTTGTCCAATTTTTTACGCTTCCGATTACTATTTCGTTGATAGTAAGCTTGAGAATATTTCATTAAATGGGAGTAAGCGTTGATTTCAATTTTCGTATTTCTGTCACTTTGACTTTGATCGATGATTGTACTTGGTAGTTTCCCATAGGATTTATCTTTCTTGATGCTGACGTTTGTTCTGATTCCATCATTAAGATTCGGAACAACTATGGATTGTGAGAGTCGATGTAAATTCGTGTCATAAGATTCTAAGTCGGTATCTTTCGAGACAATCGCAGTAGAATTAGATGGAGTTGAGGGTGAGGGCTCGCGCTGGGTCATAGGACAACAACTCACGTGTATAGACATGGAGAAAGCAGTATAACTCTTGCCACAACCAAGAGGACAAGGAATAAAGCTTGATTCTCGGGTCGGAGTACTTTCTTCCGTCTTCTTTCCTTTCATGAGAATGGAGAACGCGTTTCGGGGAGAGGCCATGGTGGATTCAATATTTCGCAATGACATGAATATCACACATCTGATGGTACAACCGCGTCGACGCATGCATGCAGTTACAGTGCGCGGGACTGTGTCGAGTGTCGACAAGCATAATACTTTTAAATGTGCCGAGGTTTTTTCATCTGAATATAACCACAAACAGGAACAGACAGCGCTTATTAGTTTCATTCCTATTCTTTTATAAAAATGTGTCTTTATTAAAATCACCAATCCAACAACCCAGGCTTTCGCTTTTGACCATAGTCTATTTCATCTTCACTGTTACTAAAAATAGTGCCTTCTGGTGTCCACTCGGAATCAAGGCCTAAGTCTTTCAGCCGTCTTTGTTGATAATACTCTTTTAAATCCAATGCTTCCTTTTCTCTATTTATATATTCAATCGTCCTCGCGAGTGCTTTCCGTTCAACGAATCTAAGTGTTGAGCACAATGCCAGTGGTGAAGACGCATCTTCTTTGTAATCAGGGATTGTGTCCATTTCACCCATGAACCGAGCACATACATCTGCAATTGAATCAAGAACATCCCTTTCGTTCTTCTCACTTACGGGCATAGCCATGAATCCCCAAACTTGTTTTCGAAATACACTCTCTAATAAGAAGGCGTCAAAACTTCCCAGTTTGACGAGTCGTAAGAATTGGATCATGGATGGATCTGGTTCACTATCCCCTCCAACTTGGCTAATAATGTCAAACGTTTGTATGGGTGCCATAGGGGCACTGTCATAAGTTTCAAATTCTAGTATATCCATCTTATCATCATAGAAACGATCTTCTGAATCAAGTTCAAAAGTCAGCGAGGCCGCGGAAACTGTAGTTTTTGCTTGATTTGGTATAAAGCCATGTTCCAATAAATACTCCGCTGCAGTCTTGGGCCCATAGCTAACAAATATCTCCTTAGATTCTTGAGATGATGATGATTTTTTACCCCCTGTTGAAAATCGTAGTAAAGCTCCCTTGGTCGTACCGAAAGCTCCCATGGACCCACCTGAAACTTCCTGTGCAGCATCATCATGATTTGCGATATCCATAATGGGAATGAGTCTCAATAAACCGTCGACGTACATAGATCTAGATGAGGCAATAGCGTAGGCCCAACGAAATCCCTTAGATGAGAAACATGGGTATTCAATGATGCTACCATTTCTTTCTATTCGTATGCTTTCAGGAAAGATACTTCGGTTGACAGACCAAATCTTTTCATCAAGCCAGGATGCATCCTCATCGAGATCATCTAATAGTCGATATATTTTATTGGTAGAGGAAGATTGTAAAATTTCCTGCATATCTTCATCCCATAGAAGTGGATGGTTTGAGAGTTCAGAGAAATTCGGTAGAGATTTAATCCAAGCATTCATGAGTTCTGTAACCTCAACTTTAGGAGTGGGTAAGGGTATGCCATAATTTCCATCAGCAGCGCACTTTGCTAGTTCATTTAATACAAGTAATGCGATCAATCCTACATCTCCTGTCCAACCATTATACCCTACAGGTAAGATGCCTTTGTAAACTTGTTGTATAGCTAGAGCCGATGTCAAGATAAGTTGATCATCATACGGTATGGCTAGGAGTGTTCCACCTTCCTTGATGTTATCCGAGGTTTTTGATAAAAGACCAAGTCGATGTCCCGATGGACTGATACCTACTTTCACCTTGCATGTTTTTATCACATCTGGTATACACTTCTCAAGAGCGCTGTTGAGAGAGTTACTCATCCACTCCAGATCACTATGGATGAACTTACTTGCTAGGTTAGAAGTCGTTACAGAAAGGCGATTGTTGAATGTACGTTTTGGTGATAAACATTCAATAGAGGTCTTGACGGGAAGGAACGCCGAAGCATAGTTTATGATTATAACTGAGAACAAGGGCTTAAGAAAATGGCGATCAATCATGATGTAACTCTAGGATTTGTAGCCTTTTAAAGATGCCTCTTGAATATAATAGCAAGCGCGCTCGTTTCTTAAGGACATGGTTCAATGATAACAACAGTAGAGAGACGCGAGAGATGAGAGAGAGTCACAAACGTCGAACGCAGTCAGATTACAAAAATACATACATGCAGCATGCATGTAACAGCGTAACGGCGTCGTGACCGACCGCGTTACAGCGTATTGCGAATTTCGACAGAGAGAGCATCCCAACTCTCAAGTATGGTTTACTCTCATCAGGAATTGACTCATACACAACTAATACTATCAGTAGATTCAGATCAATCCCTCTCAAGATGCTCTATCGTTCGGGCATCAGGTCTGGAGGCGTTTTAGTGATAAAAGTTCATCTGTAATAAAAGTATACAACCACAACAGATCTACAGTCTGCTTCTTACTAATATAGTTCTAAGAAGTCCATAGTTAGCAGAAATGAGACAAGGATTTATCTTAAAAGAAGAAATCATATAGAACCTTGAAATTGAATCAACACAGTTTGAATTTCGAAACTCATTTGTTATGCCGTCATGTTTTCTATTTTTTAAAAAACGTGGCATTTTTATATTTGTTTGTTGTATACCGCTTTAGTTTCCCATCGATACTAAGTACCTCTTTAATTCTCCTTCTATAATGAATTACTCTCCTTTCAAAGATGAGTTGATGAATTCGTCTTTCCAATATAATAAATCTCAAAAATCGACGGAACTTGAGACGAATGATTTCGAGTCTATCGTTTCTCAACAAACCATAACCTATGAGAATGACATGGAATCAACTCAAGTCATGGAAACTCCTTATACAATATCTGATCATCGAAAAATCAATATTATTTCAGAACTTGATTACTTTTTGAATCGACGTGACATCACTGTCGAACCATTATCTACCATAGACGAAATAGACAAAGCTGAACCTTTGAACGTATACAATCAACCGTACATCTCTATACTTACAGATAGACTTCAACATCATCATAACAAAACTCAGAAACCTCACACGTCTATTAATGAGGTTCATCCTCCTCCTTATGATGTAGAAAAGTATAGTGTATATGATAGTGGATGCAATAATTCTGTTTATAATCTGACCAAGAACTATATCGCTTTAGCCACTGAATATAAAATGTGGAATCGGTATAGGATTCATCGTAATTATACCAATCCCTGTTTAGTATGTTTACAATACAATAGACTTGTCAAAGTATTTTTTCCATGTGAGCATCGATGTATCTGCGAATCTTGTTTTCTGACAAAATCCTGGAAGGAATGTCCTCTTTGCAAGGAAGGAATCCGTCTTACTTTGGTACGTGAAAAACGGTTTTTTTTTAATCCCTTGGTCAATCTGCTTATCGATTCATACCTATATGATCCCTTTTCCGTATCAAGGATTATTCCAAGAACGTCCAAACCAAGTATTGGGCTTGGGTTGACGAGATCCGTCCGACTTTACCAAAAACCTTTGTGTCCAATTTCTATTCTAAATCAAAAGCGGCAGTTGAAGAAGACATGATGACTCATGACGAGAAAAATTATCAGGAAATCAAAACGAAACGAACATGTACTATTCTATGATTCGAGAAAAAGATTTTTATACACACGCTTCTGCGTCTGATAACGAGATTCATTACCAAAGAAATCGTGTACAACTTTTATAATTTATAGAATTCACATGGTGAGAAATTCGCCTTCGAGCACGAAAGGTATTTGCTTGGACAGTTACAGAGCTTCTTGTCATATAATTTACAAAATGTCGATCATTATGAGTTTATATTCCGTTAACTTGTAAAATTAGAGTACATGAATGTTACCGCAGAGTATATTTCTATTCACTAGAATTCACCGTCGTTAAACTGTAGGGTAATTATCAGAACTTCATGGCATTAGGCCCAGAGCTCTTGAACAAATCGACCATCGGCTGCCATTCGATCTAGATAAGCTTTAGATTCAACGGAATTGAAACCTCCAACATCGGATATTATTCGACGAATGACATCAGACACATCTTGACCCATTTTGACTCCTCCGCAGACGTAAACATAGGCGTGATATGAGTTTATGAGAGACCATGTTTCAGTTGCATTGGATGATAGGATGTGCTGGACATAAACCTTCTTATCTTTATTCTCTCTGCTAAAAGCCAAATGTAATTGCGTAAGAGTACCATCATTTCGGTATTGTTCAAGCTCGTCGGCGTAAATAAAATCTTGCTCACGGTTTTTACAACCAAAGTATAAAATGGTTGGTCCTACAATTTTCTTCAACACGGTGCGGAGGTAGGCCCGCTCCTGTAAAAGAGCCCTCATCGGAGCTATTCCAGTACCTGGACCAATCATAAGGATAGGAGTAGACGGCTATAGCCCAATTAAACATAAAAAAATTATGTCTTCACATAGCTCTGAAAACAATATAAATATGGAGTTTTACATACACACAGACTTACATCGGATGGTAAGCGAAAAGAAGAGGGTCTGATGAAAATCCGCAAAGGGCTATGATCTGAAAGATTACTTAAATAATTTGAACATACACCTTTTAAAATCGTCCCATCCTTTCGAGACGAGTTGAGGACAGAAACAGTGATATGAATCGATTTTGGATGAACCGATGATGAAGAGGAAATGGTGTAGTATCTAGGTTGTAGACGTGGAACGATATCGATGAAGTAATTAAGTGGGATTTGAATTGACGGACAGAGTCGAGTTACAATATCAGCTATTCCTACGTGTGCGTCTAGGATTTTGTCGCGGTATTCGTCTTTGCCTTCCTTCGATGCCATTCTAAGAAGTGCATTCTTAGATATCGGATCTTTGGCAAAATGAGAAAGAAGTTTCAGTTCAGACCTACGTGGTGCCGACGTTAAATCGCAATATTTTTCGAGTAGGTCACGGACTGTACATGGTGTGGGAAAAATACTCTTATATTTTGATTCATGACCAGGTTTAGGAACTAGCTTAAAAATCGCATCAAGATCGTATTGAAGAGCGTTTGCAGTAGCTTCAACTATTGATTTGTCATTAACCGGGAGTACTCCCAGGTTGTCGGCGGTTTCATATTCTATTGAGCTGTTTCGAATGTCGATTTCGACGTGTAGGGTAGAGCCACCATCTGCTGGAGATCTTAATTCTCGTTTGCCTAAGATAGGAGAGACAACTGATGAGAAGTATGCTTTGCTCGAAAGCGGAACTTCATCCAATGAAACAGTGTCAGGTTTAAAAGGTCCATTGATGTATTCTACCGAAAATGCTACCTCCAATTGTGGTTCGTCATTAGTCGACATAATAGCCTTGGGCTGTTCACTTAAGTATCGACTAATAAGAGTTGGCCACAGTTGCTTCTCTTTCCAAGTTTCAAAGTCTCCCTCTAGGTCATTATCATCATCACCAAGACCTAGTTGAAGGATACGATAAGCACCAATCTTTTCCATGGTACCGTCAAGAAATTTTCCCATGGCATTGAAGTGCTCATATTGTTTGTTTCCAAGACCAAACACGGCGAAATCTAAATTGCCTAGGCGTAAGCCAGGACTCTGCAAGGTGTCGATCTCATCATTATCGATTTTCTTTTCTTCCGATGAAGATGGGTCTTCAATATCACTCATTTTACTGACCATCGCTTTCAGAGTCCGAATAAAGGTTACAGCATTATCTGTGGGTTCACCTTCACCATATGTAGCCATAAGGAAAATAGCTCGATTTCTTCCACAAATATCTCTCGATGAAGCCTTCGTCAAAAACTCAACTACGTCTCCAGTTATGTCCTCTAAATTATTCACCTTGACATGGAAACCTTTCTTTTCTCCTTCACGCGCAAGTTGATTTGCAAAGGATTCAGCAGTTCCTGTCTGGGATCCAAAGTAAACATCCAAACATCCACCAGGGTATTTCTTTACAGACGAAGAAAAAATAATATATGAATTCAAGTTTTCGGAGTGATTAGAGGGTTTGTAAGAAATGCACTTACATCTACGTTAAGTTCACTGGATGTAGGATGATTCTGATTGACGGAATCAACATTCTTGATTCTATAGACAACGTATCATGATCAGATACTAGTGCTGTAAGGGACAGGAAAACGAATACGTTTGGAATCAAAGAACATACCCTTTGCTTGCGACCTTGGAATCTTTCCCACGTTTCAAGAGAATGTAGGCCAGTGCAGATGCAAGGATAATGGTCAAGCAACCTGTGCTGACAGAGACAGCAAACAGAACTTTTTCAGGCATTGACTCTAATGTATTCAATTGAGAGCTCATTTTTGTTTCATCTACAAGGAAGGGCAAAAAATGATTTTTGAAAGTAACAAAACGACGAATAAACGCAATGGAAAGACGAGATGAAAACGAACGATGTGGCCAATGTGGCCGGTGTGTTTTACCCCAACGATGTGTGACGTTGGACGAACGAATAACTAATACTGACGACGTTAAAAAATGAAGTCAATTTAGAAATAATCAGTACGGAAACGTATGTTGGATTTTTAGAACTGCATAACGGCTTGAGGTATGTACAATTATTCTTCTCATGTTTTTGGTCGAAGTGTACTGCTTGCTACTTTTATTGTACATAGGGTGACCTGATTGCCCATCCTCATTTGTTCATATCAAATGGATAGAAAAAAAAAATGATTTGAAAAATAACTTTGTTATCTCAACATAATAATTCAAGTACGTCTTGGCATGGATTTTCTATTATGCTTGATGATTTCAACAAAGGCCTCGTCCGACTTGTATGCTCTCCTGGCCTAGAGTAGTCTTAATTAAAATATCATACATAGTTTTTGCTTTAAAGAGTCATTATCATACAACGCATATAAATATCAACAATCTATGTCCTACAATTATTCTTCCTGTTCTTTCCCCAATGATGTGCTTGAATGAGAACTTGATGAAAAGGATCTTTGTACTTCATACGGTGATTCGGATACGTGTTGACTCGGTTGATCCAGTCTTTTTTCAACAAGCTCTTTCTTCGTCCCAGGTCCTTTTTTTACCGTCGACATTTGTGCCACCTTATTCTTAACCGGATTCGGTTTTCTTGATGCCGAAGCATACGTTTCATATCTTGCCATACGTTCAAAGACACTCTCCTTTGATGATGATGAGCTTTCACTGTTCCCCGATTTATTACTCTTCGATGTTTTTAGCGAGTTAGTAGGAGAACGTGGTTTCTCCACCTTGGGTGATGGAAGCGGTGATTGCATCATGATTGGACGTCGTACCTCCACCGAGGATGAAACAGGGAAAGACCGTCGTCGATCTGGAATCACTGATTGTGATGGTGATACCATGGGATTTGTAATATCTCCTCGTGATGTCATCGGAACCTTTCTAGCAGATGTAGTGTAAGACTTTTTGAAAGAAAGACGATCAAACACAGATGGTGAATTGAGTGAATCCACAAAGGACTGTGCCCCGGTAAGTGTAGACGCATCATCAAATCCATCATCCGTGTCTATTATTAGGTCAGTTAATATTGGCTTTGACATGATGTTGGGGGGGGGGGCAGCGAGAATTGGACTATGTAGTTTGTTTGTTTATTCCGTTGCCTGTTGCTTTTCAAAACTGTGTAATGCAGCAAGAGGTGTAATGGAGTACATATAATAGTATAGAAAAGAGGCTATTTTCAGAGATTGGAGAGAGATTTCGCGATGTTCGAGCATGCTAAACTTACCGTAGGCCTACGCGTACGTATTCCAAATACCGTATAGTTTAACCCTCATCACTACAAAACGGAATTAGCCAAATGTCGCAGAGGCGTACATCGCCGTCAAACGGGACGGTTGTACTTTCACCAGTACAGTACCGGTTCCCGTTTACTTTGTACGTGCCACTACGAGCCGCTCGTATGTAGCGCAACGCTAGGCAGCTTACAGCTCATGTCAAGACACCATATACCAGACTCTGCAGGTCTCGCGGACTTACGGACACTGGACGCGGGAGTCCCCTGCAGTTTGATATTTTATCTCTTACTTTTCCAAATCGAATATCCTTACGTTTGTAAAAGTGCCCCTTTGCTCATCCAAAGAGCAGATCATCATCTTTTTT
>Ga0169931_10014488_pt1 | contig 10662 bp, 14 predicted proteins | sample Kivu_15m_20L_FD_129675 | JGI IMG/M metagenome (GOLD analysis project Ga0169931, IMG submission 129675) | Freshwater microbial communities from Lake Kivu, Western Province, Rwanda to study Microbial Dark Matter (Phase II) - Kivu_15m_20L... | ecosystem: Environmental > Aquatic > Freshwater > Lake... | reverse complement strand
GCCCGGCATTGGGCCCATCCCGACGCCTGAGCGCAATGCTCAATCGGGGGTGAGTGGATTGATGTAAGTGCCAGCGGCGCGCCGTTGGGTCACGTCGTAGCCAAACCATTTCTCAGACACTTTGGCCGCGCTGCCATCTTGGCGGATGGATTGCAAGGAACGGTTGAGCTGCTCGAGCAAGTCGGTGCGGCCTTTGAGCACCAACATGCCCAGACGCACGGGGGCCGACATGGGGGTGGTGGTCTTGATGGGCAGCTTCTGAGCGTGAATCGCGTATTCGACAATCAGCGACTCTTCAATCACGGCGTCCAGCTGGCCTTTGGCCAAGGCCGCCAAGGCTTCATCGATGCGGTTGAACCGGCGATAACCTTTGCCCAAAGCCGCCTGAACCTGGTCTTCCACCGTGGTGTTGGCCATCAAACCCAGGCGCTCGATGGGGATTTCGTCCAGGGTCAAAAAGGTCCGGTCGTCATCCTCGTGCTGTGCCAACATCAGGCGGAACTCTTGCAGGCCAGCGGTGAAGGCAAAGTCACCCACCAAGTCGGGCACACGGGTGAAGAAATTGCCCAGCACATCGATGTCCTTGCGGCGCAAGGCTTGCAACATTTCAGCGTAGGTGCCCACCCGGATGTCGGCTTTCACCTGCATCGAGCGCACTATTTCGGTGCCCAGATCGACATGAAAGCCCTGCGGTGTCTGCGCGTCGCGCGGCACCCAGCTGAAGGGTTGGTAATTGCTCAAATAGCCCCAGCGCAGCGTGGGGGGCGTGTTGGCCCGCACGTTCGCTCCTGCAGCAAGCAGGGCACCCGCTGCACTGCCCAGCAGCAGGTGGCGCCGTGACAAGGTGGGCAATCCGGGCCTCATGGGTGAAAGTTCCCCTCGAAGCAATGCCGCGCCTCGTGGCCCAAGTAGTTGATGCCGTACTCACGCCCGGTGATCACTGTGCATTCCTTGCGCACCACGTTCCAATAGGCGCAGGCCATGGGCAGGCTGTATGGGGTGATGGGGATGCCGGTGATGCGCGCGCACAGGGTGTGCACGTCTTCCCGGGGTTGCCAGTTGATGCGAGAACTGTCCATGATCCGTTTGCCCACCGGCAGCGGCTCAAAATACTCCAGATCCACACTGGGTGGCTTGATCATGGTGCCACTGCAAGCGGCCAGACCTGCACTGATGACCAGCATCAGGCTCAGGAGACAGCGTCGGAGCAGGGCATTCATGACTGACCTTCAATGCAGAAACGAACGAGATGGCCCAGGATGGAGTGGGTGGTTTGTGGCGTCGTGACCAGCACACACCGTTGTTGATCGGGTTGGCGCAAAGCGCATCCTTTTTGCATCCAGCGCATGACCTGATCTTGATCGCGTTCGGCCGAGCAGCTGGTGGTGTGGGCGGTGTTCCACACCACCACCGGCGGCCGGCTGAGGCGCTTGCCCGGCGCTTGCTGAGCCACAAACTGGTTCAGGTCAAAATCCTGTGATGCAAAAGAAGACTTAAGAAGTATAGGAGACAACAACACGCAAGCCACAAGGACCGATGGTGTTTTCCATGATTTTTTTTGCATAATGATGAGAAACTGCCAAAGTTAAAAATACTATCTCTTGACTACTTTTAATCAGATCAGACTATACCGGAGCGTGCGTGGGGCCCTGTAATACCCACGCACTCAATAATTGCTAAAAAGTAGGGGATTGAGCGCCGCCGCGGTCGGCCGGCCCCTTCAACTGGCGCCGTCGATGATGATTTCGATGCGTCGGTTGCGGGCCCGTCCCACCGGGCTGTCGTTGCTTTCCAGAGGGCGGGTGTCGGCGTAGCCAGACACGCTCATGCGGCCGGGGGGCAAACCGGCGGAGCCCGTCAGGTAATCGGCCACAGCACCGGCCCGGGCGCCAGACAAGTCCCAGTTCGAGCGAAAGCGTTCGTTGAACACAACAGGCACGTTGTCCGTGTGACCCTCCACAAAGACACGGCCATTGCTGGGCGCGATGGTCTTGCCCACTTGGTTGAGCACTTCGCTGAAGCCCGGTTGCAGATCGGCGCTGCCCGAGCGGAACGAACCTTGTTCGGCCAGGCGGATGATGATCTTGGCGCCATCGCGTTCGACCTCGGCCTTGCCACTCTCGATTTCTTTGGCCAGCTCTTTGCGGATGCGCTGGAACTCGCTGTTGGTCTGGGCGCTGCCATTGCCACCCTGTCCGGCGCCTTTGCCCGCGTCCTGCTGGCGGGCGTCGCGCACCTCCACCGGCACTTCGGCCTGGGCTTGCACATCGGCCACTTTGGCAAAAAACTCGATTTCTCCTTGGCTCACGCGGCCGGCCTGCTGGCTGCCACTTTGGGCCGCCGCCGCCGATTGGGCACCGCTGGCGCTGGCCCCTGCGGCCTGGGCGCCGGTGGCACCGCCGCCACCGGCCTGAGCGCCACTGGCGGGCCCGCCGCTGGATTTGCCAGACGCTGCACCACCGCTTTGGCTGCCGGCGGCGCTGGCGCCCGCACTGGCCGATCCGGCGTTGCTGGCGCCGGCTTGTTGGTCGCCCGATTTGCCGGCGCCACCACCACCGCTGGGGGTGTCGTTCATCTGCACCACCACTTTGCCGTTTTCGAGCTTGACTTCTACCTCACCTTTGCTGATCTCCTGGGCCAGCGCCTGCTTGGTGGCTTCCAGCGCCTGCTGGGCTTCAGGGGCCACGTCGGTTTTGACTTCGACGTTTTCTTTGCGGTCGTCGGTGGTTTGTTGGCGGATGGTATTGACAGGTGTGGGTTGTGCCACCGAGGGTGAAAAGTGCTGGGCCACGATGCTTTGGGCCTTGGGCGACTCCACCACCGGAATCAGACGCTGCACACCAAACGAATTTTTGAGTGAGCCGTTGATTTGTTTGAACTTGGGCACGTTCATTTCAGCGAACGACAAAATCAGCACGAAGAAGGCCATCAGCAGCGTGGCCATGTCGGCGAACGTCGCCATCCAAGCGGGAGCGCCCGATTTGCAAGGAGCGCACTCCTCACATTTGGGGCAATCGTCCGGCCCGAACGCTTTCGGCGCAGGCGGTGGCGCCGCTTCGGCGTCGTCGGGGGCTTTGTCTTCGTCGGCCACGGTGTGCTTTCAGGTGGGCAGGATCAGCCGGCGGCCGCTTCCAGTTTGGCGCGGGCCTTGGGATGCACAAAGGGCATCAAGATGTCGGGCAACATGCGGGGGTTGCCACCCCCTTGAATGAACATCACGCCCTCGATGATGAGTTCGTGGTTGAGCGATTCGGCCTGGTCCAGTTTGCCGAGTTTTTGGTTCAAGGGGATGCAGATCACGTTGGCGATCACCGCACCGTACAGCGTGGTCAGCAGCGCCACCGCCATGGCAGGGCCAATCGATTTGGGGTCGCTCATATTGCCCAACATCAGCACCAAGCCGACCAGCGTACCGATCATGCCCATGGCCGGCGCAATCTCCTGGGCCGACGCGATGAAGGCCATGCCTTCGCTGTTGCGCTTTTGAATCATGCCCATTTCCCGTTCGAGCGTGCCTTTGATGAGCGACGGGTCTGTGCCATCGACCAGCATGCGGATGCCCTTGGCCAGGAAAGGATTGGGAATCTCTTGGCCTTCCAAGGCGATCATGCCGTCCTTGCGGGCGATGGTGCCAAGCTCAACCAGTTTCTCAATCAGGTCTTCGGGCTTGTCCACCTTGTATTTCACGGTTTTCAGCGCCACGCCAATGGCGCCCACAAACTCAGGAATCGAGCTGCGAGCCAGCACGGCCGTCAGTGTGCCCAACACCACGATGTAGACCGAGGGCATGTCAATGAATGGGCCGGGGTCGCCCATGGACATGATGATCAGCCCGAAAGTGGCGGCAAAGCCGATGATGGTGGCGATATCCATGATGTTGTCAGTCCTGATGTTGTCGATCGTTTGCGTTATGCTGCCCGCTGGTGGCAGGCATTCCCTGTGGCCATGACTTTGACGTATAACGACCGCGCTGTACGGGAGTATCGGTCGGGAGGCGCAAAGCTTGAATGGATTGTTGGATTTGGCGGTTTATTGTCAGTTTCCAGTTTCGTTCAAGGATTGTGTGTGGCGGTCGATGACCAATCGAGGACGTGACCATGACATCGATGTTTTTGCGACGTTGCCGGTGGCTGACCCCACTGCTGGCTTTGTTTCTGGGGGGGTGCGAGCGCTACTTGCAGCAGCCCTCTTGCCATGAGGCGTTCAAGCCCGGCGATCTGGGCCGATTCACCGTCGATCAGCGAGGGGTGGCGGTGGATCCTCAGTCGGGTACCCGTTGGTACCGCTGCCAGGCGGGAGAGCGCTACAGCGGCGGACAATGTGTGGGCCGCGCGCTGGAACTGTCGCAGGCCGATGCGGTGCAATACGCCAAGGAGTTTTCCGAGGCCTCTGGTCGCCAATGGCGATTGCCCACGGTGCGAGAAATGGCCGAGCTGAAAGAGGGCAAATGCCACAAGCCGGCGATCAATCCGCAGGTGTTTCCCACGGTGCAGATCAGCAACTACTGGACATCGAGCAGCAGCCCCAATGGGGGCTACTTCGGATGCACGACGTACACATTCAATGGTCATGATTTTTGCCGGGAACCGGTGGCCAATGAGCGGCCGTTTTTCCTGGTGATGGACTGATCGCCTGACGTTCGCCGCTGCGGTCAGGGCAAGCGCAGATCGTATTTGTTGATTTTCTCGATCAGTGTGGTGCGTTGCAAGCGCAGCAAACGTGCGCTTTGAGACACGTTACCGCTGGTGCGCATCAGCGCTTGCTCAATCAGGCTGCGTTCGATCTGCACCAACTGGTCTTTGAGTGCCAGACCGTCGGGTGGCAGCTGCACCATGCCTTGGGCCATGCAGATGATTTCCTCTACGTCGTGGGCGTAATGGCCGTCGCTCAACGGCGATGGTGAGCTGTCTTGCGCCTCGACCGCCTCCCAAAGCGCCAGGCCAGCTTCGTTGGCCATGGCGGTGTCGCGGGCGTCGGTGGCGCGAGAGGGCTGGACAAGGTCGGTGCTGGTGTCGGGCGAGCCGGTACTGTCGCCCATGGCCAGCAGCACCTCCATCGGGCAGGCCGATGACGCGCGCCGGTGCTCGGCCGCTTCGCGCTGGATTTGGGCCAGACCGGCGGGCATCATGTTCGACGCGATGTCCTGCAGTTGCAGCTCGCGTCCTGCGTACAAGGTGGTGAACCGGTCAACCAGGTTGGCCAGTTCGCGCACATTGCCAGGCCAGCGGTAACGCATCAGGGCGTCGGTCAGGTCTGCGCCAAAGCGAATGGGTGGGGTGGTTTGGCGCGCGTAGTGGGCCGCGTAAAACGCCAGCAGATCGGGAATGTCGAGCGGCCGCTCCCGCAGCGGCGTGGTTTGACACGGCAGCACATTGAGCCGGTAATACAGGTCTTCTCGGAAGCGGCCTTCGGCCACTTCCTGCTCCAGATGTTTGTGGGTGGCTGCCACCACACGCACATCAATATCGACCTCGCGCGAGGCACCAATGGGCAGGATGGTGCGTTCTTGCAGCACCCGCAGCAGCTTGACCTGCATGTCCAGCGGCAAATCCCCGACCTCGTCGAGAAAAATGGTGCCGCCCTGGGCCAGTTCAAAGCGGCCAAGGCGGTCGTTGAAGGCGCCGGTGAACGCGCCCTTGCGGTGACCAAACAGCTCGCTTTCGATCAAGTCTTTGGGGATGGCGCCGCAATTGATCGGCACAAAGGGGCCTTTGTGCCTGAGGCCTTGGGCATGGAGCGCTTGGGCCACCAGTTCCTTGCCAGTGCCACTTTCCCCCGTGATGAGGACGGTAGAGTCAGACGGCGCCAGGGTTTTGATCAGCGCTTTGATGCCTCGGGTGGGCTCACTCTGCCCAATGATTGGCGGCGCGGCGAAGGTTTTCATTGTCGATCCCTGTGACGTCCTTTTTTGTAATTCGAACGAATTAAATTTTCAAAAACAGAATTAATACTTCGGCGCTTGAATTGGCATTTGATTTAAAGATACCCTGCAACTATCATTTTTGCAATTCAAGAAAACCGATTTCGGTCCGATCCTGAGTCAGAGCCAACGGCGCCACGGGCGGCTGTTGGAATCTGTCCACACAGCGACGCATGGAGCGAAGATGATGAAAACTTTTGTTACGTTGGGCGCCGCTGCCGCCCTGCTTGGCTTGGCTGGATGCCAATCCATTCCCTTGACGGCACAAGACCAAGGCGGCAGCGCGCAGGCGTCCATGATCGCGCCCATGGTCGAAAAACGCGACACCTTGGTGGGCACAGGGTATGCGGTGATCAGTGTGCAAAACCACAAACTGCCCGCACAGCAACGCCTGATGGCGATCCGGGCCTCGAAGCTGGAGGCCTATCGATCCCTGACCGAGCAGGTGTATGGCCAGTACCTGGACGCCACCACCACGGTGTCCGACATGGTGGTCAAAAGCGACAGCTTTCGCTCAAGGGTCGAGGGTGTGATCTACGGCGCGGTGCTCGTGAGCATCACGCCGGTGGGGGACGACACCTATGAAACCACCCTGTCGCTCGACCGCTCGGTGGTCAACGATTTGCGCGCCTTGTATCTCGGGCAGCTCGTTGCCCGCAAAAAGCCATGACACATCTGCGTGCCACCACAGCCTGTGTTGTGGCCGGGTGCCTGGCGTGGAGCGCTGCGTTGGCCCAGGTGCGCGGCGAGCGTACAGAGACGCCGGTGCAGGCCACCGCCGAGCAACAGGTGGAGGCGGTGCGGCGTGCCTTGGTGTCTCAGAGTCTGCAACAGCCGCTGCGTGTGACGTCACACGCGTGGATCGACGGCGAGGGGCGCCTGCACGAGGACGCCCAGTTCAGCTCGGGCATGACCGTGCGCGGTGTGCGGGTGAGCACCTATCTGGACGAGCACCGCGAGGCGCAGGCGGAGATTGATCCCGGGGCGTTGGACAAGCCCACGCTGGCCGATCCGGCCACCTGTCGGGCGCAATCGCCGGCCTGGCGGCGCTTGGCCCTGGTGCACACACAGGTGGCGGCCAACTGGCCGGCTCCCCAGCGTTCGCTGGCCTTGCAGTTGATCAACGAGGTGGGGCACGGTGTGCGAGCCATGGGGCGCGGTCAGAGCGGCTGGCAGCCCACCGAGGCGGCATGGCGCCCCTCCAGCCGCTACGAGGCGGCGCTGGTGGGGCCCGCACAGCGCGACACCGACTGGTCGCTGGAGCTGACCTTGTCGCCGGCCGCCGCACCGCTGGCATTGCCTCCCAGCACCTCAGCGCGCCACGCCTTGGGTTTGTGGGGCATCGTGTCCACACAGGCGCCCTGGGCCATGCGGCTGGAGCTGCGTTGGTCCGATCGGCGCGATCCGCAGCGCCAGCGCGTGTGGTCGGGTGACGTGGTGGTGCGCCCAAGCGCGCCAGTCGCCGACGCCCGCGACGCTTTGAAGCTCAGCAGTGAGGTGCTGCAAGGTCAAGTGAAGCGTTGGCTGAGTGAGCTTGACGACGCCTTGGCTTGCGAGCCAGTGGTGGCCGATGTCGAGCACAAGGACCAACAGTGGACGCTGCTGCTGGGCCACAGCAGCGGCATTCGGGCGGGAGACCGGGTGGTGCTGATGGACCGCCAGCGTTTGCCCGAACGGGTGCTTGAGCCGGCGGCCTTGCAGGGGATGGGCATCGCGCAGGTGGCTTCGGTCGAGGCTGGCCGAGCCCAGTTGCAGTGGCTGGGGGGGCCAAGGCCTGCCACCGCCAGCGACTGGGTGGCGGTGCCCATGCGGCTCGCGCCCCGTTTGTGAAGTGAGAGGAGATGGCTATGTTTCAACGCCGATCGCTGGTCTGGGCCTGGATCGTGAGCGGGTGCGTGGCGTCGGGATGTGTGATGGCGCAGGCACCCGAGCCGGCTGGCGCTGCTCCGTCGCAAGCGCGGCAGGCGCTGGAGGTGCTGTTGGGTTCCTTGGCCGATGGTGAGGCGGTGGTGCCAGGGTCGCGGCCGAGTGCCCCAGCTCCGGTGCCGGTGCGCCAGCGGGTGGTGGTGCGCTCGGGCGAGACATTGGATGGCGTCCTGCGCCGCACCTTGTCGCACTTGCCGATCAAAGAATCGGTGTTGCGGGCCGCGTTTGTGGACGTCAACCCCGACGCTTTTGTGTCTGGTTCGGTGCATCGCCTGCGCGCGGGCGCCGAATTGTGGGTGCCGAGTCCAGAAGATGTGCGGCGCATCATGCTGCGCGACAGCGGCGCCCCCAGCCCCATGGCGCGACCCGCGCCCAGCGCCCCTGCGGCGGCCGCTCCGGTGGCGGGTGCGTCGGCGCCAGCGACTGACGCGCCCGTGACCGACATGCGCGATTGGGTGAGGTTTCCATGATGCGAGCGCACACACACCATGCTGCCCAGCGCTGACGCTGCGGCGCTGAGCGTCAAGCCTCCGGTCATTTTGCTGGAGGGGAGATTGCCTGTGCTTGAAGCGCCCGCTGTCAAGGCTTTGGGCTTGCACGACGGGCAGGTGGTGCGTCCCACTGTCGAGGTGCGTGAAGGTCAGTTGGTACTGACTTTGCGGGGTCAGGTGTTGCCTTGGCCTGTGCCCAATGACCTGCGAGCGATCCCGGGTGAGCGCCTGGCCTACCGGGTGCAGATCGATGCCCAAGGTGTGGCGCGTTTGTTTGTGCTTGCTTCGGCGCAAACCCCTTCTGCCGCGGCACCGGTGAGCGCCACTTTGCCGCAACGGCTGGAGCAGCTCATGTTGCGCCCGCCAGGCATGGAGTCGCTGGCGCACCTGCTGCGCCCCGGGGTGCTGCCGGCTTTGTTGGCGGCCACTCCCCAACCCGAGGTGGGTCGTCTGGTGGATCAGCTCTTGCGCCTGCGGCCCTCCATGGCTCAACTCACCGCTCACAGCTTGCGTCACTGGTTTGCGCACAGTGGCTGGTCGACCGAGGCGCATCTGGCGCAGGGGCAGTCGGTGTCGGGGCAGGCCAAAGCGCTGATGCGCCAGATCCAAGCGCAGTGGTCACAGGCGCCGGATCAGGTGATGCGCCTCTTGTCCGAAGCGGTGGACGATGTCGAGGCCGCCCAGCTGCAGTCGGGCAACGAGGTGATCAATCAGGGGCGTGATGGCTGGATCAGTGTGATGTTGCCCTTTGCCGATGCCGACCCCGTGCGCTTGCGCTTCAAAGGCGGTCGGCGTGGTCGTGGCGCTGGCGACGAAGCGGCGCCGCTGGTGATTGACCTGCACACCCGCAGTCAGGATTTGGGCGAGGTTTGGCTCAACACCCGCATCGCCCAAGCCACGCAGGTGCACATGACCATGTGGGCGGTGCAGGAAGACGTGGTGCAGCGCGCGCGCGAGGCCACCCCAGCGCTGCGCGACGCCATGGACGACGCCGGACTGGCTTTGCTCAGTCTGCAGGTGGTGCACGGTGCACGCAACTCGGACGAGGGCGTGAGCGCGGGCGACGGCACAGGGCGATTGGTGGACATACAGGCATGAAACCCCCGAGTCGCGAAGCCATCGCCATTGAATACGGCAAACGGCAGGTGCCGGTGATCAGCGCCCGAGGCCACGACGATGTGGCCGAACGCATCCTGAGTGAGGCCCGCCGTCAGGGTGTGCACATCGCCGAAAACCCGACGCTGTTGGCGCTGCTGAGCCGGGTCGAATTGGACGAGGACATTCCGCCCGAGCTCTACAACGCGGTGGCGGTGGTGCTGGCCTGGGTGTATTGGCTCAAAGGCATGAAGCCCGGGGACGAAAAGGGATAAAAGCGGCGGTGCCGCAGGCGCTCAGACCGCGCCGTAACCGCGCGCGCCCAGTTTGCGCGAGACTTGACCGAGGCGGTCGTACAGATCCACACCGCTGTTGCCGGGATCGGCGTGCAGCACGCCCAAGGTGTTTTGGACCGCTTCGAGCTGACAGCGGGCCAGGTATTCGTTGCGGCGATGGGCCTCTTGGCAGGCGCTCACCCGCGCAATGACCGACTGCCAATCGGCGTCAAGCTCGCCGTCGGCGCGCCGGTTGCTCACCAAGGCGGCGAGCTGGTCGAGCGCCTGGCCTTTGTCGGTTTGCAGCTGTTCCACTTGGTCGGCGTCTTTGCGCTTGAGCGCGTCGAACTCGGCCTCCAGCACGGCCACCAGCCGGTCGGCCCAGTCCAAGGCCGCTTGCAGGTCGGGGTGCACGGTGGAATCAGCCACGTTGGGCTCAGCCTTTGATCATTTGTTCGATCGCCACAAAGCTCTCGGCGATGCGGCGGGCGTTCAGCGGGTACTGACCGTCTTGGATGGCCTGTTTGATGGCATCCACCTTGGCACGGTCAAAGCTGCCCTCGCTCATGGCCTGTTTGGCCACGTCGCTGAGCACCAATTGGTCGTCGCCCGGCGAAGCGGCCGCAGCCGATTTGGCGGCGGCCTTGTCGCTGGCTTTGTCCAAGCGGTCGTTGTTGTATCTGTCCAACGAACCCGTGCCCAACTGGCGGGCATATGCGGAAATCGGAGAGTTCATGGCGGTGTCCATTTCTGGTCCGGAGAGTCAAGCCCGGACCACGCTTGTCAAAGGAATCGGCGTGCCAGCAGAAAACTTGAGGAATTTTTGTAAAAAACAAAACTTTCTTCTAAATCAAAGACCTGCAACTGTGCCAAGCCCTGTGACGACCCCACTGATGATGCGCCCGGAATCGCGATTTTTCAAGCGCACCGGTTCTCCCATGCGGCCATTGTCGAG
>Ga0169931_10014486_pt1 | contig 10663 bp, 9 predicted proteins | sample Kivu_15m_20L_FD_129675 | JGI IMG/M metagenome (GOLD analysis project Ga0169931, IMG submission 129675) | Freshwater microbial communities from Lake Kivu, Western Province, Rwanda to study Microbial Dark Matter (Phase II) - Kivu_15m_20L... | ecosystem: Environmental > Aquatic > Freshwater > Lake ... | reverse complement strand
CTTGCCAGAGTCGATGTACTTCTTCTTCCTAGGGCTTCTGCTGCTAGCTCTTTTGCATGCCATGAAAGAGCAGGGGTGGAAGAACTGGGCCATCGTTGGTGGGGTAATTGGCACCGCTTCGCTCGTCAAGCCACACGCCTGGATGGCCGTCATTCCGATAGCAATATTCATTCTTGTCCTCTGTCTAAACCACAAAAAGAGATTTTTCAAAGATTTATTCCTAGCTGGGGGAGCGCTTGTTGGTGGTGCGGTACTCGCCCGTCTGGTTATTGGATTCATTGTCGCTGGACCAAAGGCTCTTTCATTCTTTGGTGCCTACCTAAGCGTGGGAACGCTTCAGCAGGTTACTGAGGCTCCCCAGGAAGTTGTTGAAGGCGGAACAGCCATCGGAACCTCTCCCATAACTGGAGTTATTGAGTTGTTCTGGCCACAGCTGTCAATCCACGTTCTGACTGTATCTGCGCTTATGGCAATTGCCATAGTCGGCCTGATTGTTGCAATTATTGATTTGGTTCGGACCAGGGAACCAAGGACAGTAAATCTATTAGCGCTACTCAGTTTTATTTGGCTGGGATCTATGGTTATTATCATCGTGATTTTTACCGGTTGGCTTACGGGTGGTGGTGATGACCACACGACTAGAGTTCTACTCCGCTACTACGATTTCCTGTTTATTCTTGTTCCGCTGTCTGGGTTGGCGGTTTTTGCTTCCAAAGTCGTAAACCTGCAGAATGTGTTTGTGCGCTGGGGGCTCGCAATAGGTTTCGGTACCGTGATAACTAATTCCTTCACGAACAATTTTTCGACCTTGACTATCCAAATAGCAGATGCACCTAATCTTGCTGGGCTCGTGGTTAACCTGGAAACATTCAATGGTGTAGCGATAGCGATGGCACTGGCGCTCGGCGTCTTTGCTACCTTTCCGCGATACACCAAATGGACTTTTCTTGTCTTGCTTCCGTTTAGCATGATTGCAGCAGGATGGCAGATCCAAGGTCAGTATCAAGGCTTCAGGGGCACCCTCTCTGCTGCCGATAGGGCTGGTCAGTATGTGTATGAGAATCTTAAAAGTGAAGACAAGGAGAAAATCCACATTCTTGCTAACTCGCGATTTGATGCCACAAATGTCGCGATTTGGATTGACGAGCCACAACTCGACTATGAACTTGGGAATCCAGGTGATGTCTACGAGGCTGAGTGGGCCCCAGAAGCTGCGAAATGGATTGTGGCCCTAGGGGGTATAACTGTAGATGGACAGGTTGTTGAAAAGTTTGAAGGCGATGGCTTTATTCTGTATAGATTTCGCTAAAGAAAGTCGCCACGACAAATTAGCAATTTGATCTCGAGACCGAAAATAATGACGGAGATAAATTGAGCGCTCTAGCCATTCTGTTGGTGCACATAGGAACGCCTCCACCAAAGATTCTGGAGTCTAATTTTAAGTGGATAAAGTCCAAGCATCCTGGAATTCGACTTCTCCTAGCTAGTGATCAACCAAAGGAACGCTTTCCGTATGCTACGGAATTGGAATTTGTAAATCTAAACTCAGTGGGACAGAGTTGGAAAAGCATAGACTCGACACCACATTCCCTAAATTTTAGAGGCGGATATTGGTTACATACTGCTCGGAGGCTCGGAGTCATTGCTGACGTTCACAATGAATTTCCCCAATTTAGCTTGTTGCACATCGAAAATGACATGCTTTTGCTCGATGATTTTCCATTCGTGAATTTTTCATCGTTGAAGAAAATAGCATGGCTGCGATGCTGCAAGGAATCTGATATGCCCGGCCTAATCTATAGCCCAAACAAAGAGACATCCAAGTGGTTGCTTCGCAATACGGTTGCCAGTTTCCGCGAACACCCCCAATTTACGGACATGGTTGTTCTGAGAGATATAGCCATAAGGAACCCGTTGGATGTTGACTATCTCTTCGGTGGAAGCCCAAGTTCTTCGGATGAAATTACATGGACTGATGATGACCTGACGTGGATACTTGACCCTTTGCCCTTTGGAGCTTACTTGGCGGGATCTGACCCAAGAAATGATTGGGGGTTTTCGCGTCGTTTGCGCGACTATCCTCCATCCGCACTTGGCCGGCCCTCAGAGTTTCGCTTCACGTATTCGCCAGATAGAGGGCTGCTCGCCGAGCACCTGCAATTAGGGAAAAAGTATAGGATTGCCAATTTGCACGTTCATTCAAAAGACTTAAAGTTGTTTGATGTGGACGCTCACGAAAACTATTTGGGTAGATTAGTGCGTTTTACACAAATGGGTTTCCCATCTATCGTCTTCTACTTTGCAGGATGGTTTGGCGCCCTAACTCAGCTTATAGAGGCAGTCCGAGCCAAGTTGTTGAGGTTTTGATGTGAGTCATTCTTGGTCACTTATTCTTGAAAAGGTAGTTGCCAAAACGCTTCGGCCTTTATTCATTGGGAGTTTTCAGTCGAACAGAATATCTCAAGGGTTTTTTTCAAATTTGTGCCTTTCAATTCAAGGGGAGACGAGCAATGCAGAAGTTACCTATATAAAAAGTAATCTGCTTTTGTCAAGCTTTCAGCTCATAAAAGAAGTTCAGCCACGCGTAGTATTTGCAGGGTCATCCGATCATGACATCTCGGCAGATGAATATGAGATGATGCTCTCGTTTGATAACACTAAGTTTTTTGTGCAAAATCTGGATTTTCCAGAAACACAGTCTGTGAGGGTTTTGCCAATTGGCGTAGAAGACCCTACGTGGGTAAGAAATGGCATGAGCTGGAATTTTCGAGGTTCTCTAACAAAAGCAAGAAAAGAAAACAGAGTCCTCGTAGGACCCTTTGGCAGTACCCATGGCGATCGTAATTTGTTGATTGAAACAGCAAAAACATTCGTACAGGCTGATGTAATTAGAGAGCGCCTGCCCAATTGGCGTTACTCAAAGTTGGCTTCGAATTATCGCTTCATAGCATGTCCGAGAGGCAACGGTCTCGACACACACAGGTTTTGGGAGTCTCTTTACCGTGGCTCTATCCCAGTGGTTTTAGCCACGCATTGGTCCTCAAATCTAAGAAAAAATGGGGTGCCCCTAATCGAGTTAGATTCTTGGACGCAGCTAGAAGAAGTGTGCTTAGAACAGACTTTCGAGCAAAAGGTGGATCAAGTTAGTTTCCTAGATCCCACCTGGTGGGTAAAGCAGCTCAGGAAAGAACTCTCGCTAGATTAAGATTGGGGAATTTTCCAGTTTGGCGTAATTCGGAATCAACAAGTATCTTGCACCTGATCCCTTCATGCTAAACACACCTGCACCTTCAAAGTCGATTCCAAGTTGCTTAATTCCATTGGCAGAGTGCAGTTCAACATATTTGTGTACTGCACGTGTATAGGCAATTGGACCAGTTAGTTCGATAATTGCCTTCTTTGGATTACAAAAACTCCTTCCTACATACTGCATGAAGTTGGATTCTATGCTTGTAATGAGAATTTCCATTATTTTGTGCATTGGTTTCAACGCAAGGCCCCACTGAACCATGTAGTGTTCAGGAAGTAGGATACTGGAACTGACTTTTTGGGAAACAACTGAGATGCGTTCATTATGCCCCTCGAAGGTTACTAGCGCTTCGGTGTTGTTGTCGATAAGAAGACTCATCGGAACGCTTACGCATTTGTTTATGTCAAAGTACCAGCCACCTTTGGAAAAGAGTAGGCAGTAACGAAATATGTCGACTTGCATCTGAGGAATTATCGAGCGAGAGTAAACCTCATAAATAAGTCTATCGCCCCAGACGTGCTGCATAAAAGCGTCTCTTTCCTCGCGATCCAAGAGAAAAAATGAAAATGTAGGGTTTCTCTTTCGAAAAGTCATAATTTGGGAAAGTAACCTTCGAGGAAGTCTCCGTGATTCCCAAGTTTGGTAAACCGTGTTAGGAATCAATGAATTTGAATCAACATCTTTTTCTTCGTTCAAAAGCTCACGAAACGGAGAATCCACGGCTAGATATCCGATGCGCTTTAGTAAATTCATCAACTCCCTTTCTAAGAAGTTCCTCAAAATAAGAAAGATTTTGCCTCTGGTTTGTGGTGTTTCTGAAGCTCGCTAGCCCACCAAAAGAATGAGCTGTCAGATCCAACAATAAATTCATGCCCAGCCAGTAGGTGCAGGTTTTCAAATGGCGTTAGTTCTTTAGCATAGAAAATCTCTGAATTGCGAAAGAGAGTGTCCGATTTCCCCTGAAAGAAAGAAGGTGTGTCAGTGAACACGCGAAATTTAGAATTTTCAAGCTCAAGGCTCCGAAGCGTCTCACAGACCTTTCGAATTTTGGTCTGCGTATACCCTGGGTCCAGAAGTGCTTTATCTCCGAGTCGAAAGTGAACCACAGGGAGTGAGAAATCCAGCGAATGTCTAAATTCTAAATACATTTCAGAAGGTCTTTTCATTTCAGAAACTTGATTATAAATTTCTGTTTTGTGGGTTTCAAACAAACTTAGTCTTTGAAAGTATCCATACATGTAGATCCTTTCCTTCAGTATCTGCTCTTTCGTCATCAAGAGAAAATCATCTATGTTTTCGTCATGAATAAATCTCCAATTTTCTCTTTTTAGCTTTGTAAGTGCTTTTTCTGCAGTAAGCCTAAGAGTAATAATCTTGGACCGAACTGAGGTTCTATATGGAGGTTGCCCTGAGTCTGTCTGTAACAGACCCGAAAATCTGAATGCGGATATTTGTTCCGGCCATCGACTTACTCCTCGAAAAGCATCTTCACGCTTGGGCAACAATGTGGAATTGTGCTCAAGTTGAAATCCAAATTTCTTGGCTAAAGAAAAAGCAGCTGCGTATTGAAATAGTTGGTTACCGAGTCCACCGCGCAGTAGATTGACTAATACCATTACTTGACAGAGCCTAGCGATTGTTTTTGGTCATCGCGGTTTGGGTTTGGTTTCAACTTCAGAACGGTAGCGGTCGAAAGCTTACTTTGCTTCATTTGCGATTGCAGCTTTTCTATCATTGTCTAGTGCCCTGCGGAGGGAGTCTCCGTAAGACGACTTGATGTTTGAAATGAGTTCTCCAAACGCTTCCGAAGAAATTAGCCCCTTACGCCAAGCCACCTCTTCCGGACTTCCGATAATTTGCCCAGAGTGGGTCTGTGTGGTTCTTACATAATTGCTAGCATCCGCAAGACTGTCGAACGTACCTGTATCTAACCACATCGTTCCCCTAGGCAGCACTGCATATCGAAGTTGGGAATCGCTCATGTACTTTGAGAGCACTTGGGCAATCTCAAATTCGTTGCGGGCTGACTTGTCCAGTGAATTGAGCTTCTTTTCCAGCGAGCTATCAAAAAAGTAAAGTCCGGTTATGGCTAAGTTGGATTTTGGGGTTGCGGGTTTCTCATTAATGGAAGCAGGTTTACCATGATTATCGATTGTTAGGACTCCGAACCTTTCCGGATCAGGTACTTCTCGCACCAGGATGCTGCAACCTGCTTGTTCAAGAGCCAAAGATTGCTGAAGGAACATGGTAGAAAGGCCACTCCCATGGAATACATTGTCGCCTAGCGCAACAATTACCGGTTCGGACTCGAAGAAGTCGAGACCGGCTAATATCGCACCTGGAATCCCATCAAGATCTGGTTGCGAAAAGTACTGAACGGTTATGCCAAGGTGGCTTCCGTCTCCAAACAATAACTTAAACTTTTCTATGTCCTGTGGTCGGCAGACGATTGCAACTTCTTCCACGTTACATAACAGCAGGCTCGACATGCTGTAGTAGATAAGCGGTTTGTCGTGGATTGGTAGCAAATGCTTATTTACAGCTATTGTCGCAGGGTTCAGTCTTGAACCAGCACCTCCAGCTAATAGGATGCCTTTTTTTTTCGTTCTTGAGACGTTCAAATTCTCTCCAGTTAGACTATTTCAATGTCCTTAAACGTTATCATCACCGGCGGTCTGGGATTCATGGGTTCTGACCTAGCTAGGTTCCTAATCGAAGAAAACTTAGTGAAAAGCCTCAAGATAGTCGACAACTTTGCCTACTCATCTGACCCCCGCCGAATTGAGAGCATTAGTAGCCAAGTTGAGGTTATAAAATGCGATATTAGGGACCTTGAATCCTTTGGTCGGTCGACGATTGGTGCTGACTTAGTCTTTAATTTTGCTGCAGAAACGCACAATGACAACTCAATTACGAGACCCTTGGACTTCGTTTCCACAAATTCCGTAGGTGTCGCCTCGGTTCTTCAGGCAGCCAGGAAAAACGAATTTCATGTCCACCAGATCTCTACCGATGAAGTATTTGGAGATTTACCGTTGGAGAGTAGTGAGCCCTTCAATGAGAGCTCAATTTTGAGGCCTTCTAGCCCATACTCGGCTTCAAAAGCGTCAGCTGAGATGTTGTTGATGGGATGGTCAAGAACTTTTGACGTCAAAGTAACAATTTCTAACTCTTCAAACAACTACGGAGACTTTCAACACCAAGAAAAATTAATTCCGACCCTTATATCAAGAGCTAGACAAAACCTGCCCTTGCAACTTTATGGAAATGGTCAAAACGTTCGTGATTGGCTTCATGTGAGAGATCACTCTATGGCAGTCTGGATTATTGCAACTCATAGTGAGAGCTTTGCAAGGTATTGCATCAGTGCGGGCCAGCTATATTCCAATGTGCAAGTCGCTGAAATGGTAAATTTTGCTTTTGGTAGAGGTGTGGATGAAATTGAATTCGTAGCTGACCGACCTGGACATGATCTCAAATATCACTCAGATCCCAGTCGAATTATCGAAGAGCTGGGCTGGCGCCCAGTGGGACCAAGCCTAGAAAGATTCATTCAAAGTCAAGTTTAACCTTTTTCTTTTTCACCAAGAAAATCTTTTCGATGAAGACATTGCGTAAGCTAACTTCTGGCGCCAGTTTCTTGGATGCCAAGTGAGGTCCTGAGACAAGTAAAGGCGTTTTGAATCTTGCAGGTTTAGGTGAGGATGCAAAGCTGTGCCCACATCTATGAAAGTGAGGTCTGGGCGCAAGGTGCGCAGTCTCCTACCGAGGACATTTGATAGAGACGAAGCAGATGAAAGAACAATATGTCCGGGAGGTAGATTTTCTAGTCGCAGGGTTAGTTGTTCAGTTACTGATGAAAATGAGTCAAATGCGTTGTCTGGCAGGGGAAGAAACTCCCACATCTCGTTCAAAATTCGGACATTTGCCCGGTAGTTCGCAATCACTGCCACATTCTCTCGTTGGCGAATGAGAGGCAAGACTTCCGCAATAAATCTCTTGTAGTTGGCGTTTATCAACAAGTCGGCATAGGTTAGGTTTTCAATTCCAGAGTTCAACTGGATCATGAAGTCTCTGTCTAGCGAGGCATCATTATGATGGGCAGGTATTCCCTTTATGTAGAAGTCGTTCCTGAACCTTGCGCTTTCTAGAAGTGCTTCACGTAATTCACCATCACTTTCGGGGTTGAACTTTTTGTGATCATAATTCGGATACATAAACTTTGACGCACCTTTATGCCAAGCAACTCCAGCACCAGAAATTTCCAATTTTCTATTGTGCAAAATCTCCATTTCGCCATCGGAAAATCTGACAAAGGTAAAGGGGGAATGTTCTCTTAGCTTCTCAACGAGCCAATTAAAATCAACAATGTGCTTGTCATGTGTAAATACATTGGGAAACGGAATTTTCTGCACATGGTAAGCTTATACTTATGGCAAATAACCTACATTCCAGTGTGAGTTTTTCCAAACCAGACGTAGCCCCCAATCAACACAAGTATCTCGAGGAAGTAAGCTCCTCGGGCCGGCCTTGGGGCGGCAATAGTTTCTATGACTTGGCTGTCTCACAGTTGGCTTCGTTCACTAGTGCGAAAGAGGTTCTTTTAACTCAGTCCTGCACCTCGGCCCTCGAACTTGCGGCAATCGGACTCGACATTAGGCCCGGAGATGAAATCATCTGTCCGTCTTACACTTTTGTCACAACGGCGAGCGCCTTTTCGATGCGCGGTGCGAAACCCGTATTCGTAGAAATTGAACAAGCGACCATGAATATCAATCCAGTAGACGTTCAGCGCGCGATTACAAAAAGAACAAAAGCAATTGTAGCTATGCACTATGGCGGTGCGGCATGTGACTTAAATTCTCTAAGGGAAATTTCAAATGACGCGGGCGTTCTTCTGGTTGAGGATGCTGCGCAGGGAATTGATGCCTACCATAGCGGCAGTCACTTGGGAACAATCGGGAATTTAGGATGCATTTCGTTCCATGGAACAAAAAACTTATCTAGCGGGGAGGGTGGGGCGCTTCTGATAACTGAAACAACTCCAACTGAAGTCCTGAATAGAATCAAGATTGCTCATGAAAAGGGAACAGATAGATCTGAATTTCTTAGGGGCCATGTTGACAAGTACACCTGGAAAGGTCCGGGATCATCTTTCATACCAAGTGAGTTCACCGCGGCGGTTTTACTATCTCAACTTGAAAACTACAGACAAATAAGAGAGAGAAGATTGGGGTACTGGCAAACGTACCTGACTGGGCTCGAGGGAACGGAATACGAGACTTTAGTTTTGCCCAACGATCCTAAATCTGGAAACGCCCACATGTTTTCGGTTTTGCTGCCTGAGCGAATCGATAGAACGGCGGTAATTGAGCTAATGACTAAATTGGATGTATTCCCTACTTCCCATTATGAGCCATTACATATCTCACCTTTTGTGAAAAAAGAATGGCCATCCCAACCCTCGTTGCCAGTGACGGAAAAGTTAGCCGCTCGGATACTTAGGCTTCCGATGTGGTCCGCGAAAGGCCTGGATGTTGAGCGGGTACTTGATGCCTTTTTTGATGCCGTTAGAGGCAAGTAGCCTTGAAAAAAATAGTCATAATTATTGGCACAAGGCCAGAGGCAATTAAATTATGGCCGATAATCAATCTTCTAAAGCATGAATCAGAATTGACCACAAGCGTAATTAACACAGGTCAACACGGGAAAATGCTTGATGAAACGCTGGAAGACCTGGGTGTAAAGGCTGAGGCAAACCTAAGGGTTATGCGCCCTGGTCAATCCTTGCCCAGGCTCTTGGCTCGACTGGTGACTGCTTTAGAAAAACAATTCCAGAACATAAGTCCTGATTTGGTGGTAGTTCAAGGCGACACTCTTACTGCACTCGCAGCGTCAATAGTTGGCTTCCTGATGAGTACAAAAATTGCCCACGTCGAGGCGGGCCTACGAACAAACAATATATATTCGCCTTTCCCAGAGGAGTTTTCTCGCCAGGTCATTAGCAGGGTGGCTAGCATACATTTTGCTCCGACAACTCACGCTAAAGAAAATCTCATCAGAGAGGGAATTAAGGCAAACCAGGTAGAGGTTACTGGCAATACTATCGTCGATGCAACGCTCACGTCACAGCAAGCAGCTCTTGAGTTTCACGGAAAAAAGAAAACTATATATCTAAGCGGTTATGGTGATTTTTCGTGCTCGTCTGACTCGGGATTCGCGCTAGTGACATTGCACAGGCGCGAAAACGCCGGATCATTTTTTGAAATCATTCTCAAAGCAATAGCGTTAGCTTCAAAGAAAAATCCCAGCTTTAGATTTGTTTTTCCCGTACATCCAAACCCAAGCATTAGGTTCGTTGCACATGATATTTTGGGTCAATTGGATAATGTACTTCTCATCCAACCCCAAAAATACAGCGCATTCATGAGGCTGCTCCAGTCTTGCGACTTTGTCTTGAGCGATAGTGGAGGGCTGCAAGAGGAGGCCGTGACTCTTGGAAAACCGATACTAGTGGCCAGAAACGACACGGAGCGACCTGAGGGCTTAGCATCCGGAATTATGAAGATGGTTTCAGGTAATGAAGACCAAGTTTCCAACATCCTCGATGAGACTATAAAGAAATCTCGCCAACAAATCCCCTTTAGCCTTGAACCTCAGGTTAATCCATTTGGAGATGGAAGGGCTTCGAACCGCATTGTAGAACGAATTAAAAAAGAGCTATTCGCTGCTCTTTGATCTCTTTCTCAAACCGAGCTTTTTAGCCAAAATAAGTGAAAAGCGCGGATATTTCCCAACAGACTTTCCAATCACACTGTCGATTGCTGCTCGAATTGGCGTCTGTACTTTTTGCGAAACGATTGGTTGAAATCCGATGTTTATGTAATGGCGATAAGCCAATTCGAATCTCCTCAAGGAATCTGGATTAGACGAAATTGCGGCATCATCGTGCCCGTCAAAAAGCGACAGATCTGAGATTTCCCCCCACAAATCATGGTTGTTCTTGGGATGAGGTGGAACAACCGTTGGAACCCCCAGGATTTTCTTAGCTGCAAAGGACAAGTGAATGTCTTCTCCGGCAAACTTAGAATCAAATCGCTCCGAATATAACTGCCAAAAGGCTCCTAGCCAGCTTCTGGGAAAAATCCAGTTGTGACCGACAATGTCAACTTCCTGGGCATTAGAGTTGGGGTTGTTAGGGCCGTACTCGTCATACAAAAGATAACTATGTCTACTTCGGAACCTTAGGCCTCTTGAGCCGATCACGGCAGGTTTTTGGGAAAAGCACTCTAGGGCATTTTCAACCCAACGTCGGCCAGGAATAACGTCATCATCAATCAACCAAATGAATTCGCCGGTAGCTTGGAGGGCCACACTGAACCTTGCCCAAACACCAAGGTTTGTTGATGCTCT
>Ga0169931_10014485_pt1 | contig 10663 bp, 6 predicted proteins | sample Kivu_15m_20L_FD_129675 | JGI IMG/M metagenome (GOLD analysis project Ga0169931, IMG submission 129675) | Freshwater microbial communities from Lake Kivu, Western Province, Rwanda to study Microbial Dark Matter (Phase II) - Kivu_15m_20L... | ecosystem: Environmental > Aquatic > Freshwater > Lake ... | reverse complement strand
ACATCTAAATTTCCACTAATATCATCAATAAAAGCTCTTGTTAATCCCCTTGTTTTAAAATATATTGTATTTCCAGTTGCTAAACCATTCGATGCATCAATATGTATATTTTTATTTGTATCTCTATAAATATATGACATATTCTATAATTTATTTCTATAAATAAAATAAATCATATTAATTTTATTATTTTAATTTTTAAAGTTTACATTTTTAAAATTTTTACAGTCATTAAATATCTTGTTTTCTCTTTAAGTTGTTTTCAACCATATATATTGATGATAACAGGAATACGGAAATATCTTAATATTCCTTTCAAATATAAATATCTGGTCTGGTGTGTATCAGACATTATTACACAATTCTGGCGGATGCGTTCCAATATATCTCCAATATCATCACTAAATCCGTTCATTTTTATTTGAGATGGTCTTTTAGGTGACACTTCCGCTAAAACTCGTTAGGTTTGTTATACTCCTGCTATTCATATTCAAGTCATAGTATGTCATTTTATTCGCCTCAATATAAAACTTTGACTTTTTGCCTCACTTGAAATGTTTATCTTCACTTAATTTTGCCATCGACAAAAAAGGGGCTCCGCGACTTAAATCCTGTATCTCACCATCACCACTCCTGAACCACCTTCGCCACCAGCACCACCATTTAAGTTTTGGTTTGCTCCTCCACCACCACCGCCACCCGTATTCGCCGTTCCTGCTGTGGCAGTAGTAGATGTATTACAACCTGACCCACCACCATAAAGCGAAGTTTGAATTGCTTGCGTTGTTGCGTGTCCTCCACACCCCCCACCACAATAACCCACTATCGCACCTGTAAAAGTATCATATACACCTTCACCACCAGCACCGCCTCTCATCGTTTCTTGTGCTCCTAATAGTATGTAATCTCCACCTGCTCCACCAACACCAGCACCACCGCCCGTTGCTGAAAAGTTGCTGTTGTTATATCCTGTTCCACCATAAAAACCACCAGTCGTAAGTGTATTATCGCCGAACCCAGTTTGGTTTCCACCAAAAAGGTTGGTAGGTGAAAAAACACTATATTCAACTACTTCCGACGAGTTTGTTTGAGGACTTGCTCCGCCACCACCGCAATAACTATCGCAAAAAAGAGTTGTTCTTGCGTAGGAGTTGAGTGCCGAGTTTCCACCACCCGCAGAACTCGCCATTCCACCACCACCACCGACCGCAATAATTTTCGGGTAAGCAGGAGTAGTAGGGCAGATTGCCGAAAAACCACCCCTTCTGGCACTTATCGTGCCTGTTCCACTTCCCGCCTGCCCTCTTGTCCCTCCTGCTCCAACGATACAAGTATAAGCACCCGCAGGTAAATATACCGTTTGTTTTACAAGTTGTCCTGCTCCACCACCACCGCCCGAACCCGAGTTTGAATTATTGCCTCCACCACCACCACCACCAACAACAAAAATATCAAAAAGTCCTGCGGTGCTGACTGTCATACTATTTGTGCCTGTTGTTGAAGTCCATCTTAACAACTGATATGCGGTGTTATTTAAACTTGGGTCTGTGATTGAACTTGTCGTATATCCACTTGTACCTGCTCCTGATGCTATTCCGTATCCACTCATTCCTGTTGCGACTGATAATATATTAGATGGTGAAAAAAATATTTGATTTGACCCTAATGAGTTTCCTAAAACTCGTATGTCACTTGATGGTGCCGTATTTGTCATTAATCCACTTGTAGATGAAACATATAACGCTCCACCGACAGAAAAAGCAGAATAATATGTCGCGTTTGTTATTGTTCCTGATGTAATCATTCCATTCACCGACGAAGAAGCACCGTTCGCGATTGCGAGTTGCCTTGTTGTTGAATTGCTGTTTGTTGCCTCAATCCAGTTGTTAGAAGCATCCAAGTAGTATAACTTACCCGCGGTTGTAGCAGTTGTGTTGCCATAAGTTATGATGGACTGATTACTTCCACTAAAACTCGTTAGGTTTGTTATACCCTTACTATTCATATTCAAATCATAGTATGTCATTTTATCGCCTCAATATAATAAAGGCGGATAAAATAATTATGTAGAGTGATATGAAAAGTTGATAAAAATCTCATCATTTGTAGCCCAAGTCCAAGGAATAGCACTTGTAAGACGCTGATTAAGTTGATAATTACCTGACAAGTAATAAGGACGAACCTCAACTTCGGTAGTGCTTGTATATGTTATAATACCATAAATGGTGCTTGTTGCTGAATCATCATAGAAAGTTGCGTTGCCATTTAAGGCAGTCGCATTCGACACATTAATAGATGCAAAATTAGCAGTAACCGGTAGAGTAAGAATCACTCCTGTTCCTGTGATTGATGTTGTAGAACCAAATACAAGGCGAACATATACCTCGGTGAATTGCCCCTGTTGTGCGTATCTTGCTGTTACAGATCCATTTCCAATTGTAAATGACCCACCTGATGTTGAAATCGTCGGCGAGTAAGTTGTATATGAGAAGCCGGAAGTTGGTCCTGTTGGTCCTGTCACTCCTTGACTTCCTTGATTCGCCGTTCCACTTCCTAATAACTCCTCCACATATAATGTATTACTTGTATTTGCATCTGACTTTTCTCCACTTCCTATCACTTGTGCACCTACAATTCCTACTTTCTCTGCTAATGGTCCAACACCTGAATAATCTACTCTAAATATTATCGAATAATTACATACACTTGTTGATGCTGGCGTATGCACATAATTTACTACATAATCTTCTGTTAATCCTGCACCAACACCCGCTGTACCATACACTGTATCCTGTATTATTGTTGTTCCTGTATTATATTTTGTTGTAAATGTTATTGTTGCTCCACTCGTTCCTGCATAATATTTTATCTTAAATGATAATTTTATTTTACTATTTACCGATTGTGGAGTTATTGACACATTATATGCATTCGCTGATAAATCTGTATTTAATGATGTATCCGTCATATAAGAATATAATGTTGTTGTATTTCTATCTGTATATGCATATTGAATAATTACTCCAGGCGCACCTGTTACTCCCGTTGTTCCTGGCATTCCTTGATTCGCTGTTCCACTTCCTAATAACTCCTCTACATACATACAATTACTTGAACTTATATCATAATACGGCCCAGTTGCACCTGCAGTTCCTATTATACCCACTGGAACTGGTAATGTTGTTAAACCCGGAGTATAATTTACTATATAAAACATATCATATATACATGTACTTGTTGTAGCTGGAATATGAACATAATTCACATTATAATCATTCGTTAATCCCGAACCAATTGCTTGTGTTCCATATACCGTATCACTTAATAATATATTTGTACTTCCACCTCCTATTGTACATTTTGTTAAAAATGTTATTGATACTCCTGATGTATAACCTACATAATATTTAATTCTAAAATTCAGTTTAATTCTACTATTTGTAGATTGTGGTGTGATACTTACTGTATAATTTGTTGCTTGTAACTCACTATTAAATGATACATCTGTTGTATATGATAATATTGATGCATTCTCCTTATCTGTAAATGCATATTGAATTACTACACCAGGAACTCCTGTTGGACCTGTTACACCTGTTTGACCAGTTGTTCCAAATGTTCCTCCCGGACCTGTAAAACCTGTTGCACCAGCAGTTCCAGTAGGTCCTAGTCTACCATCAAAAGGATTTGTTGTTCCTAACATTTCTTCTAATAATAACATATTACTTGAACTAGGGTCAAATAATGTTCCTCCTGTTGCTCCTATTATACCTACAACTGTAGGTAATGGTGTTCCTAACGATGCATCATAATTTATTTTATAATATAAATTGTATTTCACTGAACCAGTTGTTCCTGGAGAATCCAAATAATTAATTACATAATTATCTCCTAATCCTGATGCTACCTGTGGTGAACCAAATAATGTATCTTCGATTACTGTTGTCTCATTTGCATTATCTATTAATCTCTTTGTTATAAATGTTACCGAAACATTTGATGTTATACCTACATAATATTTTACTCTAAAATTTAATTTAATTAAACTTGCAGTTGATTGAGGTGTCATACTTACATTATAATTTATTGCTTGCAATTCTGTATTAAATGATGTATCTGTTGTATAAGATAATAAATTCGTATTATTTCTATTTGTGTAAGCATATTGTAATACTACACCTGGTGCTCCTGTAGTTCCTATTCCTGTTGGACCTGTCGCTCCTGGACTTCCTTGATTCGCTGTTCCACTTCCTAACAACTCTTCCACATACAAACAATTACTTGAACTTAAATCATATATTCCTGCCATTCCTCCCGTTATTCCTACTATACCTACCTTATCAGGTAATGATGAACCTGCTGTATAATTTATTCTATAATATACTTGATATGTACAAGCACTTGTAGATACTGGATAATGAACATAATTTATTACAAAGTTATCTGCCAATCCTGAACCCACTGCTTGCGTACCATATATCGTATCCTCTAATAATGTATTCCCATTATATTTTGTTACAAAAGTTATTGTTACATCACTTGTAGTTCCCACATAATATTTCCATCTAAAATTTAATTTTACTCGACTCTGTGTTGATTGCGGAGTTACTGTTATATTATAATTACTTGCCTCTATTTCTTCATTAAATGATGTATCTGTCAAATATGAATATAATGCTGCATTCTCTTTATCCTTATAAACATATTGTACTATAACTCCTCCTACACCTGTTGGACCTGCATTTCCTGTATTTCCTGTTGGTCCTGGACTACCTTGATTCGCTGTTCCACTTCCCAAATACTCTTCTAAGATTATACAATTTCCGGTTGTTCCTATTACTCCTAATGCATTTAAACTTGAATCACTTTCTAATGCATAATATAATTGATAACTTACATCGGATGTTGATGCTGGAAAATGCATGTAATTTAATACATATAAATCCTGTAATGGTGCACTTGAATTTGCTGTTCCTATTAAAGTATCTTGTGCTATATTACCAGTAGTTCCTGCAACTTCAAATTGTACTCTAAATGTTAATCTTTGATTTGTTAAATTTGAAGCCTTATATTTTACTCGAAATTGTACCTTTACTAAACTTAATGAACTTTGTGGTTTTATTGATTTCACATAACCTGTCGCTATATATTCTCCTGCTAATTCTGATGTCTGGTCTGTTAATAAATTATTATTATAAACATATTGAATCACCACACCTGGAGAACCTCCTGTCGGTCCTGTCAAACTACTATTTGGACCTGTGGGACCCACTGGACCGGTTGACCCTGTAATTCCTGTTGGACCTGTTGGACCTGTTTCACCTGTAAAACCTGTTGCTCCTGTTGGACCTGTTTCACCTGTAAAACCTGTTGGACCTGTAGGACCTGTTTCACCTGTAAACCCAGTTGGACCTGTTGGACCTGTTTCACCTGTAAAACCTGTTGGACCTGTTGGACCTGTTTCACCTGTTGCACCCGTTGGACCTGTTGGACCTGTTTCACCTGTAAAACCTGTCGGACCCGTTGGACCTGTTTCACCCGTTGAACCCGTTGGACCTGTTGGACCTGTTTCACCTGTAAAGCCAGTCGGACCAGTTGCACCTGTTGGACCTGTTTCACCCGTTGCACCCGTCGGACCCGTTGGACCTGTTGGACCTGTTTCACCTGTTGCACCTGTGCTTCCTGTTGCTCCTGTTAGACCCGTTGGACCAGTCTCACCTGTAGCACCCGTTGGACCCGTAGGACCCGTTGGACCTGTCTCACCTGTTGAACCTGTAGAACCTGTTGGACCTGTAGGACCTGTTGAACCAGTAGAACCTGTTGGACCTGTTGGACCTGTTGCACCTGTAGCTCCTGTTGCACCCGTTGGACCCGTTGGACCCGTTTCACCTGTGGCTCCAGTAGGACCAGTTTCACCTGTGGCTCCTGTAGAACCTGTTTCACCAGTTGCACCTGTAGGACCTGTAGGACCAGTAGCACCAGTAGGACCTGTAGGACCTGTTTCACCTGTGCTTCCTGTGGCTCCAGTAGGACCAGTAGCACCAGTAGGACCTGTAGGACCTGTTTCACCAGTGGCTCCTGTAGGACCTGTTGCACCCGTAGAACCTGTAGCACCAGTGGGACCAGTTGACCCTGTAGGACCAGTAGCACCTGTAGAACCTGTTGCACCTGTAGAACCTGTTGGGCCTGTTTCACCTGTGGCTCCAGTAGGACCGGTGGGACCGGTGGCTCCAGTAGGTCCAGTTGAGCCAGTAGGACCAGTTGAACCGGTAGGACCGGTAGTTCCAGTAGGACCAGTGGGACCAATAGGACCTGATGAAACAATAATTAAAATAACATCTTCTCCACTTGGAAATCCAACATAATTAGTACCAGATTCTTGCCATTGAACAGGAAAAATTGTATTATTTACATTTATGGATGGAGGAGAAGGATTTGCAACTGCTTCACCAGTTACTAAAAATTGAATATAATTTGTAGAATCATCTTTTTGTTGAATAATAACTGTATCAAATTCATTTACTAATTTTAAAAAAGTTCCAATATCGGTACTATCACCATCTACATCTGCAATAAATAATTGATTTGCTGCCTCTTGTTCACCTAATAAATCCCCTGGTATTGAACCATTTGTATTAAAACTGATATATCCATTGCCACTTATATCTGGTGATGGAGGCACACTTGTTGCATCAATTCTATAATTATAATAACTAGATGATTGACCAGGAGCACCAGTTATACCTGCTGGACCTTGAAGACCCGTAGGACCTGTTAAACCAGGACCCGTAGGACCAGTATGGCCTGTAAAGCCGGTAAAACCGGTTGTTCCGTCAACACCGATATAACCGGTTGGGCCTTCCATACCGGTGGGGCCGGTAGAACCATTACCACCGCCTCCTCCACCCTTTTGTACTATATCAGCTCTATATGTCTTTAAGTATCCTAGAACTTGAGAAGCATTAGTTACTGCTGACATTTATATATAATTATATTTATACAAAAATAATTATATATTTTAATCATTATTATATATTTATAAATCTATATTAATTTTTTTTTATTTATTTTAATTCTAAAGATTTAATTATTAAGGAATAGGGAAAGGGCGTTGATTTTTGACAACAACTAAAGGTGTTGGCATAATAAGAGGAGTTCTATCAAAGTAAGAAACAGGAGGGAGGGTAATTAATTCAGGTACTACAGGTTTTTGAGGTTCAACTAAATTGGTGGAATTAATGCCTTTTAATGCAGATTCAATATCAACAGAATTTTTAGATAATCCATCACGACCCATAAAAGAAGGAATAATGCCTAATACTGGTTGAGCATTGGTATAGGCAGGAGCATTAGGTGCATGTGCATACATAATATTATTATAAATATTGGTAATATCTCTTTGTTGATAACAATAATTGCCAGGTGTATTTTTATTTCTAGTGGAAGCCATTATATTATAATAGAGGATAAAAAATACTAATTATTACTAATATTTTCGATTCTAGATTTTTGAAAGATTTCTAAGATTAAATTTTTATTTATTTCACTTATTTTTTTATTATTTAATTCAAGAATATCAACAATACATCGATGAAATACATCAAATGTATCATAAGAAAATAGATGTTGAAATACAAATTCAATATTATTTTTATTTTTATCAAAAAAGGGATGATTTTCAATAATAAATATAAAATCAGTATTATCTTTTAATTTTTGATATAATTCTTCCAAAGTATTCATAATTTGATCAGAGTTATATTCAATTAGATTAAATGCATATAAAAAATCATGTTGATACATGATATTGGTGGTGTCATCATCATGAAATTTATATGTACAAATAAATTGAGTGTTATACATATAAATCTATAGAGTTAATTATTTAAATGATTTTTAATAAAAAAAATTAAGAACTGCAAGAATATCTAGTTTCTCTTTCAAGTTCACGAGAAGGGATACCACCGCGAATCCAACCTGGTTGAGCGATACCTTCAACTAAATAATTAGGATTAGTGACGGTATCTTTAATGGAAGGAATAAGAGGATACATTTCATAATTGACATAGCAAACTTCAGAGGTGGGATTAATGCTTTTTTTATTAATATTATAGTCACCTTGTTGAAGACGAGATTCAACTAAAGTATTAGATTCGCCTCTGCCTAGGAAGGGTACAGTTTTAAAAGGTCTTTCTAAGAGACTAATTCTGCAGCGAGGATGAGTGAGTATTTGTCCATTAAAGAGTTCAGAGTTAGAATCAATATTGCATCCGCCGGCGCCGACTTGATAACCGCCGGTATAATTAACACCGGGTTGTGAGGTAGCGAAATCGATAGGTCTTTTCATGTTACATTCATTTGCGAAGAAATTAGCTAACATATAGTTACCGGATTCAAGATTTTGTATATTTCTTTGAGTAAGACCACATTGGTCATCACCGATTCTGGATAAATTATCAAAAACATAATCCTTGACATAAGCCATTATATCTATATATATAATTGAAAATATTATTTACTAAATAATATAATTTTAATTTATATTATTTAATTTATTGGTTAAACACTTTGTGAAAACTATTTAAAAACAAGAACAGTATTTTAATGACTGGATAAAATTCTGTAAATTATATCCCTCCCCACCAGTAAACACTTTGTGAAAACTATTTAAAAACAAGAACAGTATTTTAATGACTTGATAAAATTCTGTAAATTATATCCCTCCCCACCGGTAAATACTTTATGAAAACTATTTAAAAACAACAACAGTATTTTAATGACTTCACAAAATTCAAGAAATAATCCTCCATTCTCTTTAGTTGTATACACTTCCCAACCTCGGCTGATATCTTCCCAATGCAAATTCGTTGTTCTCCTTCGATGACACCATCTCCCCAAAACAAAACTCCGCAAATCCTCCTTGGTCATTCGGTATCATCGTATTCGCTGTCGTATAAAACTGCCTCATCGAATCATCAAACACATAATTATCTCCCAAATCCGCAAATAACTTCTTTCTTAATATCTCTTTCTGTTTCACATCACTATCTTCAAAACCATCCTCCACATAATCCTTCGTTGATTTATTTATCTCCACCTCTACATTCGGGTTAAATGATGGCGCCGCTGACTTTCTATTCGGATTATAACTTATCTCCGGTAATAATACATTCATTAATGGATTATTCTTTTGCGGACTCGTAAAATCATTCCTCATCTTACTATATAATTCTGAATTCATAAATGTCTCCTTCACTTTTTCCTCCTTCTCCTCCTTCTTATTTTTTGATTGCACTACAAATAATATCGCTATTACAGCTAAAGTTATTATACATATCAAAATAAATTTAAAATTTAATGTTACAAAATATGCTAAAATTGATGCTAAAATTACAAAACGAGTTATCGCATTTAATTTTTCTGCACTTCCCATACTCTCCTTCGGCCATACTTCCTTATATTGTTTCTTATCAAATAATACTGTCGGCTCATATAACCAAAATTTTGTTCTTACCTCCGGCACTACTATCTTCGATTCACTACCATTCATTTCATTATTCATTCCATTATTTATTTTTCTACTATCTTCTACATTTTTCATTATAGAATTCCCATTACCATTACTTTCATTGTTCATTATTTATATATATATTCGTAATTATTTTTTCTTTCTTCTGTAATTTCCATAATGAAAAATTTATTTAATTCTTCTTTTTATTCTTCTTTTTATTTATTCCTTTACTCTCTCCCTTCTCTATAAATGATAACATTTCATCCAAATTTCCTTCCAACCCACCTTGCACCTTTCTCGGCGTCTGTTCATATACCTCCCCCGTCGTAAATACATTATTCTGTAATACTCCCGTCTCTTGCGTCTGCGTCTGCTTCTTTTGCTCTAATTTTGTTTGCATTCGCTCCTTCATTTTTGCTTGCTTCATATTTTGATTCAAATGACTCTGTAATGCACCAAAATTCACTTTACCACCCTTTCCTAAACCCGCCATCCCCGCCATTCCTCCCATTCCCATCTGATTAAATATATTTCCTATATTGTTCATACCCGGCATATCCTTCATCTTATGTAATAACTCCGACGCCTCTTGCATTATCTCACTCTCCTTGATGTCTCCTGACTTAAACTTGTCATCTAACTTCTTTCCAACATTCTTTACCATACTCATCAACTTCCCTGGATTCTTAAATAATTTTTGAAATACTTTATTCATATTCATATTTTCACCAGATTGTTGTCCCAAATCCTCAAAATCGAATTCAAATTCCTTCGCTGTCTCTTCCGCTATTTCCTTCGCCAAATTTCCTATCTTCCCATTTAGTAGTTTAAAAATATGGTCATGTACATCATTCGCATTAGGGATTTCTTGTTGTGTTGTATTTCCATGTGGGTCAGTGGATGAAGGTTGAGAATTTGGATTATTAATAAATTCAAAATCGGGAAATTGCGAAGTATCAATATTGGACATATCAATACCAAAAGATTTTCCTAATGATTCTGGGTCTAATTTACTTAAATCCGGCATTTCTCCATTTTCTCCCAAACCTGAGAACATTTGAGACATATTTTGAAATGTTTCTTCCAGTTTGCTCTTTAATTCATCCTCATTAATTGCTTCAAATAATTTCGCTGTATCACCAAAAGAATTTT
>Ga0169931_10014484_pt1 | contig 10663 bp, 5 predicted proteins | sample Kivu_15m_20L_FD_129675 | JGI IMG/M metagenome (GOLD analysis project Ga0169931, IMG submission 129675) | Freshwater microbial communities from Lake Kivu, Western Province, Rwanda to study Microbial Dark Matter (Phase II) - Kivu_15m_20L... | ecosystem: Environmental > Aquatic > Freshwater > Lake ... | reverse complement strand
CCTCGTCGTCTCTCTGTCTCTCGGATGGATTGGGTACACCGGCCAGGTGGCCATCCATTCGATGTCCGAGACCTCCGCTGGCACCGCGGGAAAAAACCTGGCGTTTGCAGCGCAACACCTGGTGTTGCAGCTGCGCAACTGGCTGGCGCCGGCCTGGCTTACCGCCAAGTACGCGGAAGGGCTGCCGCGTCCATGGCTGAGCGTGTGGGGGATTGCTGGTGTCGTTGCCGCTGTGGGTACGTTCGCGATCGTGCTACGCTTGCGTCGCTGCGCGGCGGTGTTGCCGGTGGTGTGGTTCATCTTCCTGTTCGCGCCGTCGAGCGGGCTCGTCAAGTTGTCGCGCGGACCGGCGGACAGCTACCTCTATCTGCCCAGCCTTGCGCTCGCCTTTGGCGCCGCGGTGGCGTTGTCCCGGGTCGCTGTTTGGGCGCCCCGTGCGAGGCAGGCCCCCTGGGCAGTGCTGGTGGTTTTCGCATTCTCGGCCTTCGTCCAGGCCCGGACCTGGGCGAGCTCGTCGGCCTTGTGGGAGCGGCAGCTCGAGGTATATCCGGACCATCGAAGCAGCTACTGGGCGTATGCGGACGCGCTGATTGGTGAGGGCCGCATTGCCGCCGCCATCGAGGTTTATGCTCGCGGGCTCGAGCACTTTCCGTACCCGCCCGACAAGCCCGACGTGCTCACCTCGCTTGGTACGGGGTGCATCCAGATACAGGACGCGGCTTGCGCGCTTCGCTGGCACGGTGGGGCCTGGCGTCACTTTCCGCCGGACCCCGGCCGCGCGCTACGGTTGCTCGGGGCCGCCTCGAAGGCAACGGATCCCGGTCGACAGGCAGACGTCGAGGCGGCAAGACAGGCAGTGCGGCGCGCGCTTGCGCCGTTGGCTGCCGAGGGGCGAGCTGCGGAGCGACGGGCTTTCCATCGCGCCCACGTCGGCGCCGATCGCGCCGCCCAGATGGGTCTGGCCTCGCTCCGCGACGATCCCGAGGTCGGAGCGATTGCGCGCGAGCTGTCCGGTATCGGCGGTCGCCACTAATCGGCGAAAGGCGACGAATGGGTGCGACGCATTCGTCGCATCAGTCATGCACGCTCAGACCCGGCGTTTCGGTTTCAGGGACAACGCCGGGCGTTCGACGAATCGCCATGAGAAAAACGCCAGCCCTCCGGTGACAACGACGCTGACGGCAAGCAGGAATGGATAGGCGGTCTCTTTTCCGAAAAAGCCGACACCCGCGATTTGTACAGGCCAGGCGTAGAGATAGATGCCATAGGAAAGATCGCACCCCGCTCATCGCTCGAAGCCGAGTCCCATTGTTTTGTCGTCGCTTGTGAGGTCCGTCATGACGGTGAAGAGTTCGGCTGGAGCATAGGAAGGATTCCAGGGCTGCGCACCCCGGGAATCGCTTTCGGGGTCTACCGAACGGTGACCTTCGCCAGGCTCACGCTGCCTGCCCAGTTGTGCTCACCGGACTGAATCGGGCGAGTTGTTGACGGCCGGCGGCGCTGCACAGGTTGCGCGCATGATGCGCGATCCGCGTGCACGTCGCGCGGTCGAAACCTTTCACATGGAGTGGCCCGCCTCAGGGCAGACAGCCCACGCGCGTCTTGTCGATCGCGATGTCGTCCATGGTGATGTCAACGTCGAAGTTGGCCGGATGCCAGCTGCGAAACCCGAAGGCCACGTCGGTAAATCCCGTCGCTATCTTGTTGCGACCGTAGCCGGCGCCGGCGTGGCTTCGCATCCCATTCACGTAGACCGTCATGTTGCCCATCTCGTTGTTCATGTCCCATTCGATGCACGCCCACGTCTTGAGCGGGATCTTGCCACCGGCCGAGATGATCTCGCCGTTACCCCAGAAACCGAGTTGCCAGGAATTGTTGTATCCCGCAATTTCCTGATGATCATCGCTGAAGGGATAGCCGTCCATCGTGCCCGCGGTGACGAAGGCTGTGTGACCTGCGGGAGGTTTTGGGGTGACAAGAAAGTAAGCGCGCCCCCAGAGGCGCTGGCGTAGATCGGCTGACGTGAGCTTCGCGAAGATCATGGCCAGACGCGAGTTGGCCGCGGCATGAAACTTCACGGCATGCTTTCCGTGCGCCGGGTTGGTCGCTTCGATGCCAACCGTGTTGGAGGCGTCTTTGCGAACGGTCCACAGTTTGGTGTTGAGGTTCGCCGAGGATTCAAAGTCCTCGCAAAACAGGAATGGACACGCACCTGCGGGTTTTGCGGCATCCATGACGCTCGCATCTTTCGATACAGGCGGTGCGCCCGCGTCCGGCATCTGTGTCACGATTGGCGTAGTGTTTTCACCGGCCATGCCGCCCGCCGATTGGCCTGCGGTACCCGGCTCCACCATGCCCGCGGTACCGCCCGGGTTGGCAGAGCCACCCGCTGCCGAGACGTTGTTGACATCACCCCCGGAGGGCGCGCTGCACGCCCAAAGGCAGACGAGTAACAGGGGGAACCCGCGTTGAACCGCTTGCGGCATGGATTCATGGTCGCAGCGGCTGCTTGCGACGTAAAGGTCAGCGACGGAGTGTAAGGGCGTTTTTGGTAATTAAGTACTGCCCGCTTTGTCGTTAATGGTTCCAATCGACGCTTTGCAGGCCTGTGCCTTCCCGGTGGGGGCCTATGTGTGCGGTGTAGGTTGAAGGTTTGACCGCAAAGGCGCGTATCTGAAGGTTCGCAACCTTCGGGTCGGTGCTTGACGCCTGCCGAGCGTTCGCCGATTTGGATGCAACATGCGATGCAGCGGGCCAGGCGAACCGGTGGGACTGGGCGGCGTTGGCATTTAAGTAAATTAACTTGACAAAAGACTTGGGTCCAACGGTATCCGGGGAGAAGGGTGGGCTGGCGCACGTGCGTGGCGCCACCTTTGCGAGAGCAGCAATATCGTTGGTCAATATGGCGATTGGAAAACCTGCGCTTGCCTTCGGGCCACGCAATAAGCTGGCCACGGGCTCGTGGTTGGGGAAAAATAGGTTTGGTCGTCAAATGAATGAAATCACGCGTTGGTTTGAATCGATTGGCGTGCCGCCGTTGCTGGGAGGCATGGCCATTGGAGCCATTATTGTTTTCTTGGTGACGCGCAAGTCTGCGAGCACAAGCAACGGGTTCCCCAATACCGAACGGAAGATTGGAAATCCGATAATGGCGGCGGGCTCCACTGTGCAAATCCGCATCGAGAACGATGGAAAGTCGATCGAGTTGTCGCGCGAACAGAGCGCAGAGATTTCGGAGCAGCTCCGCAATGGCAATAAAATCGCGGCGATCAAGGCGCTGAGAGAATCGACGGGCCTTGGACTCGCCGAGGCAAAGGGGATTGTTGACGCGATTGAGCGCAGCGGGACCAAAAACTAGGCTGGGCGCACTTTCGACAGCCGGAGGACGAGCTGGTCGCCTGCAGCTGATCTGACCCGAACGGACGTTGACCTACCGAGCACGAAACCTCTGGACCCCGGCGGCGCCTTCATCGGGGTCGCAGTCCCAGACCTCCCCACATGGGGTCACATTGGCGACAAACCGCGAGTATTTTCGCGATCTTGCGTACTCAAGCTTACGTTCGCCTCTGACGATTGTGAAGGCATGCCCCACCCTGCAAGGATACGCACAGTTGCCGCATGGACCTTACTCGCGGTCAGTACACTGTTCCTTCCACCACATGTTTCTCACGCCCGAGTCGATCCGTTGTCGATCGTACGCAGGCAAATGAACAAGGTGAATATGCTGGTGGTGCTCGACACGTCGGGTTCGATGACGGGCCTTCCTGGTGACACCTTCAGCAGCGTCACGGAAGCTGGCGTCGACTGCGACAACGGTGAGGATTGTCGTGGCTGGGGCACACCGGGTGGCTGCGTTCCTGGCGTCAATCAATGCCAGCCGATGCAAGGGTTGGGTTGCCCTGCGGGCTTCATGCCCGACATGACCGACCTCAAGGTTGGCGGTGCTTCGCGCAACAAGGTGAAGAACCACGACTTCAAGGTGGGCGGTGGTCCATCCGGCAACGCCTGGAATCCCGCAGCGAACTTCACACCCGACGTCCCCAATGCGGGCGACAACAAATACCCCTACGACACGAGCTGCGCGGTAAGAAACGTCGGAATGTCGATCAACGGGACTTTGCCGGACATCGAAGATGCGTGCTGGCCGACAAAAACCCCGTTCGATCCACCAAAGAACTGCGTCGTTCGACAGACATGGTTCAAGGGCGATCCGTGCATGTACATGCCGCCGACCGCGGGCTTCCTGTACTGCAACGGCAACTCGCTGAACCGCGACTATCGGCCATGGCAGCAGAACGTGACGAATCTGACTGCGGGCAAAACCTACGCTGTGTGGGCGTATATCTCGAACGCCATCAATCCAAAGATCAACTGGTCGCCCGGAACCTTGCCAATGTGGAAATTCAAGCGAGACGGTGTCGACCTCCCGACGGGCCTTCCCAACAATGGGCCGTGGGTCTTGAAGAATGAACGCGATCGGACCGACGCCTGGCGCGGACAGGACGCGTGGGAGAGATTTCAGACGACTTTCACCGCATCGGCCGCGTCGCACGTCCTGTCACTTTGGGACTCGAGCCGAGGCGGGGGCGGTGACGACACCGTCATCACGCAGATCAACGTACGCGAATGCGTGCCGATCGAGAACGGCGTTTGTAGCGTCACGAAGGATCAGTGTGGTTCGGGGAAACCATGCGCGTCCACGGTCAACCTTTGTTCCGGGGATGGCACAGCCTGCACAACCCCTGGAGCCATCTGTGAGAAGGACGGCCTTTGCGAGGGCAGTACGAACCCGCTCGTCTGGTGCAAGGACGAGTTCGACTGTCCGCAGTGGGGCGACAAGGGCAAGTGCGCGGCGACCGGTGATCCGTGCAACGGCCCCTGCCCGTCGGTGAAAAAGTGTTCTGTATCCGGCGACGCATGTTCAGACACCGTCAAGTGCAAAAAAAACAAGACCAAGGGTTATTGCGAGAAGGATGCGACAAAGACTTGCAAGAACAACAAGGCCTGTGGCAGCGCCGGCAAGTGCATATTCCCACCGAACCAGTGCGCCGGGCAATCGAACGAGTGTAAACACCCGCACCGTCCCTGTTTGAAGCCCAAGAACACCGATCCAGAAAACAAGTGCCAGAGCCTGGGGAACGTTTGCCAGTTGCCAGCACCGGTTCCTCCCAAGTGTCTGTTGGACAGGCCCGACAAGATCATGATGTGCCAGCAGACGATGACCAAGTGTAAGGTGACTTCGGACTGCAAGGCCGGTGACGTGTGTGGCGCCCCGACCTCGCGTGCGGTTGTCGCGAAACGCGTTCTGAAGAATACCATCGAGGAGACCAAGGACATGGTCAACGCGGGATTCATGACGTTCTACCAGGACGGCTATTTCCCGTACTTTACCGGAGCGAATGTCCTCGGTGGCAACACAAAATTGACCCAGTACCTCACGCGAGAGCAGCTCGTCACCATGGGATGCTACGACGGCATCAGCAAACCAATCTCACCCTGCGGGCAATACTCGACCCTCCGTGCGAGCGGCGGGATTCGCTATTTCTCGGCCTACACGAACACCTTTACCGATCAGGACTTTTGTGGTGATGCCTGCCCGATGAAGCCAGGTGCGAGAACCGGGATACTTCAGGGCGCGTATTACGAATACTTCTCGACTGTATTCGACGGCGCAAATACGGCCCGCGTCAACAGCTCCACCTATCAGGGACGCATCGCCAACATCAACGGCGAGCAACGCATCTACTACACGCCCAATGCAGAGTATTACAACAACGGCGAAAAGCCGACCGCCGTCGGCTTCAAGTTCACCAATTGCGCCTCCGCCTGCAGCGCCGAATGTGGTGGTCGATGGAATCCGAGCACCGCCCCGTTCCTCGATGTGACGGGCGTCAACAGCGAGGCCAACGCGACTGCCATAGCCGCACGACTTGAGAAGGCCAAGAACGGTGGCGTTATCACCTTTGGCGGCACGCCTTCCGGCTGCACGCTCTTGAACGATGCCTCGGCGTTGGCGGCAGACAAGAAGCCCGAGGCCAGCGCCTACCATTACATGGAGCGCGTACTCAACGAATTGCAGAGCAAGGTCGGTTTGACCAAGGCGGAATCGATGACCTGTCGGCCAAACTTTGTGCTCTTCGTGACCGACGGTGAGGCGAATGGGCCCGGCGATCAGTTGCCGCCCGCGAAGAAATACGATCGGCCCCAGGCCATCTGTGCGACCGATGCCCGTTGCGACGTGAGCGTCTCGAACCCGGTCTCGGCGGGGTGCCCATGTCGTGCGATCAACGCCGCGTACAAGATGCGCACCGAGCTGGGCGTCAAGACACTCGTCGTTGGCTTCGGCGGCGACGTGACTCAGGGCAATGGCCGCATCATCAACGAACGGCTGGCCAAGCATGGCGGCACGGACAGCGGTGATGACGGAATTGCACCCTACGCCTATGCGGCGACGAATGAAGAGGACCTTCGCGAGGCCGTCACGGACGCCATCAGCTACGCCGCACGCGGCAGCTATTCGACAGCCCCGCCAAGTGCGTCGGCCGGTGTGCAGCAGACGAACCAGGTTGAGATCGGCAAGCGCGTTCTCGATACCCGGGTGGACTTCCCGTCATGGAAGGGACACCTGCTTTCGTGGGATGTGTCGGGTGAACAACCCGTCCTCGAATGGGATGCGGCCAACCTGCTCGATCAGAGAAATTACTGGGAGCGCATGGTCTACGTTGGAACGTCGAGCGGCCCCGTCAGGATCCAGGCCAACAGCAACGGCACGGTCACCAACGCTGCGACCCTCCACGGTCTCGGGTTGGGCGCGTCCGTCGAGGAGGCCGGACTCATTGTGCGCTGGCTGCTGGGTGACGACACGATGAACAACCCAGCAGTGCTGGGACCCATCCTGAACTCGGTCCCGATCGACGTCGGACAACCCGGAAATAGTCCGTTCCCGGGTGGCAAGCAGTTTTTCGAGAAATACAAGGACCGTCCCTCCATCATCTACGTGGGATCAGGCACGGGCATGTTGCACGCATTCATGTCCAAAGACACGACGGTAGGTTCGACCACATACCCGGGCGGAACCGAGTTGTTCGCCTACATCCCGCGGGAGAACCTGCGCAACATCACGAAGCTATTCGCTCAGGGGCGCCAATCTCAAGATCCGACTCGGCACATCTACGGCGTGTCGAACTCGCCCAAGGTCAAGTCCATGTGTGTCTCGAATTGCGCCGATCCCAAGTTGGCTGTCTGGAAGACGCTCCTCGTCATCCCGAACGGTTTCGGGGGCAATGTCACGAGCATGCTCGACATCACTGAACCGTTTGCGACCAACGGCATCGCCGATCCGCCCTTCAAGATCCAGTGGCACACAAGTGACACGTTTACCTCACAAAAATACAACGAGAGCTTTGGTCTCACGGTGTCCCTGCCCGCCTTCACCTTCAACAAGACCGATGCGCGTGACGACTTTCGTCTCATCTCGGGTTCTGGTTACGGGGTGAACCCGGCGATTCCAGGGCAGGGCAAATCGATCGTGGTTTCGTCCGCCAAGACCGGCGCGGTCATCGAAAGCTATAAAATTCCGGAGCCGCTCGCGACATGCTCACAGGAATACACCGCCCTCACCGACGTGGCGACGGCACGCGACCATTACCGTGGTCAAACCTCGAGCGACGACAGCATGCTCCGCATGCTGGGTGCCTACGTCGGGGATACCTGGGGGCGGCTGCACCGTCTTGGCGGCAATGGCATCCTGACGACCCGCGCCGAATTCGGTTGCCAACACCCGCTGCATTTCGCTCCGGCCGTGGTTCAGCTCGACAGAGATCTCCCGGACAATCGACGCGGCCAGATCTATATCACGCAGGTGACGAACTCTCATCTCGACGACGACACGCTCAAGTTCAGTCCGTCGAACATGGTGATCATGAAAGACGCAGCCGACAAGAACGGCGTCGTTACATCCGACGTCAATTTTGGGACGGCAGGCCGTATCACGATACCGTCAACGAGCATCTGCTCGATCATGAGCCCTGACACCACCGGATGTGGCGGAAAACTGCCCGCCAACTCGCGTCCGACCATGACCCCCATGGCGATCCTCAAGAACTCGGGCTCGGGATTCAAACTCTTCTCCGTGTGGTACGTTCCGAGCACAACGGGATGTAGCCGCGGTTCAAGCTACCTGACGATCTTCGATGTCAACAATGATGTCGTCGAGCAAACCCATGGTCTGTTCCTGGCCAACGATGCCATCGTCGGTATGGTGTTCGCGGGCGGCAAGATCCTGGTTTCCGGCAGCAACGGCCTCGTCCGTCTGGACGGCCTGATAAAGGGTCTCAACGTGGTCGACAACAGCCAGCTCCCGATGCAATACAAGGGCTTGCAGTTCAACATCGGCTCATGGACCGAGGTCGAGTAAAAGCGTGGGACAGGTGCTCAAACCACGCGCGGGTTGAGCAGGGGAAAGTCGCGCTGGTGCCAGTAGGGGTAGGTTGGACGGCGTTCGCTCGCGGCGTCCAATGCCTTGATGTGCGCGTCGCTGAGTTCGCAGGAGACCGCTTCGAGGTTCGAGCGAAGTTGCACCTCGTTGCGCGCCCCGATGACAAGGCTCGTCACGGTGGGGCGCCTGAGCAACCAGGCAAGGGCGACTTGTGGCACGGTTTTGCCCAGCTCACCTGCGACGGCTTCGAGGGTGTCCACGATGTCGTACAGACGGTCCGATTGGTCAAAGAGGAAGCGGCCCAGCTGACCATTGCGGCTTTCGGCGGGCATGGGTTGGTTACGACGGAATTTGCCGCTCAAGCTTCCGCCTCCCAGCGGACTCCACACGACCGTTCCGACCTTCTCTTCCTGTCCAAGCGGCATGAGCTCCCATTCAAACTCGCGAGCCGATAGCGCGTAGTAAGCCTGGTGTGCGACGAATCGAGACCAACCATGACGCTCTGAAAGGGAGAGCGCTTTCATGAGTCTCCAGCCGGAGAAGTTGGAGCAGCCGATGTATCGGATCTTTCCCGCCGTGACCAGATCGTCGAGCGCACGCAGCGTCTCATCAAGCGGCGTGTGCATGTCCATGCCGTGCAGGTAAAAGATGTCGACGTAATCGGTGCGCAGCCGCTTGAGGCTTGCATCGCACGCCGTGAACAGCGCGTGTCGCGAGGCGCCGTAGTCGTTTGGGCGGTTGCCCATGGAGAAAGTCGCCTTCGTGGAAATGATGAGCTTTTCACGGCGACCGGCGATGGCCGCGCCCAAAACTTCCTCTGAACGCCCCGCCGAATAAACGTTGGCCGTGTCGAACGCATTCACGCCGGCCTCAAGACAGATATCGACCATTCGCCTCGCCTGGGCATCGTCCGTGTTGCCCCACGCGTTGAAAAATGGTCCCTGTCCACCAAACGTCGCGGTCCCCAACGTCAGAACAGGAACACGGAGTCCGGAGCCACCCAGTTGCCGATATTGCATGCGCAAGGCTTATCGCAGCCGGCCGGTCGAGTCTAGCTTGAGCGTGTTCTTCCCTGCCGCCGGGAGCGCTTCTCGAGCCATGTTGATGGCGAGCTGCCGTAAATCTTTCGGCCAGCGCTCGATGAGGCGTTCGAACCTTGGAAGATCCGCCGCAAAGAGGGCGCGGGTGGCCTCTTCAAAACGAGGACGGTCACCCGCCAGCGCGGAAAGAATGCGGCCAAGCGCATCACGAACTCGGCGAGCGTGCTCCTCGTCAGGCTGGGTCTTCATCGCCTGCTCGACCAGACGTCGTAGCGCGCCTGAAATCCCGCTTTGCTGCTGTTCGAGCCATTCCCAGTGTCGCGGGAGCAACGTGACCTCGCGACTGGTTACGCCCAGCCTGGGTCGCCCCGGCCCTGGCGTTGGCAACGGCGCTTCTCGTTCAAGCATGTCCTCAAGCGATCCGCGCAAATCAAAATCAACTTGCCGCCCAGTCGCGAGTTCAAAGAGCAGCACAATTTCGTTCCTGTCTTTGTCCGCGTGTTGCTTCACGGCCGTCAGCACCTCCCGCAAGGGCCCATGCGCAAGCTGCCGTACACCCACGAACGCCGTATGAGTCGCGATTCCCATGGATCGGGTTTTACCCGGGTGTTATTGGGTCGTCAATAATACCCGGGTGAAAATATGCGCCCGCGGAATCCAGAACAGCCCGAAGGTGTAATGTGGCGGCCGTCGAACGCGGATACATTGCCGAGATCTCGTTCGTCGGCATTTAATGAATAAAACGGAATGACCCGGTGAATACCTACATACACACCTGAATACCGGCGTCTCCCAATGGGACATTGTTTATCAGTCTTGTTTCCTCTGGCGCACCCGGTCGCGGCGACCCAGAGCAGCGCCAGTGTGGAACCGATTTGGGATGGGTGCGCGTGTCGCCGCCTGGGCATTCCGTCGAAGAGCCCGGCGCAAGTATCATTGATGAACGCGGCGATCTCCATGTCGCGTATCGAACCCTCGGAGGGCTGATTGTGGTGGCGCACCGATCAAAGAGCGCCGCGTATGGCGCCTTTCAACAGATACCGCTCTTCAAGCTCGCTGCGATTCAATCTGAGACCGAGCGCATCACGTTCTCAAGCTGGGGACATCTATCGATTCAGCCACGGCGCGGTGGTGGCGTTTGGGTTCTGGTTCCTCTCGAGTTTGCGCCCACGGCCGGCGGCGATGG
>Ga0169931_10014483_pt1 | contig 10663 bp, 14 predicted proteins | sample Kivu_15m_20L_FD_129675 | JGI IMG/M metagenome (GOLD analysis project Ga0169931, IMG submission 129675) | Freshwater microbial communities from Lake Kivu, Western Province, Rwanda to study Microbial Dark Matter (Phase II) - Kivu_15m_20L... | ecosystem: Environmental > Aquatic > Freshwater > Lake... | reverse complement strand
AGCCAAGGGCCTTGTTGGCCGCGCGGATGTTGTGTTCCTGGATGTGCGCGAACCGGGCGAAGTCGCGGCCTCAGGCAAGGTGCCGGGCGCCTTGACCATTCCGCGCGGTCTGGTGGAATTCCGCGCTGATCCCACTTCTGCTTTGCATGATGCGAATTTTGATCGTGCCAAGACGATTGTTGCCTATTGCGCCTCAGGTGGGCGTTCCGCGCTGGTGCTGAAGACGCTGCATGACATGGGCTATGCCAATGTGCGCAATCTGGGCGGCTTCAAGAATTGGATGGATGGCGGGGGTGAGATCGAAAAGGCTTGACGCTGCAATGGGGATCGCGCTCGTATGCGACCCCCTTCTTTTGCGCCGTTTCTATTGCGGCTGAATTCCGGCCGCGCGCGCAGCATCGCCCCATTTCTTCATCTCCGCTTCCGTGAAGGCGCGCATTTCTTCCGGCGTGTTGGAAACAATTTCAGCCCCCAAAGTCTTGTGGCGTTCCACCACGCTTGGCACCTGAAGCGCAGCGCGGATATCGGCATTCAGCTTGGCAAGAACCGGCGCCGGAATGCCGGCTGGGCCAATCACCATGCCCCAGGTTGAAGCCTCAAACCCTGGCAGGAAGGCTTCGCCAAGGGTTGGCACATCGGGTAATTGCGGGCTGCGCCGTGCGCCGGTCGTGGCAAGGGCCTTGAGCGTGCCGGCCTGAATATGCGGCAGCGCCGCCGGCACCGTGTCAAACATGATGTTCACGCGATTGGCGATAAGATCGGGATGCGCCTGCGTGCTGCCGCGATAGGGCACGTTTTCGAGCTTGATGCCAGTACGCTCGGCGAAAAGCACCGGCGCCAACCGCACCACGCCACCTGTTCCGGCAAAGGTGACACCCGGATTGCGCTTGGCGTATTCCACGAATTCAGCGGGCGTATTCGGCGCGAAGGCTTTCGGCGCACACAGCACCAAAGGTGTTGCCGTGGTCTGCGTGATGAAGGTGAAATCGCGCATGGTATCGAAAGGCAGCCGATAAAAGGCCGCATTTATCGGATGCGCCACTGACACAAGGCCAAGCGTTTGACCATCCGGCGCGCTGCGCGCCACCACCTCGGTGCCGATCACGCCATCCGCGCCGGCGCGGTTTTCCACCGGCACGGGGTGGCCCCAGGTCGCGGCCAAGGGCTCGGCGATCAGCCGCGCGGTGATGTCCGAAACGCCACCTGGCGTATAAGGCACAATCATGCGCACGGCGCGACTGGGAAAGCCGCTTTGCGCCTTGGCGCGGGTAACAAGCAATAAGGCGGGTGCGGCCAAGGCAGCGCGGCGGGTCAGCTTCATGGTGTTTCTCCCTCTGGGTACTTAGGGAAGTCTGCATGAATGCGCGGATTGCGCCAGGGTTTCTTTGCGCTGCCGATTTGGCGTAAACACTCCGCCGATGCCGCGAAAAGATTTTATGCCATGTTGATCCTGGCCCTAGAAGGGGCCTTGGCGCGCTGTTCCGCGGCGCTGCTCCGCGATGGTGCGCTGCTGTCAGCCGCCCTTCATGACGCACCGCGCGGCCAGCCCGCCGCCCTGCCCCCATTGGCCAAGAAGGTTTTGGCGCAAGCGGGGGTAGCGCCCGCCAGCCTGGATGCCATTGCCGTGGGTGTCGGCCCAGGCGGCTTCACGGGGCTGCGCACCGCGATTGCCCTGGCCGAGGGCGTGGCGCAGGCGCTCGGCAAGCCCGTGATCGGCGTGACCACAGGGGAGGCTTTGGCGGCGGAAGTCCCGCCCGCCACGCGGGCGGGCCACACGCTTTGGTCCGTACTGGACCAGCGCCAGGGCCGCGTAGTGCTGGAAATCTTCCGTCCGGGGGCAAAGCTACCCGAACCACCCCTTATCTTTCCGCTGACCGGCCTTCCCGCACCTGACGGCACAGTGCTGCTGGTGGGTGATGCGGCGGCATCGGTAGCGGCAACATTGAAGGCGCGGGGTTTTGCCGTCAGCGCCGTGCTGCCCGAGTTTCCTTCGGCCGAAGCGGTGGGCTGCGTGGCCGGTCAAAGGCTGGCAGGCCAACTGCCCCCGCGCAGCGCGGCCCCGCTTTATGCAGAACCACCCGCAACCACGCGCCCGGGCTGATGCGCATGCCCGCGCAGATCGAGACCGTCGGCGCTGAAGCAGCGGCCTTGCTTGCAGAAATTCACGCGGAAAGCTTCCCGGCCAATCAGGTTTGGGGGGCATCTGCCATCGGATTTATGCTTGGCCTGCCCGGGCATTTCGGCCTGTTGGCCGCCCGGCAGGATGAGCCGCTGGGCTTCGCGCTTGGCCGCGTGCAGGCAGATCAGGCTGAAATCCTAACCATTGCGGTCCGGCCAGGAGTGCGGGGGCAAGGGCTTGGGCGCATTTTGTTGCATGCGCTGATGACTGGAGCCGCGCGGCGCGGCGCAGCGGAACTCTTTCTGGAGGTTGCGGAACACAATGCAGCTGCGCGCGCGCTTTATGATCGTGTTGGGGCGCAACTGGTTGGTCACCGGCCGCGCTACTATGCCGATGGCGCGTCTGCATTGGTCTTGCATAAAGCTCTTGCGGATCAAGAAAAAACGTAAATTTTCCCAAACAGCCTCTGCTGGCAGATCAACCGTGGCGCAGCAGGATAATGGATTCACCATTTTCCTGATCAGTAATGCTGACCACCTGATGCCCCTGTTCCTCAGCCGTCAGCGGCACGTTGCGGCGCGGTTCCGCCCCGCGCAGCCTGATCTCCAAAATCTGCCCGGGTCTCATTTGGTCCAATGCCAATCGCACGAGAACAAAGGTCATCGGACATGTTTCCAGTGAGATATCAATCTGGCGATCCGGCTTGGGCAGAGCGTTACACATAGTAATGGTTGTAGTTGCCACCAAATATTCCTCCTTTGAGATATGTCGACCCACCCAACACCCCCAAGATGGATTCATGAATTATTACTTGCCTTCTTGGCACAAGAAAACTAGAAAAAACGACTATATTCTAGGAAAAATTCATGTCCGAAATCAAATCCGCCTCCAACATTCTGGCTCTCACCGCGCAAATTGTCTCGGCGCATGTCGCGCATAATGCGGTCGCGGCTTCTGCTCTACCTGGCTTGATCCAGGAGGTCCACCGGACATTGGCTACCATTGAAAGCGTTCCGGCAACCGCACCGCAACGCCCGGAACCGGCAGTGCCCATCGCCAAATCAGTTACACCGGAATTCATCATTTGCCTGGAAGACGGCAAAAAGATGAAAATGTTGAAGCGCCATCTGAAAACCTCTTTCAATATGACGCCGGATCAATACCGTGAACGCTGGGGATTGCCGGTCGATTACCCAATGGTGGCGCCGCGATATGCTAAGCAGCGTTCTTCCCTTGCCAAGAAGATCGGCCTTGGCACCAAGCCCCGGAAACGCCGAAATGCGGCTACCTGACCCCCTGATTTGGCGATTAAGCGATTTATCCTATAGGGTTATTGGCGGTTGATGATCCTGGGGCGTTCCAGGAATGGGGCCGCCCTGAAACAGGATTGCTGATGCCGATCAAACGGGATGAACTTGCCCTTCCCGAAGCGGGCTTTGAGGAATTGCGCGCCGGCAATCTGGGCGTGCGCCTCGCAAGGACGGCCGATGAATTGGATGCCGTGCAAGCACTGCGCTTTCGCGTTTTCTATCGGGAAATGGGTGCCCGCGCCGATGCCGCCACCGCCGCCAGCCATCGTGACCGCGATGATTTTGACGCCATCGCCGATCATTTGCTGGTTGTGGATCATGATCGCGGCGAGGGCCCGGAATCGGTTGTCGGCACTTATCGCCTGATCCGGCGGGAGGGCGCGGCCAAGCTCGGACGCTGGTATTCGGAAAGCGAATATGACGTCTCTCACCTGATCGCCTATCCCGCGCCAGTATTGGAATTGGGTCGGTCCTGCGTGGATGCGGCCTATCGCAGTCGCGGCACGCTGCAATTGCTGTGGGATGGCATCGCGGCCTATGTCTTCCGGCATGATATTGCGCTGATGTTTGGCTGCGCTTCCCTGCCCGGCACTGATTTGGATGCACTGGCCGATCAACTGACCTATCTGCATGCGTTTCATCTGGCGCCGGAGGAATTACGCCCGCGCGCGCTACCGGCGCGCTTTGTGGAAATGCGTCGCAAGGACCCCGCCAGCATTGACAAGCGCACGACGCTGGCGGCCTTGCCGCCTTTGGTGAAGGGCTACCTGCGGCTTGGTGGCTTTGTCGGCGATGGCGCGGTGTTGGATGAACAATTCAACACCACCGATGTGTCAGTGGTGGTGAAGACCGACCTGGTAACACAAAAATACCGCAAGCATTACGAACGCAAGCATGTCGATCGGTAAGAAAGTGGCGAGATCCTTCCAAAAAGGATCACGCCATCACAGGATCAGAATGGCAGGATGATATCAAGCAATTCCTGCCCATAGCGTGGGCGTTGCACATCGCTGATCGTGCCACGCCCACCATAGGCGATGCGCGCTTCCGCCAAGCGGTCATGGCGTACGGTATTGTCCGAGCCGATATCCTGTGGGCGAATAATCCCACCCACCTGCAGATCGCGCAATTCCTGATTGACCCGCACTTGCTGGCGCCCCACCACTACCAGATTGCCATTGGGCAATACCTGGGAAACCGTGGCGGCAACGCGCAGATTGATCTGTTCCGAACGCTTGAGCGTCCCCGCCCCCGTCACATCACTGGCAGAACTTGCCGATACCGCCTTGGAAGGATCAAAGCCCGAGGGGAAAAGCCTGCCAAAGGAAGACTCCAGCCCCAGGAGATTAGGGATCCCCATGCTTTCGCTATTGTCGCGATTGCGGTTGGTGGAGTTTGCCATATCCGCCTCGTCCTGGATGGATACCAGAACGGTGACCAGATCACCCACGGACGCGGCGCGCTGGTCACGCAAGAACGTGCGGCTTCCCTGGCGCCAGAGGCTGTTATTCTGCAAGGGCGGGTCACTTGGGTTTGGCATCGGCATTGTCACTGGGCGCCAGCGCGGATCCGAGGTCGGGTTTTCGATATTCGCCAATTCCGGACCCTGCCCAAGGCGCGACAGCCGTTCTGCAGTGCTGCAGGCAGACAGGCTTACCGCCGCAAGCAAAAGAAAAGTTAGACGCATCATCAACTCCTTTCCGCCGAGCGGAGCGGACCCGCACCAAGGCTCACCCGCACACGGCCCGGTCCAATCGCTTCAGCCTCCACCACCTTGCGGGAGGAGAGGTTCATCACACTGAGCCGCCCCCCGCGTGGCGCGGCTTCCAAGGCGCGGCCCTGGGTGGTCAGGGAAAGCCCGGGGCCTTCCACAATCATCGTCACAGTCTCATTCTTGGCGACGATATGCGGCACCATGAGATCCGCGCCCATGAAGGGCAAATCTGTGCTGATGGGGCGACGCAATTGCATGCCCACCACATCTTCAAGGCGCTGGGCCGATCCCGGGCGCACACGTTCAGCGCGAAGCTGCACCAGCTTGGCATCTTCGGGCTTCACCACCTCACCCACCGCAAGCCGCCGGGTCGCCACAACGGCTGGCGTGGTTGCAATGGCGCGCCCCGCGACACGCATGCGAATGCTCGGTACGCCATCCGCCATGACAATCAGGGTTGCCGCAAAACGATTGGAAGCGGCTTCGTAATTGCCGCCCTCGGCGGACAGGCGGGGTATGGCATTGAGCGGCAGCATGGGCGGTGTGAAGGCAGAAAGTTCCAGCTCGGCATCCACAGGCAGGCCAAGACCCAAAAGCTCGGCGCGCAGAACATCAATCGCCGCTTCACGGGAAAGCGCGCGACCTGGGCGTTCAATGACGCTGCGTTCGGCGCCTGAAGTCGGGCGCCAATCCACATTGAAGCGGCGCGCGATCCCGGCAAGCTGGGATGCCTCTATGACAAAGCGCTGCCCGGGATTGGGCGAAGCACCCACCACCACATCGCCCTTCGACGTCCCCTCGAAGATATCGAGGACACGAATAACCTGATCTTCAACAAGGCTATGGGACCGAAGCACCACCGCCTGCGCGCGCGCCCGGCCCGACAGCGTGAGCAGCCCGGCAGACAGCAGAAGGAAAAAGCGCCTATCCATCAGCGTAGCCTTGTCAGCGTTGAGAGCATTTCATCGCTCGCTGAAATGACGCGTGAATTCATCTCATAGGCACGCTGCGCCGTGATCAGCGCCGTGATTTCCTGAACGACATTGACGTTGGAAGTTTCGATGAAGCCCTGTAGCACCTGGCCATAGCCCGCTGCACCCGGTACACTCTGCTGCGCATCACCTGAGCCGGGAGTGGCCAGGAACAGATTTTCACCTATGGCTTCCAACCCGCCTTCATTGGCAAAGATGGCAAGCTGGATCTGCCCAACATTCTGCGGCTGGATCTGGCCATCAATCTTGGCCAGCACTTCGCCTGTCGCATTTATGGTGACATCGCGTGCCGCCGGCGGGATCGTGATGGCGGGCTGCACCGTGAAGCCTTCTGCGGTGACGATTGTGCCCTCGGCTGAAAGCCCGAAAGTGCCATCACGCGTATAGGCGGTTTCACCCGAAGGCATCTGCACCTGGAAATAGCCATTACCGCGAATCGCGATATCGAAGCGGTTCTCCGTCTGCTGCAGATTGCCCTGTTCGCTGATACGATAAATCGCTGCAGTGCGCACGCCAAGACCAAGCTGGGCGCCGGAGGGCAGCAGCGTGCCCGTATCTGCGCTTTGTGAACCGGTGCGGCGCAGATTCTGATAGATCAGATCCTGAAATTCCGCACGGCGCCGCTTGAAGCCGGTAGTCGAGATATTTGCGATATTATTGGAGATGACTTCGATGTTGGTCTGCTGGGCCTGCATGCCCGTCGCGGCGATTTGCAAGGAACGCATGATGATTCTTTCCTATTCTATCTTATGAAGACCGGCGGCGCATGATGCGTTCAACCGAATTGGTGATGCGTTCACCTTCGCGTTCGGTGAACATGCTGGCGTATTGGAATTCACGCATTTCTGCGGTCAGGCGCGTGATTTCGAGGACCGGCGAGACATTGCTGCCCTCAAGCGCGCCTTGCACTACCTTTGGGCGCTCGACCGGAATCGGCGCCTCAGATTTGGCGTCGAACAGGCGATTACCCTCGGCAATGAGGTTCTGCGGATTCTGAAAGCGCACCAATTGAAGGGTTGCTATTGGCCCATTTTCGCTCTGAATCGCGCCGGACTTGGTGATTTCGATCTGGGTATCCTGGGCGGAAAAGGCGATCGGGCGGCCGCGAGAATCCAGGACCGCATTGCCCTCCTGGTCCACCAAGCGGCCATTGGCAGCGATGGAAAACCGCCCAGCACGGGTGTAGCGCTCACCTTTCGGGGTCTCCACCGCGAAGAAGCCTTCACCATCTATGGCCACATCCAGCTTATTGCCGGTGGTCTGCAGGGGTCCTGGGCTCATATCGCGCCAGGTTGCGCGGTCTTGGGGGAAGGACATGGAAGAATCCCCCTGTATTCCACCTGCGCCCCGCAAACTGACCATGACCTGGCCGAAAACCGGCCGCATCGCCCGAAAGCCTGGCGTATCCGCATTGGCGATGTTATGGGCCAAGGCCTGGGTGGACCTTTCCTGCAGCGTTAAGCGCGACATCAGGATATAGCCGGGCGAATCCATAAGGGCTCCCTCAATGGGGTCCGGCAGCACGGACCCCTTTGCCAACGAAAACTGCGGAACCGACGTGAATTGCCGGCTCACAAAATCCTTGGTGCAACCGGCGTGCCATCCTTTATAGTGGAGTCTCGGGGCAGTTCTTGCCGGACAAACCTTTTCGGCCCGGCAACCGCTGCCGCAAGGGTTCCTTAATCGGAGCCTGTCATCATGCGTTGTGAAGGAGACATGGATGTCAGGGCAAATTGAGGCCAGTGAGGAAGTGCAGGAGGTTAAGAAGGGCGGTGGGCGGAAGAAGCTCCTGCTCCTCGCCGTACCTGTGCTGCTGGTCGCGATCGGGGCCGGGCTATGGTTCGGCGGCATCCTGCCGCCGCTGCTTGGAATGGGTCAGCGCACCCCTGTAGCCGAAAACCAGGAATCCGGGCCGCGCGTAGTCACTTTTATGGACATGCCGGAGATTGTCACCAACCTCAACGCCCCAGGACGTCGGGCGGTTTTTGTGAAGCTTCGCAGCAAGCTGGAATTGGCCCGGCCTGAGGATGGCGCAATCGTCCAAGCCTCCATGCCGCGGCTGATTGACCTGTTCCAAACCTATCTCAGGGAAGTTCGGCCCGAGGAATTGCGCGGCTCCTCCGGCACGCAGCGCCTGCGGGAAGAATTGGTGGCGCGCGCCAATGTCGCAGTCGCCCAGGTGGGCCGCAGTGACGCCCAACGCAACCGGGTGAATGATGTGCTCTTTTTGGAGATTTTGGTCCAATGAGCGGCACCGGCGAAGAAGAAGACCTCGCTGCGGCCTGGGGGGCCGCGCTTGAGGAAGAAAGCTCAACCGAGGCGCAGGGTGCCCCAGCCGTTGCGGCAGATGCGGCGCGGGTTCTGAACCAGGCTGAAATTGACAGCCTACTGGGCTTTGGGGTCGGCCCTGCGCGTGAGGCTGAGGAAAGCGGCATCCAAAGGATCATCTCCTCTGGCCTGATTTCCTATGAACGCCTGCCTATGCTGGAGATTGTGTTTGACCGGCTGGTCAGGCTCATGTCCACGACGCTTCGCAATTTCACCTCGGACAATGTGGATGTCTCGATTGATGGCATCGTGTCGCTGCGTTTCGGGGATTACCTGAATTCGGTGCCGCTGCCGGCCATGTTGGGTGTCACGCGGGCCGATGAATGGGATAATTACGGCCTTGCGGTGGTGGATTCGGCGCTGATCTATTCAGTGGTGGATGTGCTGCTGGGTGGCCGGCGCGGTACGGCCGCGATGCGCATCGAAGGCCGGCCTTACACCACGATCGAACGCACCTTGGTTGAGCGCCTGGTCAGCGTGGTGCTGGATGACTTGACGGCAGCGTTTGACCCGCTCTGCCCGGTGCATTTCCGCTTTGAACGGCTTGAGGTGAACCCCCGCTTTGCCGTGATCAGCCGCCCATCGAACGCCTGTGTGCTGGTGCGGCTGCGAGTCGATATGGAAGATCGCGGTGGGAAGCTTGAAATCCTGCTGCCTTACGCGACCCTGGAGCCCGTGCGTGAATTGCTGCTGCAGCAGTTCATGGGTGAAAAATTCGGCCGAGACAGCATCTGGGAGACCCATTTGGCTGAGGAATTGCGCCACACGGATATCGGCCTTGATGTGGTGCTGGATGAGCAGATGTTGCCGCTGTCTTCGGTATTGAACCTGAAGGTCGGGGATCGGATCACCCTTGGGGTTCCGCCGGGCGCACCGGTCCAGCTGCGCTGCGGCGATGTACCGCTTTTCGAAGGGCAAATGGGCCGAAAGGGCCAGCGGCTCGCGGTCAAGATTGATCATGAAATCGAACGCCGGAAGGGAGCCACGTCATGATGTCTTTCTCCTGGCTTGAATGGGGCCTGCAATTGGCGGTGCTTTTGCTGCTTGGCGCTGCCATTCCCTTCGCTATCCGGCTTGAGCGTGCCTTGCGGGAAATCCGCAAGGACCGCAACGCCATGGAAACCAGCGCCCAGGGCCTTTCCGAGGCAGCGGCAGCGGCGGAATCGGCCATTCTGCGCCTGCGCGCGACAGCGGAATTGGCCGGGCGGCAGGTGCAGGAACGTGTGACCACGGCTGAGCCACTCCGCGATGATTTGCGCTTCCTGATTGAACGCGCCGAAACACTCGCGGATCGGTTGGAAGCCCTGGTGCGCGTGGGCCGCCCCATGGCGAGCCATGAGGCGCCGCCGGCCCCTGCCCCCGCCGCGACGCGCCCCTTGCGGGAGCCGCCAAGCGATGCCGGTCCGCTCCGCAGCCAAGCGGAACGCGATTTGCTCCGTGCTCTTTCCATTGGTAACGGAAAGGGGGCCCGATGATGGTCAAACCGCGCCTTTTACCCTTGGCGATCATCGCCATGGGTGGCTTATTCCTTGTAAAATCAGAAAATATTATTCGCCCGCTGCTGCGCGGCGAACCCGCGCCTGCGCCGTCAGTCGCTCCGGCAAGGGCGGCAGATATTGCCCCCCCACTTAACGTGGCCCCGGAACCGACCCGCCCACCAGGCGGATTCCAACGCCTTGGCGAGCGGCCAGATGGGGGCATGGGCGACGCACCCAACCCAATCTCGCAGGCAGAGCGCGCCCTGCTTGAGCAGCTCCGCGCGCGGCGGGCTGAGCTTGAGGCTCGGGAGCAGTCCATCGCATCGCGCGAATTGGTCCTGGCAGCGTCAGAGCGCCGCCTGGGGCAGCGCATTGAAGAACTGACCCAGCTTCAGCAACGCCTTGAGTCCATGGAGCGCACACGCAATGAGCGTGAGGAAGCCGGATGGCGTGGCTTGGTACGTACCTATGAAAACATGCGCCCGCGCGAAGCGGCTGCGATTTTCGAGGAATTGGAATTGCCTGTCGTGATCCAGATCCTGGACCGCATGGGTGAACGGAAAATGGCACCGGTGATCGGTGCGATGCGGCCCGAAAAGGCCCGGGTTCTCACCGCCGAATTGGCGAGACACCGGGCCAATCGGCCGGGAAGCGAGTAGGCCGAATGATCCGGTCGGCAAACGGTGGAGAACCATGGATAAGAACATCAATGTCCTGATTGT
>Ga0169931_10014482_pt1 | contig 10663 bp, 11 predicted proteins | sample Kivu_15m_20L_FD_129675 | JGI IMG/M metagenome (GOLD analysis project Ga0169931, IMG submission 129675) | Freshwater microbial communities from Lake Kivu, Western Province, Rwanda to study Microbial Dark Matter (Phase II) - Kivu_15m_20L... | ecosystem: Environmental > Aquatic > Freshwater > Lake... | reverse complement strand
GAGAACCCAGCGACGTCCGACGGCGTCGAGCAAGCGAATGGCTTCGGGAGTGGCAAGCGACAGACCACCGAGGTGGCCGCGGGTCGCCATCGATCGAATGAAGACTCCGGGGTCGGTGGCATGGTCTTGCATGCGCCCGCGGCCACCGAGAATTGCGCCGCCGGTGAACGGCGATGAGGGGTCGATGGCCACAACTGCGACCTCGATCTCGAGAGAACGAAGATGACCGATGACGGCACTCGTGAGCGTGCTCTTTCCTGCACCGGGAGCGCCGGTGAGGCCGACCGTGTACGCACTACCCGACTTCGGGTAGCTGAGGCGGCCGACAGTACGAGCGTCTTCGCCGCCGCGTTCGATCAACGACAGCAGTCGAGCAAGCGATGCACGATCACCTGCGGTTGCCGCATCGAAGAGTTCTTTCGGGTCCCTGCTGCGTGCCGCCATCAGTCGACCGCCACCACTTCGGTGACGCCGTCGACGCGGTCGCGCATGATGCGCTCGATGCCGGCCTTCAGGGTCTGCGTCGAGGCGGGGCACGTACCGCAGGCACCGACGAGCGTCACCGACACGATGCCCGTTTCCTCGTTCACATCGCGCAGGACGATGTCGCCGCCGTCGGCGTGCAACGCGGGACGGATGACCTCGATGGTTTCTTCCACCTGCTGACGCATACGTCCGGTGTTGGGGGCGCTCACGGTGTCGGACACGGGTGAAATTCAACCAGATGAACGGCTGAATTGTTGCCTTGAACGAGGCGGTGGCACAGTGTTTCCATCATGACTATTGGCCCACTCCTCTTCGCCGCGGGCCTGCTGGCCCACCAGGGTGGCTGGGACGAGATCCTCTGGGTGATGGTGCCGATCGTCGTGATGGTTGGGTTGCTGCGTGTTGCAACGGTGCGCGTGCGCAAGAACACGCGCGCGAAGCCGTCAGACTCGGGCGATGTCGGCGCCGAGTGAGGCGAGGCGACCAACGAGGTCCTCGTAGCCGCGGTCGATGTGGTGGACGTCGCTGACCACCGTTTCCCCCTCGGCGACCAAGCCCGCCACTACGAGTGCAGCACCCGCACGAATATCGGGTGCGCGAACCGGGGCACCCGACAGCCTCGGCACACCACGCACGATCGCGTGGTGGCCATCGGTTCGAATATTTGCGCCGAGACGGCGCAATTCGTCGACGTAGCGAAAACGACCCGGGTACAGGTTCTCGGTGACGATGCCGACGCCGTCACCGACGGCCAACAATGCAACGACGAGAGGCTTGTAGTCGGTTGCGACACCGGGAAATGGCAGCGTGACGACGTCGATCGACTTCAGTTTTTCGGGACCGACGACGAGCACACCATTGTGCTGCGGTTCGACGGTAATGCCCATGTCGTCGAAACGCCTCAAGAGCATTTCCATGTGGTCAGGAACCGCGTCCCGCACCAGCACTTCACCACCGGTGATCGCCGCAGCGGCGATGTAAGTGGCCGCTTGCACGCGGTCGGGTATGACCGCATGGGTGGTGGGTCGCAGAGCATCACGTTCGACGCCGTGGATGCTGATCGTCGTGGATCCGCTGCCCTCGATCGATGCGCCCATCGCGACGAGCATGTTGCAGAGATCGACGATCTCGGGTTCGCGTGCCGCGTTGTCGATCGTCGTGGTGCCCTTTGCGAACACCGCCGCGGTGATGAGGTTTTCGGTTGCTCCAACACTCGGGAAATCGAGGGTGATGTCGGCGCCGTGCAGACGGTCGGCGAAAGCGTGGACATCACCGTGACGGATCGTGAACTCGGCACCCATCTGCATGAGGCCGTTCAGGTGCATGTCGATGGGCCGCGACCCGAAGTCGTCGCCGCCCGGCAGGGCGATGCGCACCTCGCCGAAACGGCCGAGCAACGGACCCAACACGTTGATGCTGGCGCGGATGCGCTCGACGAGGTCATACGGCGCCACCAGGCTGAGACCACCCGGATTGGTGATTGCCAAATATCCCTTTGCCTTGTCGTGATCGATCCGCAGTCCGATCGCCGAAAGCAGGTCGGACATGGTGACGACGTCGTCGATGTCGGGGACGTTTGTCAACGTGAAATCGCCGTCGGCCATGAGACACGCGGCCATCAACTTGAGGACCGAGTTCTTCGCGCCGGGCACGTTGACGGTGCCGGTGAGTTTGTTCCCCGGGCGCACCCGGATACGCGACGAAGTCACCGTGTCAGTATGCTCCCGCCGGTATGAGCGACCCGACGATTCGCACGGGTGTGGGTCACAAAACTCGCGTCACTCGACGCGAAATCGGCCCGAATCATGTGGAAATCGCCTCGATTTTCACTCCCTACGCAGATGTCGTGGTCGAGGCCACCGCCGAAAGTTCTTCCGAGTCGTCCACGTTTGCACAGCACAACGGACCGTTCACTCGCTACGAACGGCGCGTGACACGCCGCCCCGACGGAGGCGCGAGTGAGACCACCACGTGGTCGGTCGACATTCCCTGGTTCTGGTGGATGTTCACGCCGCTGATCGGCCGCCATTTCGCGCGACGTACGCACCGCGACAGGCGCCCGTGGTGGGCACCGCCGCAAGAGCTGAACGAACGCGAGGTTCTCGTGCTCGCGCTGTTGGCCGCGGCATCGATGGCAAGCGCCTTCATCAACACGCTCTTCACTCAGACGGTCACCTATGCGGCAGAAGCATTCGACGTCGGCGAACAAGGCCAAGGTGTCGCCGGTGCAATCGTGCGGCTCGGCATCATCATCGCGATTCCCCTCGCGGTGTTGGGCGACCGCATCGGTCGTCGACGCATCATCGTCGCACTCGCCTGGATCGCCCCGCTGGTGGCGGCGCTCGGTGCACTTGCCCCGAACTTTTGGTTGCTCACTGCGAACCAAACGATCGCACGGCCACTTGGCCTCGCGCTCGACGTCGCATTGCTCGTCGTGGCCGTCGAAGAGATGCCGAAGAACGCCCGCGCCTATGGCCTCAGCATCCTCGCCCTGGCGAGTGGACTCGGCGCGGGCATCGCCGTTCTTGCGTTGCCGCTCGCCGATGCCGGTGACGATGGCTGGCGAATCATCTACGTGGTCTCTCTCGTGTGGCTGGTCGTGGCGGCCCGCCTCACTCGCCGCCTCTCGGAAACCACCCGCTTCACCAAGCACAAGGATTCTCGGTGTGAAAAGACTCGGAAAACGGGTAATTACACACCGAGAACCCTCAAGAAGAACGTCAGGGCGCAGGGGGTGATTCTCGTGGTGGCGTTCCTCGGCAACGTCTTCCTCGCCACCGCGTCGATCTTCCAGAACCGTTACCTGAAAGACGTCCGTGGCTATTCGGCGGTGCTTGTCGCGGCCTTCACGCTCGTCACCACCATTCCCTCCGCACTCGGCCTCGTCTTCGGTGGTCGACTGGCCGACGATTACGGCCGGCGCCTCGTCGCTGCCGCGTGCATTCCCGTCGGTGCACTGATGATCGCGCTCTCCTTCGTGGCCGAAGGACCACTCATGTGGATGTGCGCGGTGGTCGGTGGTGTGTTTGCCGCAACCGCCTATCCGGCGATGGCCGTCTACCGCGGAGAACTCTCCCCCACGGCGAAGCGCCAAACGTCGTCGTTTCTCGTCACGGTGTCGGCGTTGTTGGGTGGCAGCGTCGGTCTGATCGCCGGCGGTACCTTGATCGACCATGACTGGTCGTACGGAACCGTGATGTTGATGTTCTCCTCGGTTTCGGTCGTCATCGCGGTGATGGTGTGGGTGTTCTACCCCGAAACCGCCCACCGTGAACTCGAAGAACTGAACCCTCAGGACTCGCTCTAGAGACCCGCCATCCAGTCGGCAACGACGTCGGCGATCAATTCGTCGCTTCCCTTCAGGTCGTGACGACCGCGCTCGACGACGTGCAATGTCACGTTCCCCTTCACCTTGCGTACGTGGCGCCGTAGTTCAGCTGGCGATCCGAAGGGATCGTTCGTGCCGTGGACGAAGAGTGTCGGCACGGCGATGCGCGGAAGATGTTCGACACGCAGGTTCTCGGGCTTTGCCGGCGGATGCAGCGGGTACGAGACGAGAACCAGGCCCTTTACGACCAACCCGTCGGCGGCAGCCGTCGAGCACATGCGTCCACCCATCGATCTGCCGCCAATGACGAGTGACGACGTACGACAACCGACCTCGGCTGCGAATGCCTTCACCTCGTTGACTACGCAGTCGAGCAGAACCGGCGCACGGTCGGGGGCGCGACGTCCGGCGCGGCGGTACGGAAAATCGATGCGTGCAACGGGCAACGGCGCGACACGCGATTCGATCGCGCGCAGCGACGAGTGTTCCCGGTTGCTTCCCGCGCCGGGAAACAACACGAGACCCTTTGCCTTCACTCGCGCCTCAGAGCTTCGTCAGCACGCGACGTGCCTCGGAGAGGTCGGCGATCTCCCTGCTGGCGCGATCTTCGGCGCCGCCGTGGTCGGGGTGCACGAGTCGCAACTTGTCGCGGAAGCGCTGTGTGATCTCGCGCTTCGACGGTTTGATCGTGCCCGCGGGGAAACCCAATACCTCGAGCGCCCACGCACGCGGGTCGGCGAGTGCCGACACCGAATTGGTCGCGTTGCCGACGAGGTACGAAATGAACGATGCGCCAATCGGTCCGCGCCACGACATCGACCGCACCAACACCGGGCCGAGGGCGCGACGTGTCGCCGGTTCGAGGCGCTCGAGGGCGTAGATCGCACCGAGCACCTGCTGCAACGGGCTGCCGTGCGTACCGAACACGAACTCGGCCGCATCGTCCTCACCCATCAACCTGTGCACACTGCGCGATAACCCGTGCCGGTCGACCTGGAACCGGTGACGCAGGCGCGGCTGCACGACACGATCGCCACGCTGTACCTCGAGAATGAGACGCTGGATGTCGGGGTGGAGGTCGTCATCGACCTCGAAAAGGTGACGCGCGATGACCGCACCGAGCAGAACACCGCCGAAGCCGGGCGTGGGGTCGGCCGGCAACACGAGATGGCCGAGCGCCACACGCCGCGTGGGCGTGATGGGCCGGGAATGCCAGATCTCGAGTTCGGCAAGCAGCATCGCGCGCGACGCTAGTGGCGGATCAGACGTGAGGCCTCAGCGTGACGAACAATCGCTGTGCGACTTCCATCGCACCGATTTCGTCGGGGATTTCACTGCCCGCAAGCGCCTCGGCCAGTTGATCGGCGAGCTCGACCGCCTGACGCCACGCCGGCACCGGAACCCCAAACGGCGCACCACCGTCTTCGACGTCTTCGAGAACCTGAACCAGCGAAGCGAGACCGTTCGCATCGAGTGGGTCGCGCTGCAGGCGTTCAGCCGCAAGAAACATCTCCGTCAACGTCTCGCCCGACAGTTCCGACCCGCCGGCCGAGATCGTTGCGCCGCGCGGACCGATGGAGTCGACGATCGTGACATCCCCCGCCTCGACGGCGTCGAGAAGTTCATCAACGGTGTCCTCGAATTCCGTGAGTGTGACGAGAAGCGCGCCCTCCCACTTGAACGGGATGCCAGATGCAACCAACAACTCACTGAGGCGCGAACGCTCGTTGTCGGCCCATTCGTCGAGCTCGTACTCGGTGATTTCGTCGTCGTTTGCTTCGTCGATTGCCGTGGCAGAACCACGACTCACGAAGGCGCCACCATCGATGGCGAATTCCTGTTCGAGGCGGTCGAGCAGCGCGTCGGCAACCTCTTCCAATTCGGCCGGAACCGTCACTTCGGCGCCCACCCACGCATGGGGAACTTCTGCCTCGGCGAATACCTCGGCAACGGCTGCACGCTGGTCAAGCGACCATTCGCCAAGGTCGTAGTGAACGCTCTCCGCGTCGGGGTCGAGAGGGTTCCAGTCGGACATGAACGGGAACGCTACAACGTCCGCAAGAACTCACCAATCAGGCCGTACTCAAGTTCCTGGTTCGCGCGTTTGCGGAAGCCGTGTCCTTCGCCGTCGAAGACGTGCAACGCAACGTCGCCACCTCGGCGGCGCAACTGGTCGGCGATCAGCACGCTGTGATCGAGCGGCACGGCTTCGTCGAGATCACCATGCATCAACAACACCTTTACCTGCGACAGCGCATCGAGCTTCGACAACGGTGAACGCGCCTCGTAGAGGCCGACATTGTCGGTCGAATCACCGACGAGTACCGCAATCGAGTGCTGTTCGTAGTGCCACGAACGCACCGAGGCATCGACGAGGTCGACCACCGGATACAGGGCCACCACGCCGGCAAAAAGCGCGGGCTCGGTGCCCGCCGCATTCAAGGCTGCAAAACCTCCGGCGGAACCGCCCAGCACCACCGTGCGACCAGGAGTGCCCCAGCCGGTCGCATGCGCGTACCGAGTCGCCGCAATGACGTCGGCGGTGTCGTGTTCACCCCAGTGGCCGTTCAACGCCTGCTGGAATGCGCGGCCATGACCCGTCGTGCCTCGGTGGTCGACCACCAACACGCGACAACCACGGCCCACCCAATGCGCAATACGCGGCATGAAGGTGACCTGCCATTGGTCGGTCGGGCCGCCATGCACCCACACCAACAACGGTGACGCAACCGACGCATCATCAGGGGCGAACAACCGGTAAGGGATTCCGTCGACAACACCGACCGTCGGCTCGACCAGATCGAACGAAGACCACGGTCCGTCGTCGCAGGGCAGTTCCGACGTCGCGAGAACACGGCGCTCGAAAGTGACGGGGTCGAAGAACACCACCTGAGTGGATGTGACGGCACCCGTGCGCAATGCAACGATTCCGTGCGCCGACCACGACACCGCCCCGTGCACCGCACGTGCCAACGTCGTCACATCCCCCGATATGCGCTCGATGACGGCAAGGTCACCGAAACCCGACAGGTTGCGCGCAACCAGCCACCGCGACCCGTCGGGCGACCAACACCACGAACGCAGGCCACCACCCCATTGGGGGCCGGCACACTCACAGGGCGCGCCGTTGATCGGCAACGGCGAGACTTTTCCATCGTCGACCACGCCCGGCCGCAACCAGCCGGTGGCGTCGCTCATCACACCCGGTTCGCCCGACGGCGACACCTCAAACTGCTGCATCGACACGTCGCGCAACTTCACCACCCGACGGGCACGAAAATCGGGTGCTGCCGCACACCACATCTCCGACTCGTCCCACGGCATATGCGGCTGCGACCACGACTGCCAGTAAACGGTGTCGCCATGCCACACCGGGTCGAGTGAAAATGCGTGCTGGTGCACGACCTTGCGCGTCACGCCGGTCGCCCGTTCGACGACTACCACCGAGGTCAACGAATCGATCGCAGCAACAAAACGCGCGTTGTCGGACACCGCCACACCGTGCAACGCAGTGAACGTTCCCTCATGACGCGTGTCGACCCGACACGGGTTCACGAACTCACTGGCAACGGGCAGCGATGCCTCCCACAGACCGCCGTCCTTCGCCGCGTAGACGATTCCCGACCCATCGGGCAGCCACCGGAAACATCCGCCACCCATGCCACGGGCAAGCGCCGGCGCAGGTGACAACGGCCACTCGCGCTCGGACCCGTCGGAAAGTTCGACCAACCGCAACGTCCCCACCCCGTCGTGGGACGCCCCGAAGGCAACCCTCACCCCCGTGGGATCGAGCCTTGGTTCGGTCAGATCCCGCTGTGCAAGGCATCGCGCAACGCTTGGTCCGACCACGGCCCGAGGGTATCGGTCGTGACCAGCGGCGGAACTACCGTGGGTTCATGCCCGACAGCCAAGTCCAAAAGCCCGACCGCAACCTTGCCCTTGAACTTGTGCGCGTCACCGAATCGGCGGCACTCGCCGCATCGCGCTGGGTTGGCCGCGGCGACAAGAACGGCGCCGACGGTGCCGCCGTCGAAGCCATGCGCACCGTGCTTGCGACCGTGCCGATGGACGGCCTCGTCGTCATCGGTGAAGGCGAGAAGGACGACGCACCGATGCTCTTCAACGGCGAGGCAGTTGGCGACGGAAGCAACACGAAAACCGACGTCGCCGTCGATCCCATCGACGGAACCACTCTCACGTCGCTCGGTCTCGGCAACGCGATCTCCGTCATCGCCGTGTCAGAACGCAACACGATGTTCGACCCGGGCCCGTGCATGTACATGGAGAAGATCGCCGTCGGCCCCGACGCCGCCGGATCCATCGACATCACCGCCAGCCCCACCCAGAACCTGCGCTGGATCGCCCGCGCCAAGAACGAGTCGGTGCGCGACCTCACCGTCATGATCCTCGACCGTGACCGTCACAAGGACCTCATCGAGGAAGTACGCAGCACCGGCGCGCGCATCAAACTCATCAAGGACGGCGACATCTTCGGCGCCATCGCCACTGCCTGGCACGAAGCGGGCGTCGACGTTCTCTTCGGCATCGGCGGCACCCCCGAGGGCGTGGTTTCGGCCGCCGCGCTCAAGTGCATGGGCGGTGAAATTCAGGGCCGCCTCTGGCCGCGCAGCGAAGCCGAGCGCAATGCTGCCGTCGCAGCGGGCTACGACCTCACCCGCGTTCTCACGACCGACGACCTCGTGCGCGGCGACAACTGCTTCTTCGCCGCCACCGGCGTCACCGACGGCGAACTGTTGCGCGGCGTCCGCTTCGATTCACGCGGCGCCCACACCCAAAGCCTCGTCATGCGTTCACTGTCGGGCACCGTGCGCCTTATCGACGCACACCACCGCCTCGACAAACTCGGCACGTATGCATCGGTGAACTACGGCTAGTAGTTCACGCGTGGCGAATCGTCAGACAATTTTGCCGGCGATGCGGCGCAACACGATGCGTGGTGTCAGTTTCGACACGGCAGGCAGGGTCGCGTACTGCCAACCCGGCACCACGATCGCGCGATTCTTTGCAACGCCGTCGAGGCCGGCACGCGCCACCTCGTCGGCCTTCAGCCACAGGATCCGCGGAGTGCGGGTGAATCTGTCGGCCCCGCCCGACACAGCCTGAAACTCGGTGGATACAAAACCGGGGCAGAGCGCGCTGACCTTCACGTTGTGTCCGCGGTTTTCTTCGTGCACGGCCTCGGTGAAGCTGGTGACGAAGCTCTTCGTTGCCGCGTAGACGGCCATGTTGGGGCTGGCCTGGAAACTCGCCACGCTCGAGACGTTGAGAATGTGGCCGCCACCTCGGGCACGAAAGGCGTTGACGGCTCCGTGGGTGAGCGCCACGAGGGCCTTCACGTTCAGATCGACCTGACCGGTCGCTCGTTCCACCGCGGTTTCGTGGAACGGTCCACTGGTGCCGAACCCGGCGTTGTTGACGAGCAAGTCGACCGGATTCTCGGTGCTTGCCACGCGTGCCGCGGCTGCGTCGATGCCCGTATCGCCCTGGAGGTCCGCTTCCAGAACTTCGAATCCGTCGTACTTGGCGGCAAGTTCGCGCAGCCGATCACCGCGGCGCGCAACCACAACACAGGGCACGCCGGCGGCACCGAGAATGTGGGCGAATTGTTCACCGATACCCGCAGAGGCACCGGTAATCAGCGCCCGACGGAACGGGTAGCCCGCCATGGTTCTTCGCCTAGTGGCCGGCCGCGGTGCCCGTCAGGCCGCCCGTGGCGGCGAGACGCGCATGTGCGCGGCGCAGGTCGGCTTCGACCGTGGCATCGTGTTCACCGCGGATGTGCTCTTCGGCGCGTTCCTTGGCGCGGCGTGCGCGTTCGACGTCGATTTCGCTGGCAAGTTCTGCGCTGTCGGAGAGGATCGTCACCGTGGCGCCCGATACTTCGACGAAACCACCGTGTACCGCCAAGTCGACGACCTTGCCGTCGGCTTGGTAGATGCGCGTGTGGTTCTCGACGAGAGCACCGAGGAACGAAACGTGTCCGGGCAGGAAGGCGATCTCTCCCCCGCCGAGGGTGCGGGTGATGACCTGCGAGGCCTCACCCGAGTACAGAACGCGCTCGGGCGAGACCACGTCGACGCGAAAGCCGCCGGCCTCGGATGACATCAGGCGTTCTCCTGTAGGGCCTTCGCCTTGGCGAGCACCTGCTCGACACCACCGACGTTCAAGAACGCCTGCTCGGGAACTTCGTCGAGCTCGCCGTTGATGAGGGCTTCGAAGCTCTCGACCGTTTCGGCGACCGGCACGTACTCGCCCGAGACACCGGTGAACACTTCGGCCACATAGAACGGCTGCGAGAGGAAGCGCTGCACCTTGCGCGCACGCGCGACGGTGAGGCGGTCTTCTTCCGACAGTTCGTCGAGGCCGAGAATGGCGATGATGTCCTGGAGTTCCTTGTAGCGCTGCAGAATTTCCTGCACACGACGGGCGACTCCATAGTGGCGGTCACCGACGGTTTCGGGCGTGAGAATCGTCGACGTCGACGCCAGCGGGTCGACCGCCGGGTAGATGCCGAGCGAGGCAATCTGACGCGAGAGTTCCGTCGTTGCATCGAGGAAGGTGAACGTGGTGAACGGAGCCGGGTCGGTGTAGTCGTCGGCGGGCACGTACACGGCCTGCAGCGAGGTGATCGAACGACCGCGGGTCGAGGTGATGCGCTCTTGCAACTGGCCCATTTCGTCGGCGAGCGTGGGCTGGTAACCCACGGCCGACGGCATACGACCGAGCAGCGTCGACACTTCCGAACCCGCCTGCACGAAGCGGAAGATGTTGTCGACGAACAGCAGCACGTCCTGGTTCTGAACGTCGCGGAAGTACTCGGCCATGGTG
>Ga0169931_10014481_pt1 | contig 10664 bp, 6 predicted proteins | sample Kivu_15m_20L_FD_129675 | JGI IMG/M metagenome (GOLD analysis project Ga0169931, IMG submission 129675) | Freshwater microbial communities from Lake Kivu, Western Province, Rwanda to study Microbial Dark Matter (Phase II) - Kivu_15m_20L... | ecosystem: Environmental > Aquatic > Freshwater > Lake ... | reverse complement strand
TGGCGGAGCCCAGCCGTATGTGGATATCCTCCGCTTTGATCGGAACATGACACCCTCGGGCGCGCGCAACGCCATGATCGGAAGCACCGTTGCGGATGGGCTTGGAGGTAACGCCACGCCGGTCGCAACGGACAACGGGTTTCGGCGTTACCACAAGACGTTCACCGTACCCGCCGGCACCGCCTACGTGCAGCTCGAGAACGGGACCCGGGGTGCTGCGAGCAAACCGGGCACGGCGGTTGCGTATTTTGATGATGTGGTGGTAACGCAGGGCAGCTGCGTGCTGTGAGTACCTGGAACGGATTGAAGAAATCGCTTATGGCTTGTCTTGAGAAGAATACTGTCTTTTTGGGGCTGATTTGCCTGCTGGCAGCCTGTGGTCAAACGCCAACGTCCGAGCAACTCGCTCCCGTTCAGCAATCGCAGCACGCCCTCACCACGCAGTCCATCCTCCTCGTCACGGGCTCCACCACACTCACCCCCGAAGACGTCCTCCTCAAACAACGCCTCGAAACCCTCGTTCCGACCGTCGTTGTCGTTGACCACAACGCGACTTCAGCCGCCGCGACCGGCCACTCAATGGTGCTGATCTCGGCCTCGGTAGACAACCTGATCCTCACCAACAAATTTCGCGATGTCGCGGTGCCCGTGATGCTCCTTAAACGCGTGCTCGTCAATGCCATGGGCATGGCGACAACCAGCAACGCAAGCAGTTCCGCGAATACGATGGAGCTTTTCGGGTTCGCCGGCCTTGCCTCGCCGCTCACGCTGACCTCCGCATCAACCCCGATATCCTACGTCTCATCGATGGCACCCGGCGCCGTCATTCGCGCGCGCCGATTTCCCGACGTGGTCCCCAACAGGATCACCGCCTTCTCGATCGAGACCGGCGCTGCCATGATCACCGGACCTGCACCTGCACGTCGAATGTTTTGGCCCGGACTGGTTCCGACCATCCCCCTGCTCACCACCGCCGGATGGCAGTTCTTCGACGAGTCCGTCAAATGGACCCTCGGCGGCCTCGGCGATTCCGAATGCAAAGGGAAAACGAACGGCACCGCGTGCAACGATGACAACGCATGTACCACAGGCGACGCATGCAACAACGGGTACTGCACCACGAACACCCCCGTTGTTTGCAACGACAACAACGCGTGCACCACCAACACCTGTATCCCCGCCACCGGCTGCAGCTATCCCGCCGTCACCAACGGAACATCCTGCGCCGACACCAACCTTTGCAATGGTACCGAGTCCTGCCAGTCGGGACAGTGCACAGGCAGCGCGCCGCTCAATTGCGATGACGGCAATCCCTGCACCACCGATTCGTGTGGCGGAACTGACGGTTGTGCGCATCTCTTCGTGCCCGGCCCCGGATGCGCCGCGCCCGCATTGCTGGTCGTCGGAGCCAACACCGCACCTGCCGATGACGAACTGTTGCGCCAGCGCCTGGTGAGCCTCGGCTTTTCCGTGCAACTCGTCAACGATACCGCCGTGACCGCAGCCCAGGCCAATGCGGCATCTCTGGTGGTGATTTCCGAGAGTACGCTGTCAACAAACGTCGGTACCAGGCTGACCGGGATCAGCAAACCGCTGCTGACGCTTGAGTTTCAATTGATGGACGAACTAAGGATGTCGTCGGATTTCACGAGCGGCAACATCGGAACCGCCACGATTGTGAATGCCTCGCACCCCGCCGCCAACGGCCAAAGCGGAATCATCGCAACGACCGTCTCGCCCCAAAATCACTCGGCCGCAGTCGGACTTGCGACAGGCGCCAACGTCATCGCGACGCTTGGTTCTGGCAGCCCTTTCATGGTCGCCGTTGAAAACGGTGCAACCCTCATCGGCGGCAATGCCACATCGCGGATGGCAGCGATCGGTTACTGGCGCGAGTTGCCCACATTCCTCACGACCGCCGGATGGGCCCTGTTCGACGGTGCCGTGCGGTGGCTGGCCGATCCCCGTTGCGCCGGAATCCCCAATGGCGGCACCTGCAACGACGGAGACGCCTGCCAGCTCAACGACCTGTGTCAGGACGGCGTGTGCAAGGGACAACCCCTGGTGTGCACGGACAACAACGTATGCAACGGTATCGAAGCTTGCCAGGCCGGAACTTGTTCCACCGGATCCGCCCTCAACTGCGACGACGGCGATCCTTGCACAGCAGAGTCCTGTGATGCGATTTCGGGTTGCGGTCATACCTACGTGATTGGACCCAGCTGCCCTCTGAGCGTGCTGTTTGTGGTCGGATCAACGACCTTGACATCAAGCGATCAGTCGATACGAAATCGGTTAACCGGCCTCGGCCTTGGCGTGACCGTTGTGGATCACAATGCGCCCGCATCTGCGGCGACGAATCGACAGATGGTGTTGATCTCGCCATCAACCAGCGCTACCACCCTTGGAAATCGCTACGCAAGTGCGACCGTGCCCGTGATGGTCATGAACGCCGGCTTGTACGACGACATGTTGATGGGTGCGCAGGGCGGATCGTACCCATCCACTGGACTCACGATCAGCACCCCAGCTCACCCAACAGCGGCCGGATTGACGGGAACCGTTGCGCCTGTGCCCACGACCACGTCAGTTGCTGCCACGACCTCCGTGGCATCGGGCGCGACCGTGGTCGCCCGGTTGCCGACGTTCAACTACCCGGCGATTTTCGCATTCAACGCCGGAAGCACGTTGTTAACCGGCACCGCGCCCGCGCGCCGACTCGGATGGTTCGGCACCACAAGCGCAATGACTGCATTGACAACGCAAGGCGTGACGCTGTTCAATAAGGCCGTCGAGTGGACCATCGGCGGGTTCGGTGATGCGCAATGCCTTGGGCAGGCCAACGGAACCACTTGCAATGACGGAAACGCCTGCAGTGCTGGCGATAGCTGCCAGGGCTCGTTCTGCGTTGCAGGCGCAGCGGTATCGTGCGACGACGGGAATGTGTGCACCACGGACTCGTGTGTTGCCGCGTCCGGATGTGCACATACAAACGTTGCCAACGGAACAAGCTGCCAGGACGGAAACGGATGCAACGGCATAGAGTCGTGTCAGCAGGGCAGCTGTACGCCCGGTATTGCCACGGTTTGTGATGATGGCAATGTTTGTACGACGAATTCGTGCCACCCGACCCTGGGCTGCCAATACCAACCCCTCGACGGAATTGCGTGTGCCGACCAGAACGTTTGCAACGGTTCCGAGCAATGCGTGATGGGTGTTTGCGCTGGTGGAGGTGCACTGTCGTGTGACGATGGCAACGCTTGCACGGTCGACTCTTGCGACGCGGAAGGTGGATGTCGACACACGCCCGGAACAGGATCGGGATGCAAACGTGCGATCTACGTTGCGTACGCGTTACCGGACTATCCTCGAGCGGTCGTGCAACATTTGGAACAGATGGGGTTCGGTGTGACCGTCACGAATCAGTTCGATTTTCAGGCGATACAAAACGATCCGCCCACATTGCTGGTCGTCGGTGAAACAGCATTCGCAGGTACGTTCGGTTCCAACGCAAAGCAACTCAACGCGCCCGTCATGGTTCTGAAACAGGAGGTGTTTGACGAGTTCGGTATGGCCGGCAGCGCCAGCAACAGGGTCTACTACTCACCGACAGCGGACATCGTTGCGCCGCAACATCCGGCAGTAGGTGGTCTTTCGGGAGTTATTACCTACACAACGCAGCCTGGGTTTCGGGATGCGCCCGATCCTGTACTGGATGCGATCGTCCTCGCTCGAACCCCTCACGTTGTGGCTGCCGTTTTGGAGAAAGGCACTTTCCAGAACGACTGGAGCCTCGCACCGCAGAGGCGAGGATTGATGACAGTCTTATCGCCGGCATCAACGATTACCCTGACCCCACAGGGCTGGCAGCTGTTTACGGGAATGATTAACTGGCTGATTGCGCCTCCCGGGTGTGCGAATTCTCCGGACGGAACACAGTGCAACGATCAAGACGCCTGTACCACAGGAGACGTCTGTACAGCCGGGACTTGCGTCGGTCAACCCAACGCTGCTGGATGCGCTTTGATTCCAGAGATCGCCTGTGTTTCAAGGGGATCGTATTCCATGACCGTCTATTACGGATATACCAATCCAGGGCCGACGACCGTTTTGGTTCCGAAGGGTCCCGAGAATCGATTCGTTCCCTATCCGTGGGACTGGAATTGGGGTGACGCACAACTCACCTCGTTCGCCCCTGGGCGCCACCAGGTTGCGATGGAGAAGACATTTTTTTCAACGGGGGACGTTACCTGGACCCTCGGAAACACGCAGGTGAGTACCGTGAACGCGCCTTTGTGTTGTTCGGATGTGCTTCCCGTCCGCGATGGACATTTGTCATCCGGGTTTTGGTTTACGTTTGCAGAGACAGCGGAGTACTGTCGAGACGCATGGCGAACATCGGCCGGTGACGAAGTTTCCGTTGTTACGGATCAAGCATGGGGCACGTGTCGCTTCGATTCAGGGCGAGTGTTGGCGATGCAGGGGGCCAACCCGAAACCAGCGCGATCCTCGTGGTTCAATCCGCAGGCAGTTCAACCGGGTATTGAACTTTGCATCGAGGCGATGGTCAAATGGACCGGAGGCAAGCAGCCGTATGTTGGGGTCGTGGGGATGGATGAACACATGACCGTTATCTCCACGATGGTGCCTGTCGTGTTTGGCATGGAAGGATCCGACCGCTACGAGCGACGATCAGGCCGGTTCACAGTCCCGGCGGGAACGCACTTCGTTCAATTCGAGATCGGAACGGGTTCTGCGCCGCAGCCGTCGAAGCCGGGCGTCGATGCATCGTTCTTTGACGACATCGTGATCGGAGAGTGCCGGTTTCCCGAAAGCGGCTAACCGACTCGGTCTTCAACCCCTCATCCGTTGGACTCGGCGAGGGTGCGCATCAAGATCGGCAAGACGGCGAGATCTTTGGCTCTCCCGGCTGCCTTTTTGGTTCGGATGAGCCCTGATAAATTCAGCACAGGGACGTCACGTTCACCAAGACGGTGGAGGCGCGTTTCCACCTGCAACGCCTCAAACCCCTCTCCGTCGCCGATGCGACCCAGTACATCGAGGGGTCCACAGTTTGTCAGCAGCAGGTGATGGCCATCCCCCGCAATGGCGTCTGCCCTGGGTCGCAAAACTCGGCCTGCGGGATCTCGGTATCGCGCATCAAGCGCAGCAAGCGCCACCATCAAACGTGTCACGTTCTCCGGCGTGCGCTCGTGGACGATGTCCAGGTCAAATGTCGAGATGGGGGCGCCATTGAGCACGGCGGCGACGCCGCCCACCACAATAAACGCCACATCGTGGGCGCAAAGGCATTCGATCGCGCCTCTAAAGCCAGTACTAGCGCTGGGTACGGCCAATCGAATCTCCGGGGACGCCGTCGACGAAAGTCTGAAGCACATCCAGGCGCTCATCAGACGTGAGCGACAACATCCAGCGGATCAGCGAAACATCGACGCCGTTGTCGCCGTCGACGCCGTCATCGCTTTCCGACGCGGTGGCCGGTGTATCCTGCGGTTTGCCGGAATCGCCGATGTTTGTGCCCATGGTGAGGTCTCATCAAACTACCTCAACGAAGCCTCCGGTGCCGGTTTTTCGGCCTCCGGTGCCCAGTTCGCGTCGTCGTGATTGTCGTACGCCGAGGTCTCCATTGGACTAGCATGTTGTAATATTTACCTCTTTTATTACAATATGCTAATCTTTAGGATATGTTCCCGCGGCTGCTCACCCCTCCGAAGAAGACGTTCTTCCTGTTCGGGCCACGTGGGACCGGCAAATCCACCTGGCTTGCGCAGCATTTCTCGAAGGCCGAGGTAGACATTGATCTCCTTCGCTCGGACCTTTACCTGCGCTTGCTGGCGAGGCCGGACGAGCTGCGTGCGTTGACCGCCCACGTCGCCCCGGGCGGCTGGGTTGTGATTGACGAGGTACAACGCGTTCCGGCGCTGCTCACCGAGGTGCACGCGCTTTACGAGCAACGAAAACTGCAGTTCGCCCTCACGGGATCCAGCGCCCGCAAGCTGCGTCGAGGCGGGGCCGATCTGTTGGCGGGACGAGCCCTGGTGCGTGAAATGTTTGCGCTCGTTTACCCGGAGCTGCCGCCCGAATACGGCGTGGAGGCGCGCCTACAATTCGGTTCACTGCCTGGACTTGTGGCGGAACCGCAACACGCGGTGGGTTTCCTGTCCTCGTATGTCGAAACCTATCTGAGGCAGGAAATCATGGCGGAAGGATTGATTCGCAAGCTTGAACCCTTCTCCCGCTTCCTCGCCGTCGTGGGCGCCATGAATGGCCAGGTATTGAATCTGCAAAACGTCGCACGCGAGTCCGATGTGGCGCGCGCCACCGTGGATCACTACTTCGAGATACTCGAAGACACGCTGCTCGGTACACGCCTGACGCCCTATCGACCCGGCGCGCTGGTCAAGGAGATCAGCCATCCGAAGTTCTACTTCTTCGATTCGGGTGTCGCCCGGGGAGCTGCAAATCTGCTGCATGAACCCTTCGACAGCGTGGCGCGTGGATTTGCACTCGAAACGCTACTGTTGGCCGAGCTGCGAGCGTACAACCACAACGCCGGGAAGGGCCGAGGTTTGTACTGCTATCATTCAGAAGGCGGCCTTGAGATCGACTTCATCGTTGAGCTGAGGAAGAAAACGATACAAAGGCCGGCCGAAGTCATTTGCATCGAAGCCAAAACCGCATCGAAATGGGATGCCCGCTGGTGCAAACCCATCCGATCGCTCGCGGAGAAAAAGGCCTTGAAGGTCACCCGGAGCATCGGGGTTTACCTGGGCAAGGAGCGGTTGACCTACGACGGCTTTGAAGTCTGGCCGCTGCCAGAGTTTCTTACACAGCTCCACGACGGCGCGATTTTTTAGGACCTACGTCCTTACTCGAAAGAATTGATGTCGTTGCCGCCGATCGTCTTCGATGAGGATTCATCGCAATTTTCCAGATACGTCCCCAGATCAACCGACCACTCGGACCCTTGCATTTGAGGGCTGGGCGTTCGACTGATCAACACGGTTCGCGTGGCGCCCAACAAACCGGCCACCTTTGTGAGGCCAGAGAAATCTTCTTGTGATGGGGCTGTCGTCAATTTTATCTCGATGAGTTCCAGCTTTCCACCCTTCTCAATCACAAGATCGACCTCGTGACCGTCGTGGGATCGAAAGAAATACGGTTGAAACCGTTCACCCCGAATACGCCTTGTGGTGATGATCTGTTCAATCACCCAGCCCTCCCAGCTGGCGCCCACCCACGGCATCGAAAACATATCGTCGTTGTTGCTTAGGCCAAGGATCGCGTGCAAGAGGCCCGTATCACGCCAGTAAACACGAGGGCTTTTGACCAGTCGCTTTTTCAGGTTGGCCTCGAAGGGCCGCAGCAAACGAATCAGATAGGCGCCCTCGAGAAATTCAAGATACGAGGCGACGGTTGGATGCGTGAGCCCCAGACTTTGACCAAGCTTCGTCAAGTTCAGGATGCCCCCATGCAAGGCAGCCAGCATGCGGAATAGACGTTCCGTGATGACCGATTTGGCCGGCAGACCCCACAAGGGGAGATCACGGTACGCCATCAGCGCAATGTAGCTATCTTGCCAGGTTGGGAAGGCATTTGAATCGAGGACACCACCGCCGGGGAAGCCGCCAAAACGCCAGATCTCGTCAAAGCGTGTTACGCCGACCTCCCGGAGAACCAGAGGGGACAGTTCCACGATCGCCAGCCGTCCGGCGAGCGATTCGGAAACACGGGACATCAGTGCCGGTGATACGGAACCGAGCACCAGGAAACGCCCGTTTCGGTCGCGTTGCTGGTCTATGGCTCCCCGGAGTCGCGGGAAGACCTCGGGCCAGCTTTGGGCCTCGTCGAGGATAACGGTGTGAGATGCAGCCGCGATCGACGGCCAGTTCAGGTCCAGGCGCAAACGTTCCGAGGTCTGTTCGAGGTCGAAATAGGTCGACGACAGAGTGCGCGCCAGGGTGGTCTTTCCGCACTGACGAGGTCCAACAAGAACAACGGCCGGAAATTGGGCGAGGCGATCTCCAATTGTTCGTGACGCCAGCCGCGTTAGCATGAATGGAAAATAGCTAAACGTTTTACGGATTTCAAATAGATGTGTAAAACTTTGAAATCACTGACAATTTGCCGACCTAGCCCCTCTGCCCCCGCCGCGCCGTTGACTCCCGCACCACCAGCGAGGTCGCAAACACGCCCGGCGTCCACGGCTGCACGCCATCTTCCACGCGCGACACGATCATCTTGCCGAGCGCCTCGCCAAGCTCAAGCAGCGGGACGCGGATGGTCGACAGGGGGGGCGTGGTGAAGCGGGCGTAGTCCTGATCGTCAAAGCCAATGAGTGAGATGTCCTGGGGAACCCTCATCCCCTCTTTCCACAGGCGCAGGCCCACGCCGTAGGCGATCTGGTCGCTGGTCGCGAAGATGGCGGTGAAATCGCGGGTGCGCGACAACAGGGTCGTTGCGGCCTCAAAGCCTTTTTGTTCATTGAAACCGTGGTGGACGATGAGCGATTCATCGAATTCAACACCGGCCGCGGCGAGCGCGGTCTTGTACCCCTGAAGCCGCGCGCGGGCATGGATGTGATCGGCGGGACCGGAGATGAGCGCGATGCGGCGGTGGCCAAGGTCCAGCAGGTGCTGGGTCGCGAGCCTACCGCCCTCGACATTTTCGGACTGTATGTAATACGGTTCGAGGCCAGGCGTGACCGTCCCCGTGCCCACGACCGGAAAGTCCTCGCCGACCAGCGTCGTGGTCTTCTCGGGCATTGGACCGCCGAGCAGGATGAGGCCCTCGATTTGGCTCTCCAGCAACATGTCGAGGGCTTCCTCTGGCTTTCCGGAACCGAGCGCCGAAGCGACGAGCGGCCGAAAGCCGGTGCCGACGAGGCTCTGCTCGACCCCCCGGACCAGGCGCCCCCAGTAGGGGCTCTCGGTGCTCATGGTGAGGACGCCGATGGCCCTCGTGCGGCCTCGGGCCAGGCCCTGGGCGTTCACATTGGGCTTGTAATTGAAGGCCTCAATCGCGGCCATGACGGCGGCGCGTTTTTCGGCGCTGACCTTGGCGTTGCCCGTCAAGACCCGGGAAACCGTGGCCTGCGAGACGCCGGCCCGGTACGCGATGTCGTTGATGGTGTGGTTGCCTCTGCCCATGGTGGCGCTACGCAACCCGAAGATTACTCCAAATTCCATTTAAGGGGCACAGGTCGGTTACAATCCGCCCCATGCTTCGTCGCAGGACTTTGTCAGCCCAACCGGTCGCCCAGCTCGCCCTCGCGTTGGCCCTCCTTTCGGTCGCGTGCAAGGAAAAGAAAATTGAATCCTCGAAGGCCAAGTCGACCGCGCCCGAGATGCTTCCCTTTCGCGATTACCGGCGGCCCATCGGGGAGCGCGTGGCGGATCTCCTGGGGCGTCTGACCATCGAGGAGAAGATCGCCCAGCTGCAAAACGATGCGCCCGCGATCCCGCGGCTCGAAATTCCCTCGTACGACTGGTGGAACGAGGCGCTGCATGGCGTCGCGCGGGCCGGGCAAGCCACCGTATTTCCTCAGCCGATTGGCCTTGCTGCCACGTTTGATGAAGACCTGATGAAACGGATCGCGACCGCGATCTCGGACGAGGGCCGCGCCAAGTACCATCGCTTCGCAGGGCTCAAGATGCGCAGCCGCTACATGGGGCTCTCGTTCTGGTCGCCCAACATCAACCTGTTCCGCGATCCGCGCTGGGGCCGGGGCATGGAGACCTACGGTGAAGATCCGCTGCTGTCCGGTACGCTCGGTGCTGCGTTTGTGCGCGGCATTCAGGGAGACCATCCGACCTACCTGAAGGCGATCGCGACGCCCAAGCACTATGCCGTGCACAGCGGGCCCGAGCCGCTTCGGCACCAGTTTGATGCGCAGACCAGCGTCCGAGATCTGCGCGACAGCTATCTGCCGCACTTCGAGCAGGCGCTGGCGGGTGCAAAGGCCGCGTCGGTGATGTGCGCCTACAATCGCTTTCAGGGTGAGGCTGCGTGTGCGAGCAAGCTGCTCCTTGATGGTGTCTTGCGCGGCGAGTGGAAATGGGACGGGTTCGTGGTGTCGGACTGCGACGCGGTCAAGGATATCTTCGCGGATCACAAGCTCGTCGGGACTGAACCCGAGGCCGCGGCCCTGGCGCTCAAGCGCGGGATGGATCTGAACTGTGGTACGTTTTATCGGGATCACCTCGGGGCTGCCGTCAAAAAGGGCCTCGTCACGGTGGCCGACGTGGATCGTTCGTTGTCCCGTCTGTTGACCGCCCGCTTTCGCCTGGGTCTCTTTGATCCCGATGCCAGCGTGCCGTTCGCCAACATCCCGTACTCGGTCGTTGCCGGGGTTGAGCACAATCAGCTGGCGCTCGAGGCCGCGCGCAAGTCCATCGTGCTGCTCAAGAATGCCCGGGGGACCTTGCCGCTCAAGCGCACACTCAAGCGCATCGTGGTTGTCGGGCCTGTGGCGATTGATCCCTATGTCGCCGTGGGAAATTACTTTGGCCGCTCACCGCGCATGACCCGGATTCTCGAGGAGCTGCGGGCCAAGGTCCCGGACGCATACGTGGAGTATTCGACCGGCTCGTCCATCGCCGACGGACTGCCCGCGATGCGCCCCATCCAGGCGCAGAACTTCA
>Ga0169931_10014480_pt1 | contig 10666 bp, 13 predicted proteins | sample Kivu_15m_20L_FD_129675 | JGI IMG/M metagenome (GOLD analysis project Ga0169931, IMG submission 129675) | Freshwater microbial communities from Lake Kivu, Western Province, Rwanda to study Microbial Dark Matter (Phase II) - Kivu_15m_20L... | ecosystem: Environmental > Aquatic > Freshwater > Lake... | reverse complement strand
TGCTCGAGGCTGGCTGCGGAGCGCGGAGCTTCTAGCTCCGCTTAAATGCTCGCAGGTGTTGCCAATTCGAACCGCTAGCGGAGCTGGAAGCTCCGCGGTCCCCGGGGGCGGAAGCTCATGCTCATAGCGTGAGCAATCTTCTCCAGAAGGGCGGATGCTACCTCCTGCGGCACACTCGGAGTACTTGACGCAGCGCTCGACAGATATTCGTCCTCTGACGTCGAGTCCTTATCCTTTTGTGAAAGCAAGCTATATGTTTCTTTCGACCTACCAGACATCCCCGCCTTTAGTTGTGCATCGAGATACTTCAGGAGAACCTCTTCAGGTCCCTGTTGTGGCGAGGACTCGCTCTGAACTGCGGCCACTGATTTTGAATTAGCGGTATTGCCACTTTTTTGGCTACCGACATCGCCTTCAGAGCAGCCGCTAATGATAAGTAGTAACAGGGAGAGTACTAGTTTCATATGGGTTTACCTTTTAGGTGAAATAGCTATGCCTGTGGTCGCGTATCAGCCCTCGTGTACTACCCGACCATACTCTCGACAAACTCGAGTGCGTCACGAGCATAGCCGAATGCCTTCTCCGCATCCTTCTGCGAGTAGAACTCGCTCGGCGTCAGATCCTCGGAGCCGTAAAATGCAAGCTCTCGATCACGACGTAATTCGCGGGAGTGTTCGATGAGTTGTTCGAGGCGATCTCTTTTGTCTGCTTGGACACGAGATTCGAGCTCTCGGAGCTGTGCGCTCACATCGTGGACCCTCGCAGGCTCTGCGCCGAGGTGACGGATCAGCGCCTTACTCAATAGTTCGACGATCTCCTGTGCCTCTCGTACGACATCAGCGTAGCCTCGCTTGTCGAGGAGAACTTGGAGCGCTGCGAATCGTATTCCGGCTCTCGTAACGTAATCCTTGGTAAGAGATCTATTCTTCATGTCGCGATCCAATATCCCTGCCCGTGTGTCGTACGCCGAACGAATGCTCCTGACAAGATCAACTCTTTGATCTCATCGAGCCTCTTTCGAATAGCTCCTGTTGGATCGAAAAGGATCCTGGCGTCGAGGGCGCACTCCAGCCAAAGCGAGCCAGCGTCTCGCGCTGTTGGCGGTAGATGCGAAATGTTGATCGATATCTCCGTTGGTAAGGCAACGTCCCATGTGCGGTACAGGTCGCGTTCGATCCGCACGGACGGATCAACTACGAGTAGGAGATCTGTATCAGAGGTATCATACGCATCGCCTCGGGCTTTAGATCCGTACAGAAGAAGCCCAACGAAGGCGCTTCCGAATTGGGATTTCGCTTTCTCGATGATGCGAGTTTCATTCCCCTCTAGCCCGCTACTGGAGATTCCGTTTTCAATCGCCTGAACAAGCACTGAGTTCACGGAGGTATTCAGCTCTCGTGCTTTCGACTTCACGCGCTGGTGAAGTGCAGCGGGAAGTCGAAGTAGGATACGAACCTGATCTTTCGGCAGCATGATATCATAGTATCATTAGATCTCTGCGGACTCCAAGAGCTATCGCGAGCGGCGACCTTAGGTTGGTTAGAGTAGACCAAAAGGGGCTGACAACATATTGATACAACAAGTAATAATGAAGTTCTGTCCCAATACATCCCGCATACCGATGTTCGGTCGCACGCGCGCTAGGGCTATTGTTGCGGTTAATTCGCCTTTGAGGCGTTGAGGGAGGTTGCCTGTTCCAGCGAACGGCGACCGACACGGGCGTGATTGGGGTTAGTGGGTTGGGATGATTGCGCGCGTCTATGGGCTAACTACTTCACGTGGGCTTCTATCCAATCGGTGATGGTCTTGAGAGGCGCCTTCTCTGTTATGAGAGCAATCTCGACGAAGCGTACACCCTCCTTCGCTTCCACGGAGAGCTTCAAACCGTTCAGTTTTAGAAAAACCGCTGTGAGCGCGAACGCTACTCTTTTGTTTCCGTCTACGAATGGGTGGTTCATCGCCAGACTTTGCATGAGAGCGGCGGCTTGCTCAGAAATGGATCGGTAGTAGCCGGATCTGGGGCGAGCTAGTGCGCTTTCGAGAAGTCCTTTGTCGAGCACTCCGGCTTTACCACCAAAGCGTTGGATGAGAACTTCGTGCAGATAGAGAGCCTCCTCGAGGGTCGGATAGAGGGTCTCTATCATCGAGCGAGCTCTTTCAGAAGCTCTTCGTTCTCGCTGATGACTTCGTCTACTGCTTTGCGAAATGCGGGGCGGACTTCGACTCTTTCGAGATACTCAGCGACCGCTTCGGAGACGATGTGAGAGATGGATCTATCGGAGCTCTGTGCATACGTGCGCAGGCGTGCGAGGACTTCTTTGTCCATCTTGGAGCTGAACTTTTCAGTAGGAGCCATTTGTTTATGATGTCATGACATGTCTGGATTTGTCAAGATTTTGTTGGCGAACACGTTGCATCTAGCTGATGTTACATATCTTTAGGACCGTCTGTTTGGCAAAGTGAGGTGGCGCTTCCGTCATACCTGGGGTGGTTTGTACCTCCCACAATCCCAAAAAAATTGGCCGTCCGCGAATACACCCGCTCCGCCAGGAGCTGCTGTTACAGCTTTACAGTGAGCCGCAGTTAGTGCGTCGTTGAGGGTCACCATCGTAGCGGAACAAACAGCAATCGGTACTCCGTCTGCCGCAAATCCGACGATTGATACTACCGGGCTGCGACTAAAGTTACACTGATCACCGCACGCATTAGAAGAGCTAGATCCCTCTCCTCCGCCGCCGCATGCTGTCATTGCCAATGCTAGTATTAGTGCTGCTAGTTTGCGCATGTGTTACCTCTCCTGTTTGGATCTACTCCAAGAGTTCTCAGGTGACACCCGACACAGAATATGAGCCGATAATCACCTACTATCTTCGTTTTCCCCTTTCTCCTCCGGCCGTCACTTCCACCTGTTGAGGTAGAGCACAGTTCAGACACGCTTCTTCGATGTAAGGAGTAAGTGAGCAATGTGCTGCAACGTGCGGCGTCTAGCGTCCTTCATTGGGGTTGCGCACCTCATGCACTTGAAGGGATAGCAAACCTATACTCTGCTGCATGTCCTGACTTTCAGATCTCGGCCGGAGCTTCGTTTCGCCAACTTCCAGTCGAGCAACTCACATCGCCGGGAGAGGTCTTCAAGCATCTGCGATGAGGGCCTCAAGGGTTCTAGGTTATGTGCCTGGATGAAGTGAGTATCGATTGTTTCTGCAGACGGCAAAGATAGCGGATGTCGTGGGTTTCAGCGAACGGCGACCGGCGCGGTCCGCCTTCCATGGGGCTAAAGGACATGGACAACAGAACCCCGTAATTCTATCTCTAGCGTCGTCCGTTCACCCTAGCAGCGTATTCCTGGGCGCGAGAGAGCTCTTTGAAATGAACTCCGATTGATCCTTCTTGCAGCCAACAGATCCGGTGGATCTCTTCTGGTGCGACACCGGTCTTAGTCATGAAATCGGCTAGGGTTTGGCTCTTATCAAAGCCGTACACAATCACTTTGCCGTCGTTCATTCCACCAAGGCGAGCAGACATTTGATTAGCGAACATACGGGTCTCCTTGAAGCGTTGGCTACAGTCTAATATGCAGGCGAGGGCTACTCAAATTTTGGTGTTTGGGAAGTTGATTCTGGGGGTAAATGCTCGATGCCGCTCTTTTGTATTAATCAGGGGAACGCGAAAATCGTAGCACTACTTCTAATTTTGCGTTATAAATAGAATCTATGATTCGCAAAGACCAGATCCGTAGACTTTTAGATATAGCTAACTTATTAAATAAAAAGAGTTTTTTTCTTTTTGGTTGTAGGGGTACCGGTAAGACTTCCCTTATAAGGACTATACTCCCGAAACTCCCCCGGTACGACCTGCTATCAGCCACCACCTTTGCTGCGCTATCTCGTCGACCGCAGCTCATCGGCGAAGAAAACCTCGACCCAACAATTCCGGTGGTGATAGACGAGATCCAGAAGCTGCCGCAGCTGCTTGATGAAGTTCACCGTCTGATAGAGGACCGCGGTATGCGCTTTCTTCTAACAGGCAGCAGCGCTCGCAAGCTTAAGAGAGGTGGTGCAAACCTCTTAGCAGGTCGCGCCTGGGAGGCTAGGCTATTTCCTCTCGTGTCAGCGGAGTTAGAGGATTTTGACCTCAACCGCTACCTCACTCGAGGCGGATTACCCGCAGTGTGGCTCTCTGACGAACCGTGGGAGGAGTTACGCGCATATGTGGGAACGTACCTTAAAGAAGAAGTCATGGCCGAAGCCCTTGTGCGCCGGATCGATACGTTTAGTGCATTCCTGGAGCTGTGCGCTCTACGCTGCACTGAAGAGGTAAACTACGAGGCGTTTGGTAGCGATCTCGGCGTGAGCGGAAAAACTGTGCGTAACTTTTTTGAGGTGCTAGAAGACACTCTGATAGGCTTTCTGCTACAGCCCTATCGAAAAACTAAACTCCGCAAAGCTACATCCCGGGCGAAGTTCTATCTCTTCGATCTGGGAGTAACGAACTCTCTGGCCGGAAGACGAGAGGTTCCCGTTGGCACTGAAACCTTTGGTAAAGCGTTTGAGCACTTTATCGCTTTGGAGCTTCGCGCTTATTTAAGCTACCGCCGCTCCGATCTTACGCTAGGCTTTTGGCGAAGTGATCGCGGATATGAGGTGGACTTTACTGTTGGATCTCAGGTAGCCATTGAGGTCAAGGCAAGCGACCTTGTTCAAGAGCGACAGCTATCGGGGCTGCGTGCCCTGCAGGAGGAGGGAATATTCTCTTCATGCTGCGTTGTGTCGCGAGATAAAGCCGTACGAGTACTTAACGGTGTGACCATCTATCCGTGGCGTATATTTCTCGACAAGTTGTGGAGCGATGAGATTATTCAGACAGGGTAATCACGGAATGCAGCATGCCGGTTTTGAGAGCTATTAATGCTTTCATGCTGCAAGAAGAGCTCTTTTTTAAAGGGGCCAATAAGGCGGGAGCTGGAAACAAGGCGGAGCTGGAAGCTCCGCGGTCCGCGGAACACGTAAAGGTTGGCTTATCGATGGGGCTCGGCTGTTGCTGGACCGCGAAGCTTCTAGCTTCGCCTACTGTTTGGGCATGTCGACAGGTTCCGACTTTTTGGCGGAGCTGGAAGCTCCGCGGTGCCCCCGGCTAATTTACTGCAGGGGTCCAGGGGGCGTTCGTGATATTGGAAGTATGGAGGACGCAGGTCGCGCCCCCTGGCCGTCATTTCAATCCTGGCTTTAGCCAGGTTGAAATAGGTAGAGATAGTGCCCACGCCTTGAATCGAACAAGGGACCTCAGAATTATGAGTTCTGCGCTCTAACCAGCTGAGCTACGTGGGCATGTGACGCTCGGGGAGTCATGTTTGCCCTAAATTGCTAAAAAATGCAAGTGTGGGGCGGGGTTGGGTGGTTTTGTGTGCCACGTGTGACCGTTCAACCCCTAGCTAACTCCCTGCAAAGACAATCCCAAGGGAAGTTACCTTGTAGCTTTGCCGTTTGAAAGAGCGAGCAGAATCGAGCTATCCACAGCGGCCCACGCCGAGAGCGAGAGCCTTGAGAGATCTTTCGCAATCGAACTAGATGTCGAATGGTTCTCTCGGCACGGTTATTAGTTGGTTCAAAAAGCTCTGGCTGATCGATGAAGTGCCAGAGGCAGTCCCAATACCGATTCACACGACACAGAAGAGTTTTCCAACTTTCGGTTATTCGACTTAGTTCTAGCTACAAAATTGTGCAGTCTTTGGACTGCGCGATGAATCTCTGTTGGTGGCGCGTTACTGTGCAGTAGAGAGAAGATGTTGCGAAATGAGATAGACAACAGCGTGCTCGTCTTCTAACCGCACAGAGCGTTTTTTGATGAAACGTAGCAAGATGCTCCGAGCCACGCATAATCATATTGCAGAGGCTGCTGCGAGCAGCCTTTATCTTAAACACGTCACGACACAGGTCATAAAGCTTACGTGTACGTGGCGCCGGTTGCACCCTTCAAGTATATCAAGAATGACTGCAAGTGATTGCCGTAGCGCTGCCCATCGGAGATACCTTCAGGCAGAGAGCCATACAGATACTTGTTACATCGCTGGCAGTAACATTGCTGGCGTTGATACTCGGTTAAAATCACGGGCGTTTCTCGACAGGAACTTGGTAGTTGGGCGCACTAGTGAGCCGAGGAACTAGTACTTTTCACTCAAGTTCCGATAACTTCCGGTCGACCCTGCACTATCTAATGAGTGGCCAACTAATACATAGTACTGACATGGTAAGAGCTATTGGTTTCACGTTTCTCCTCTCGGTAACGACGTTTACCACGCTAAGCCATGCAGAAACCCGTATTCCTGTGCTGGGGGGGGGCCTCCGCAGGCGGAACGTGCGTGCGACTGCGTTGTTCGTCCGACAATACACGAGGTGATAGAGGATCCCGAAACTAAGGAAAGCAAGTGTCAGAGAACCTCTTGCTTACAGGATTATTCCTGTCGACCTTCTCATTTTGGCGCCCTCCTCAATCCTTATAGTAACAGTCCTAAGGACGAAGCGAACGATACGCCACTCCCAAAGGCAACGGGCAAGAAGAACGTCGAGATAGTTGATATGAGGCACTGCGAACACGAGTGGTGTGAATGCGTCTGTGTAGATAGTAAGGGTGAGGAAATCATTACAGAAGACCGCATCGTTCTTCGCGCTGTGGAAAAAAAATGCGATCTAGTTGCAGAAGTGGAAGAGTTACCGGGGTGCTCGGGTTATACGGCTGACGTCTTAGCTTTGTTAGACCCAGACGCGAACGCGAGTAGCAACGAGGGGAATGTCAGTAGCCTAGAAGAAAGTTCTGGTACCTTCAAGTGTTCAGGATACCACCCCCCGGAGACACCAACGCCTGATCCAGATCGGTAGGCATCTGTATTCGGAAAAATCAACAGCTTAGGCAGTGGTTTGAGCGGTTGCTATCTCGAGTTGGGGGTAATCGGGTTTCTGTGGTCGGGCTGGCTATAACTTACTGGTAACTCTGAGGTGCTGAATTTATTGCGACCTTTTGCCGGCGCTCTCATCTTAAGGGGTATGTCCACGGATGAGGCTATCGATGGTGCTAAGGTTGCGGCATTAATTATAAGCCGGATGCCCGCTCGCGATCAGGAGCGGCTTATGACCTCTATCCAGGCCGCTGACCCCTCTATCGCTGCTAAGATCGAAGATTCCCTCTTTAATTTCGATCGCATAGCTCATCTCAATGACATCGCCGTACAGGACCTCCTGAAGGAGATACCTCATCGCGATATCGTCATCTCACTGAAAGCTGCTGGTGAGCGGGTAAAGGATAAGCTCTTAGAGAACATGTCGGAGTCAAAGCAGCGGCTCGTACAAGATGACTTCTCGAGCCTTCCGCCGATGCGTATATCGGACGTACAGGCTGCTCAGCGCAGAATCTTAAGGAAACTCGAGGAATTGTATCCTGAGAACGGTATCGGAACTCATCAGCGCAGTGTGTTGCCTCGGTTGGCGTAGCGCTTCAGGCATATTTGGATCTTTATTGTCCATAACGTGGCCTTCAATGCCGTCCGAGGTGGAATCAGAAGTTACTCTCTAACCCACTGTGATCTCGCTAGATCCTCGCAGATCGGGGTGTTTTTTCATTTTTCCTCTGTTAGCACCGCTGGTTTTAGTTGTGAAATTTTGCAGACGCTGTATCGTATCGAACGTCGTCGTCATCGTTCGCTATTTGCTACCGGGTGCTTGATAGACACTTTTTGAGGTAACGTACCATGGGTAACCCATCCGCCAACTTTCATGGCAATGGAACGGGAAACCAGACTGGAGGAGATTCGGCAGCAGCACGTATTGCTGACTACGAGTTGAATCAGCTTGAACAACTGGTGGCTCCTTCGGCCAAAACTAAGAGCCGAGCCTCCAACTCCGCCCCTACACTTTCACCGGATACGCCTTTCGGTATCACCGTCATCGTCGGAGGTACCAATGTACGCTTCTGCATCTCTACTCCTCATTCCAGGGAGCCGGTAATCGAGAGCATCACGTGGATGGAGCTCAAGCAGCGCCTCAATCCACAGCTTGTTAAGCTGAACCTAGAGTTCGAACACGCAAAGGATCTTGCGTTCGAGGAGCTTGGGAAGCGGTTAGTGGATTTTGTAGAGGATCATTTTCCTCCCGAGGCGATACCGAGCTTTAACAATATCCGGGCTTTGAATTTCTCCGTCGCCGGCCCCGTTGACGGACAGGGGCTCACTGCTACCGTAACCACCACCAACACCGGTATCAATCTGAAGGGAGAGGCGCTGGCGGTGGGCATGATCGAGGCGATCAACGCTGAGCTTGTGGCTCGCCAGTGGCCACTCATGCAGCACGATGTGGTACATGTGCTCAACGACGCAGTTGCTGGAGCCTACGGGGAGTATCACCTCGGAGAACTCAAAGGGGTTCGTGTCGGTGTATTCCTCATAGTTGGTACGGGGATCGGCGGTATAACCTTGAAGGAGGGCAAGCCGCGCCGAGAGTTTTCTGAGTTCGGACACACTATTATTTCGCAAACATTAGACGACGGAACCAAAAGGTATTCGATCCTCGACGGCCAAAATATATTTAAACAGCTCGATTCCAGTGGGAACTTCGTTGACCTACCAAAGGGTCAGAACTACATCGAGAACCACTTGGCAGGGCCGTGGTTCGCGATCAATTTCGTCAGACACTACAACCGTAGAGCCGGAGACAATGAACCTGATTGGAAGATGCTGAAAGCCCTGGCGGAAAAGATCGTGCGGGATATGACCGAAGACGCGCGGGATAAACTTAAAGAGCAGCTTGTAATCCTCAAGCGGCTTCAGGATGCGCACCAAACAGCTGAGACTCAGTCATCAGATCAACCGCTTGAAGTCGATGCCCTCAAGGATGCAAACGCAACTGAGCAGGTCGATCTCCTAGACCTACTCTCCGACCAGCTTCTGATTATTTCAGAATTAGATTGGCGCAAGAGACAGAGTTGGGCTGTTAACTCTTCGAGCCTAGTCATCAAATTGATTAATCAATTCCTCCTCATTCCAAAGGAGTCGGCTGTTCTGGCTGCCTTCCCCTGCACGGAGGCTAACGAGCAGTGGCGCGTTAAAGAGAAAGCGGAAAAGGTACTTACCGTCGATGCTTACAAATACTGGAAGAGTTACTTCAAAGACCTAGGAGCAACCTTGGGCGCTTTGAAGAGAGAGATGAAGGAAAATGATCTTTCTCCCGATAGAATCGTTTTGGGCGGCGGTATCGCTGAAGCCTGTCAAAAGCACCTGACCCCCGAGATGAAAAAGATCGCTCTTGATCTGATTCACGAACATGGAAGGCTCAAAGCCGGTACTGTCGTTTTCTCCACTATGTCGCCCGAGGCTCGTGAGGCAGCCATCACGACCTTATCGGTTGAAGAGGTTCCGGAGAATATCAATCGAGAAGAGGCTTGGGACGCCTGATATCTGGCTGACCTGTGGCTTGTCGCACGCAGCATGTACCTGATCCTGAATGAGGAGCGGGTGAGGCCAGCACGCTCGGTATCAGATAAGGATTCAGGAGTCCTGAATTACCGCGGGTAATAACCGTTTATTCGATAGAATGGGGAACGGAGCTGTATCTTTGATGCGCAATCTGGATCTAAGCCCCTCTTTTTTTGCAGTTTACATATGTTACACGAGCAGTCGCGCACGCCAGAGCCTTTGGATCGAGCTCCTCGAGAGGTCGATACAGCGCGCCGCGCTCAGGTCGCTTGTAATCAAGCAGATTCGAGATCCACTTCTTCACCAGAGAGAGGCCGTGATCCATTCGATGCTCTTGCGCTGCCTGCGGTGCCTAGTAGCCACAGAGAGATCGGGAATAACCCTCTGGTCGTTAGGTCACTGCCCGAATCGGATTTAGCTCCGACGTCGTGCGGACCGAAGGGTTATCCCCCAGAATCATTAAGACCGTTTGATCCGCGCTACCTCTTGCGAGACACACGAGAGACTATCGAGAGTATACTTGGGGTGCTCAGTACGACGTGCGATCGGTTTGGTCTATCGCCCGTAGCTCGTGTGTCAGCTGGTGTTGCTTTCGCTGCTGGTGCTGCGGCTGCTTTTGCCCTGGCACCGCTCTACGCGACTGGGCTTACAGCGGTCGCGTTCTGGAAAGCTGGAATGTTTTTTGAGAAAAACCGCCACTCTCGGGTGACGTCGCTGGTTGCAGGCTCGGCCTATACATCACACATGCATGAGCTTGGTCTCTCTACCGTCGCGCTATGCTCATTCTCTGGGACGCTTCGCGGCTTAGTTCAAGGTATGTTGGCTGATGATCGTCCCATGATCCGTGCGGGTGTGGCGATTGCTGCATATGCAGGCACTGTAGCGGTGTACACCCTCAGCGGTAGTATGGCCCCACTTGATAGCCTTGAAAACATACCGATAGTTGTGCTCGGACTAGGCACAATGTCGGGGGCATTCAGCGAGCGATTTAGTTGGGCTTCGAGGTTGACGAACTTCTGTGCGACCGGTCTCTCGCTGGGATTCCATGTTACCTGCACCCTATCGCCTATCGGCATCTATCTAAATCTAAACCCTGCGCGAGTGATTTTTGAAAAAAATCACTCGCAATAGCAGGGCGAGCGCAATCTTGGCGTAGCCAAGTTGCGCCGTAGAAGACAAAAAACTCTAGGTGTAGAAAGAGACTAT
>Ga0169931_10014479_pt1 | contig 10666 bp, 8 predicted proteins | sample Kivu_15m_20L_FD_129675 | JGI IMG/M metagenome (GOLD analysis project Ga0169931, IMG submission 129675) | Freshwater microbial communities from Lake Kivu, Western Province, Rwanda to study Microbial Dark Matter (Phase II) - Kivu_15m_20L... | ecosystem: Environmental > Aquatic > Freshwater > Lake ... | reverse complement strand
TATTAAATGTAAAGATTTACTATTGTATTATTGAGGAATATGAATAAAATATTTACTCTTTGTTAATCTAGAGGAGTAGCCACTCATATGTTTTACGATACATACAAAAAATTTAAATGAGTATTTACTATTATATGTATTTATATTCTGTTATTTCTTTAACTATGTTATAATTCTATTTTATTAATAACATAATATTAGTTATTATAAGACCAATTTTATCAATGTGTAAAATTTAAAACAATTGGATTGAGTTTAAATTTGGGAGAAATTTTAATTTTCTATATGAAGCGTTCTTCTACATTGTGGACAATTACTTCTTAATTCAATCCAACCTTTCAAGCAACTAGCATGAAATAAATGATTACAAGGTGTAAGCATATAATCTGTTTGGGTTACATCAGCATCGCATTTTTTGATACAATTACTGAAGCATGTTACAGTAGATTCTTTGGTTTTATTTACACTATTCATGCATTTCCTTATTACAGAACACCGCTCAGAATGAACCATTCTTAAATCAGAATCAGAAACTTCAACATTTTTCTCAATCACTAGAGGAGATAAGCCGTCTTTATTTTCTTGATTAGCGATGAATGTACCCAGACAGATCGTACAAGTAAGCTAACTCGTTAATTTATTATGATTACGTTCTCTATGTCGATTTTCATTTTCTTTAATTCGCTCAGAGTTCTGTACAAGTCGCAATTCTTTTTCTTCCTTAAAAAACTCGGAATTAAAAATCTCATGCCAAACACTCTTTGTATGAGTAAAATAAAAATCTGTGAGATCATTAGTATCAAAATAATTTTAGATGTGAAAATGTCTAATTCCATATTAAGAAAATTAACAGGACAAAATTTGAAATAGAGCTATGAAGATTATAACATGAAAATAATTTCTTACAGGGATGAACAATTTATTAGTACTCATTACCAAGATCGTATTGATTGTTATTCTGTTTCTTCTCCCGTGTTTAAAATTTTGTAAGATCTGAGAAATCCAAGAGATAGCAGTCATTGTAATAATAAATGAATTCCAAAAGAAAATTTGTAGAGCATAAATGAAAATTATAATCGAGAAGCTATCTATTTATATTAATTAATTAGTTACAGTAAATCATGTAAAATTTCATGAGTTTATTTCTGAAAATTCTTAGCTTTATATTATAATCGATAGTCTCATTTCTGAAAATTTCTGTTCTCCAAATAAGACAAATTATTTTCATTTCAAATCCGTTGAAGACAATGAAGTAAATAATAGCGGGTATTATAAAATCTCCAAAAAGTCTCTTGATTATTAGAAAAATTTATTATTACTGATTACCTCATCATAAATAGAAATATAAAATGTTAAATAGCTTATGAATAGATTCCAAAAACTATTAAAAATTATCATAACAGAAGAATACTGCAAGAATTAAATACATATTAATATAAGGCTAACTTTTAAAGAGTTGTTTTCGTTTTGTGAAAATTTCTCCATTAGGCTTTTATAATTGAAGATTTGTAAGAGTCCTAAAAATGTTAAAGCTAAGGAGAACCTAGAAATTTTTGTAAATATTCCGATTGCTTGCTGTTCAGATTCTACCTCAAAATTTAAGTCAAGCGTATGAGATTTCAATCGTCCTATCATCCTATTATTAGGATTTAAATTAACTCCGCTTAAATCACATTTAAAGCTGATAGTAAAATGAATATTTGTAGTAGTATCAAATACAATATCGAATTTGTTAAATTTTGTTAGTTGTGAAAAAACATTAAAATTAGAAGTTGCTGTGTAATTATGATGCTTATTTAGAATATATTCAGAGCTATTTGTAGGAGAATCTAAATCGTCATTAAGTCTTATTTCAAACTGTGTCATATTATTATTAGACAGGGAGATAAGGAAGTAATTTCGTATAAGCAACCAATTTGTATTATATTCACCCTCGCTGATTTGAATTAGGAAGCTATAAAAATTTAATTGATCATCCTTGCCTAAGCCATGCTGAAAAGCGAACCTAATAGTCCCCTCCTCTGACAAGAAATTATTTGTGACTGACTTTTTATTTTCATGAGAAATTTTCAATTTCCCCAAGAACAAAAGTGAGGATAAGCTCTTATATGATTTGGCCTTTCTGATATAGTAGTTTTTTTCGAAGTTCAATATAGAGTCATCATGTGGGTATAGGCTATCTCCTTCATGTGTTTTATTCTCTAAATGGCGAGGATCATTTAGTCCAATATGAGGATTATCTATTTCATTGTTTATGCTTAAAAATCGGCTGCTACAATAAAATCACAATCGAATTTATTTAAAATTCATTTATACTTACTTGAATTTTGGATTTAAATGATTAGAATTTGTGTAAAGATATATTATCACGATTGTTAAAATTCTTGTAAGTGAAAATACTAACGATGTTTTTTCTATTATGAGATTTGTTGATGTCCGAAAAATTTCATCCATTTCAAATAAATTTATAAATAATTTAACAAGTTGAATTTACTTAAAATATATGGTTTTTAATTTAAATGTTATATTTTAGTTTCTATAACAATCATTTGAACTACCACGTAACAAGTTGTGTTTATCATAAAATATTTTTAATTTTATTCTTTTTAAATGATAATTTATACTTGTTAAAATGCTTAACAAATTTCATAAAATATTTTCAGCTGTCACTCTAAAATCAAATTCACAAATAAAAGATAAAGAACAACTTGACTATTTGCTTCATAAATTGAAAGAAAGAAAAATTATAGTAGACCATGATCTCTCCTTGATAAAGAAAAATATAATCGATTTTCCTTTAAATTTTGCTCAAGCATGTTCTTGTATCAGACAAATTTTTCTTCTAGACATCGAAAAACAAATCGAAAGTAAGATAAATAGTGTAGACGAAAATTTTCAAAAAATGATGAGGTTCCTTCACTTCTTCTCTCCAGAGGAATTGGGTTCAGAGGACCTTAAAATTCTTTTGACGAATTTAAATTTTGAACTTGAAAATTTCAAAGAAATCGCAAGGAATCTAAATAAAAATGAGATTTTACTAAGAAACATAAGATTCGACACAAAACATTTCTTATGGGAAAGAATACTAGAAAATATTCAACTTCAAAACGAATCAGATAATTCAGATTTCTTCATAACAGATTCCACAGAATATCAAACGAAAATGAAAAATCGGATTGATTATGAATTTGAAATCATAAGAACAAGAAGCATCCAGATGAATTCAGACAAAACTAGGCTTATCAAAAAACTCAAGAAGGTAAAGATAGAAAGAGTTTTTTGTGCAGATAGAGATATTCCCATACTATGCTGGAAAGTTCCTTCGAATTTTTATGATAAAGAAATCATGAATAAAATGTATTTCAAATGTGAAGCTTTAAGAGAATTAATTCTTTCAAAGCATTTTCAAAAGTACACAGGATTCGATGATGTTTCATCTGATGAATTTTATTACTATTTCTTCGAAAATATAGAGGGAGAGTCATTGATACAATTGATTAAGAAATTAGACTTAGATATTTCAGAGAACTCAATATTATTTAGATACCTTGCACGTGAAATATTGATAGGACTCAGAGATTTACTTAACAAATGCACATATTCCTTCGGTTTTCCAATTTCGATTGATAACATATTTTATGAATGCTCGCAGCTAAGGTTATATTTGAACAACATCGACTTTGGGCCTAAAAGGCAAACTATTTTACAGTCTAATCAGATTATCGAAGCTAAATTGCTTTATTTCTACGGAATAATTTTAATCAAATTTTTAGCTGTGAGTAAACCAGAATTAGAGAAATTAAGCGAAAACATTCAAAATGCTTGCGCTGCTTTCGAAGAATTAGAACAAATGCATAAGATATATGATATGATCCCTTATATTGAAGAATGTCTCACAAATACTCTTGAGAGCGATGTTATCATTTCTATCATAGTTGAATCCCTGATGTCGCCTTTTAAAGCAAAAATGTTGTTTGACGAATTTTATGAGAAAAAGAATTTTCTTAAACAAGCCTTAAAGAGTAATGAATATAAGGAAATTCAAATCAATGATAATGTAGATTTGAATTTAAACATCAAAGGTTCTAATTCAGCAAACGACAATTACAAAGAGGCTGAAGATAAAATAATTGCCTTTGAACCTTATTACATAGTAGATAAATTAAACGATAAACATGAGGAAGATCCTAATGATGATTTATTAAAAAGGACAATGACTATAAATTTACTTCTGATTCATCCTTTTTACAGTGATATTAAAATAGAAGATTCATTTTTGAAAATTTTATTTAAGAATTAAATGTAATTAATTATAAATTTTAAATAAGAATTGGCATTCTGTTTTATAAATATACTTCTATAATTAATAACATTTGCATTCGCATTCGTATTATTATTTATTCATAGTTTTCAGATTTCTTTTTTATTTCATTTCCTAAAAAATTTGAATTGACTAAAATGTTTTGTAAAAAATTCGTAATATGCTAGAAAATCATATCTAGAATTATTTAATTTATTCACAAATTCAATTAGTGTCATTTTGAATTACAGCTAATTATACTTCTTAATAATCAGCTAAGATTTTCAAAAAATTCAATTAGGAAATTTTTCATCACTTTACCATGAATAAATATATTAATATTATCTTAATGAATTAAAATAAAAATTTTATATGAAGTTTTTCTTCTCATTTGCATATTTGTTAGTTATTTTCATAACACTTCTCATTTCCATAAAAAACACGCTCATGATGATAAAGTAAAATCATGTTTAAATAATCTAGTACCAAGAATTTGAAAAATAAAAAATTTCAAGAAAATAATTCAAAATGGTTTATTGAATTAAAGGAAATAATAGAGAATAAAAGAATTATGTTTGAAGTAAATTATCAACATATTTAAAAGGTTGATTCTAGAATGAGGACAATAAATTCGTAGATTACATATCAGCTGAATGCATCAACACAAAAGATTCAAGGAATTTTAAACTTTCTGAAAAAATATCGAAAGAAAAAAATAAAAACCTCATAGCTGAGGTTCATTACCATAATACAATAATGGAAAAGGGATGGGATAAAATTTCCTTAAACACTTTTCGTAACACGCAATGCTTTACCGAAGACAAGTTATTACCTTTCATCCAGGCTTATCTAGGAGGATATTTAGAAGGTCGTTTAGAGTACAAAGCAACTAATGATTTTTACAACAATATGGATTATAATATCAACAGTCACTCTTGGAATATTAAGAATTTTAAGAAAACCAAAGAATTCTTTAACGATGTGAATACGTATTTGTTGGATAATCTTGGGAAATTTGATGAAAAATATACAACCGATGAAGAAAAGGATTATTACTATAAGATATATATATTCTTCACACAATTACAAGGATATTTAAGAGGCCACAATTTTTCCGTAAATTTAAGCAATAAAATAAACAACGACGATAAGAATATGATGAAGGAACTTTCCATAGCTGATTTGTTGATCATTCAAGCAGACGGTGAAATTCCCGAACTTTTGCATTACTTTAATTACAAAATAAATGGGAAGACTTACAGATTAGGTCAAAAAGATTATTTTAAAAATGCCTTTGATGTTCCTGAAGAAGATCCCGTCAAAGCTTATAAAAGACTCAAATGGAGAAGTCGATGTTCGGCTATGATAAAATTATTAAAAGATGAAAATGGAAAAGTGTCTGATATATTTTCGGGTCATACAACTTGGACTGATTACTCTGAAATTTATAGAGTAATCAAACAGTAAGTTTTTCTATATAAAACTTTTTTTCAGTTATTCTATGGAACTTAATGACTACAAAGGCAATTTTGTAAAAGTAGAGGCGATATTTTCTTCTTACCCAGGTTGCTTATCATCGACAGACGATTACTATGTAACAAACAATAAACTTATGGTGACAGAGACAACACTAGATATAATTGATATGACTTTATATGACAGTATTAAAGACGTAAGTAGATATATCCCAAATTTTATGAGAGTCAATTCAGCCACGTTCTTTTCTAAATCTGCTGAAGATTGGGTTAAAAACTTTAAATTTTATAATTCAGGCACTTATTCGTCTCAATGGATGATAGTCGACTATAATAACTTCCAATCAGCCAAGCAAAATGATAAAAATTTTGAAAAAGTTTTATTTGTTTTAGAGCAAACACCGAATTCGATAATTTCAAATGACGTCTCGAAATATCTTTTAGATGTACTTTATATTCTCTAAACTCTTAATTTGTAGAATAGCTACTATGCATCCTTCAATCGTGCTTTCTTCTCAGAAACAAACACAAACATTCATACACAATTAATAAAAGAATTATACGGAGATATCTTTACTTTCCAAGGATCATCCAGAGGAAAAATATTTAAACATCTAGAGAAAGGAATTAAAAGCCTCTTAGAATTTAAAAATGTACTCAGGTACAATGGGTATAAACAAGGAAATAAAGAATTTAATGATCCTTCTAAGGACAGTCCAAGCAATGGAATTTCAGCAAGATATGATTTAGAAAGAGCCATGAAAAACATTTCTGGAGGTGTAGATTGCAAATTTACAAATTTTGATTTGATATCTAAAATGAGCTCTGCTATTATTTCAGGACCAACTACAGACAATAACCCTAACCTACCAATTTTTGAATGGACTTCTGCATTAAAAAATTTAAAACATAAAGGACTGCCAGAAAAATTTGATTTTGGGTGGTATCTGGCTTCACCAGAAACTATTAAAGATAATAATTTAGAGGATAAATATAATTTTAAATAAATTTCTGATCACTAATTTTTCTTAAAATTTATATTAAATAATATTATGCAGCTATAACACAAATAAACATTCATATTATATTAATTTTAAATTAAATATTATTCTTGAAATGGATGATTTAAGCACTTATCCTACAGATATCAAAGTTTATGAAAAAATAAGGATCATTGGGCAGGGCTCATATGGACATGTAAATATTATTTAAAATTAGGTGTGGGAAGCTAAAATCAAATTAGGTCCGCATAAAGATGAACATGTGGCTATAAAGGAAGTAGATCTTGAAGATTTGGGGGACAAAAATTTAGAAAATTTGAGTGTAAATTCAATATTAACTAAACAGCAAGAAATCACAATAATGAGCTCAGTACAAAACGATAATTTGATAAGAACTTATTCAACATGCACAAGTGGCCACAAAATATATATTGTGATGCCAATGATGAATGCTGGGTCGCTTAATCATGTATTGTCATATAAATTTCCTCAAGGAATTAAAGATGTCTCTATTATTGCAACGATAATGAGAGACTGTCTTGAGGGGTTGAAATCTCTTAATAAGAATAACTTGTATCATAGGGACATAAAAGCAGGAAACATACTCTTATCTACTGATGGGTCTGTTAAACTCGGAGATTTTGGAGTCGCTGCCTGTATTAAACCAGATGCTAAAAAAAATTCATTTGTAGGTTCCCTCAATTGGATGGCTCCTGAAGTAATAGCCAGGGAAGATTACGACTATAAAGTATCAAATTATTTTAAATTTTGAAATTTCTAAAAGATTGATATATGGTCCTTAGGTATAACAGCGATCGAAATTGCTGAAGGAAGGCCTCCTTACTATGGCATGAATCAATTAGATGTAAGAATTTTTTCGGATAATTTTGTATTATTTATTTAGATCATGAGAGAAATTAAATTTGATACTGTTGCTCCTTCCCTTAAGTCACCATCAAAATGGGACAGCTCATTTATTGAGTTTTTAAATAGTTGTCTCATAAAGGATCCTAAAGTAAGGCCAGATGCTGAAGCTGTTTTAAAGATCAACAAAAATTTTTTTGGATTATGCAAGGATAAAAAATATTTAAGAGACAATTTGCTGAAAGACGTTCCATCAGTCCAGGACAGAGTAAAATTATTAATAAATTTTTTTTTCATTTCTTTATATTTTAATTAGTATGGAAAAGTAGCCTTTAGAGAAGAAGAAGCAGAAGATACACTCAAGAATGATGACTACGTTGATTGGAATTTCGAAATCAATGATGAAAATGGCCTTGACGAGAATATTACGAAAACTGAAAAAACTCCTGATCCTGTTAGAGATAAGTTGAGAAAACTTTCAATCACAGAGAAATTGCCGAAAAATGTTACCTCAATAGTGAAAAAAGAAGATAAAACTAAAAAGAAAATACAAGAGAATTTCAAAAATATATTCGATGAGGAGGCTTAGCAACCTAGAGAGTAAGTAAATTTATAATCTCAAGAATAATAATAATAAATAATCGTCATTTAAATTAAATTGTATCAAAATATAAATTGATAGCTAAATTTATAAATATTTATTAAATAAATTTATTAAAAATTTTAATTAATTTGATTTATTATTCAACTAAATACTTAATAAATTTATCTTTTTTTAGACAGATTTTTTTGTTTGTCAGCATTCTTTACGATTTTTTCATCGATGGGAAGTCCTTTTCTTAGTCTTATTTTATTTACATAATTTTTTGCTAAGTTAGGTGTGTCTATGTTAACTCCAAAGTTTTCTATGACTTCTTGGTCCACAGGAAGATAGAAGGGATCAATGTCGATCATCTCCCATTTGTAAAATTGCAGCATAGGATTTGCCATTCCAGATGATTTTTTACGAATCTCTTCGACAAATCCAAAACTTTCGGCTACAGGGACAATTGCTTCGATTGTACAAATTATAGACTCATCATTAGAGGATTCGTTTATGATCATTCCTCTTCTTTTATTTAAAACAGAATGAATTTTTCCCACGTTTTCTTGTTTTATTTGAAAAGTACATAAATAAATAGCTTCATAAAGTCTAGGATCTCCGTTAAGATAAGCTTTCCTGCAACAGTCTTTTACTGTTCCAATTATCTGACCAAGGAAAGATCCGTAGATCCCAAATTTGTAGGAGCTTATAGATTTATCTTCTGCAGTAATTTCAGTTTTTATAAGATTGTTATCTATAATATCAAGTTCGTTTTTGTTGATTAGAATGGTATCTCCAGGATTTTTAATATTGATATTTATGTTTATTGTTGTTTCATCGTCCAAATTATGGCTGTTAATGTTTGGGGTGATTAAGTTTTCTGTTTCGTTTTTATTCGGAATTTCATGATTTACTAATTCTCCATCTTGTTGGGTTTCGTGGTCAGCTTCAGTTTGTTCTCGAGATATTTTGTTGTTAAGTTCAATTTCTTTAATTTCTGTATTAGATGATATGATAGCAGTTTTTATTGTATCCTTCTCTTCTTCCAACGTCATATTTTCTTCTTTTATACAATTGATTTCTTCAACAATGAAGATTACACCGTACATGTTCTCGTCACATAAGGGTCCATTTGAAATTGCAATATCGAATCCAGACTTCACAGCATTTATGAATTCTCTTGGAGTAATAAGATTTTTGAATTTATTCTGGATTTCTTCTTCAATTGTAATAATGGAAGGATTAGGGCTAATATTTGAATTTCCACCGTAATTCGATTTATCTGCACTTAAGGAAACTTTGGATGATAGATTTTTAGATACTATTGATTTATGAGAAACCTTCGATTCTATATTAGAAATAGAAGATTCTGCTTGACAAGAGATTGATTTTATTTCAGAAGAATCTTTATTTTCGATCAGATCCTTATTGTCCGTTTCATAAACATTTCTGAGGTCTTCAACTGTTTCTGTGTCTCCTTCAATTCGAATTCTATCAAAGAAATTATTTTCTTTAGAGATATTTCTAATTATCAGCATGTTTTGAACTGAATTATTTATTCCGAATGAGTGTAAATTACTCTCTACTAATTGCTTAAGTCTTTTGTTTTCTATAAATGCCAATAATTTTTCTTTGAATTTAAGGACAGCCTCGTATGTCATTTTATCAACTATGTGATTTCTTGTATTAATTTCTACTAGCATTGTTTCGTTCTCTTCAATTAATTTAATTATTTCAGGAGTCATTCCTAAAGCAACTATACTAATCTGACAAAGTTTATTAGGTGTGATGTCTTCTGCATATCCTTTTAATTTATTACTTTCGTTTTCCCCTATAGCTCCTTTATTTTTCTGAATATAATCATTAGTTTTCTCTTTTATGTTTTTGATGTCTTTGATTTTATGTTTGGCTACCTTCTCTTCGGGCTTTTTACTTTTGGGTTCTTTATTTATGATCATAGGTGTGCAAGACTTCAAAATTTCTTTTTGGTTGTCTTTGTCAATATTCTTTTCACCTTCATCTAGGATATATCCTTTATTTAAATCTTTTTTCCTTTCTTTCTCTTTAACTTCTATGATTTGTTTAGCTTTTGATTCTTCTCCTTTTCCTTTTTTTAATTTTTTATAGGTGAAATTTTTATTAGCGAGACCTTCCTTGAAGTTTACAATAGGAGGTGATGTTCTGAATTTTACTTTGGCCAAATGATCTTCCAGATCTTTCAAACATCTTTCCAGATGAACTTCCCCTGAAGTTACCAATATGTGTTCACCATTTTCTTGAACATAATAATCTACTGCAGGATCTGATTTGTTTAATTTCTTCAAACCTTCTACAAGTCTTCCCATTTCTTTAATATCTTCAGCAGCGATTGAAACTTTTATGATAGAATTTTTATTATTATTATGAGGGATTATTGCAGGACATTCAAATATACTTGTAATAG
>Ga0169931_10014477_pt1 | contig 10666 bp, 9 predicted proteins | sample Kivu_15m_20L_FD_129675 | JGI IMG/M metagenome (GOLD analysis project Ga0169931, IMG submission 129675) | Freshwater microbial communities from Lake Kivu, Western Province, Rwanda to study Microbial Dark Matter (Phase II) - Kivu_15m_20L... | ecosystem: Environmental > Aquatic > Freshwater > Lake ... | reverse complement strand
TGGTCGAAGCGAAAGCGTGGGCAAGTCTGTCCGGTGGCTTCGTAGCTCAGTGAATGAGCGTCCCAAGCCAGCACCGCTGCCGCTTCACCTTCGGGGATCCAGGTTTGGACCTGGGGGTACCGACCTTGCAGGGCGGCATTGCCCCCGCAATGGTCGCTGTGCAGGTGCGTGTTGACAATGCGGGTCAAAGGGCGCTCCTGCAAGCGCTGGGCGACCAAGGCCAGTGTTTGTGCGCTGTGGATGGTATAGCCCGTATCGACAAGGGCAGGGCTGACATCATCCGCAAAAAGAATGTTGTTGCTGGAAAGCCAACCGCGTTGCAGGACCTGCAATTGGCAGGCGCTGAAGGCGCGTTCACGGTCGTCTGGGGCAGGCGTGGAGCTGGACATAGCGGCAGATTGTGGGGTGTCGGATGCACCAAAGCGAAGGCCTGGCACCTAGAAACTGTCGCCTCGGGGTACGTGGGCACAGCGCATCCGCACGTCAGGAATTGTGCGAAAAACCACTCTTCCTTCGTGACGCAGCGCCATTCGACACCACAAAGTCGGGTATACCCGTATATTGAGCGGCATGTCAGGTCACACACCTCAGTCCAGTCGCCAACCGAGCCAAGCAAGGGCTTGGTGGGGTTGGGTGCCAATCCGTCCCTTGCGTGGACGTCACCGCCAGAAGGTATTGCGGCATTTGTTGTCCTTGGACGAACACGACAGGTACATGCGATTCGGACACCACGTCAACGAGGACCAGATCCGAGCGTATGTCGACGGTTTGGACTTCGGGCACGACCATTTGCTGGGCATTTTTAACCGGCGACTGGAGCTGATCGCCTTCGCCCATTTGGCGCTGTCCATACGCCCCCGGAGTTTTCAAACAGCCGAGTTTGGTGTGTCCGTGATGGCGCATGCCAGAGGCAGGGGTTACGGCGGACGCCTGTTTGAACGGGCCATGACAGCGGCACGCAACCAAGGGATCACTCACCTCTTGGTGCACGCCTTGAGCGAAAACGCGCCGATGATCCGCATCGCCCAACGCGCGGGGGCTCAGATTGAACGCCATGGGCCAGAAAGCGAAGCCTTGCTGCGTTTGCCGCCAGCGGACTTTGACTCCCAACTCACCGGTCTTTGGCAGGACCAAACGGCGGTGATGGATTACCACTGGAAGTCTGGCACCAAAGGCTGGCTTGATCCCCGACGGTGGTGGCGCTCCGTGAAAAGCCTGTGGGTGGCCATCAAAGGCGGCTAGCCCTTCGCATCCAGCGGCACCAGGATGTCATGGACATGGGGTATCCTTAACGACACCACAACCACCGATCACTCCAGTGTCCGACTCCTCCCCCAGTCAGGGGCCGCAGCGCAGCCTGCGGCATGAAGACAAACGCAGTTTTTTGCAACGCCTCGCCGAGTTCATCCACCCTGGACCCGACTCCAAGGACGAACTGATCGAAACCTTGGCGGAGGCGGAGGACAACGACATCATCAACGCCGAATCGCGGGTCATGCTGGAAGGGGTGATCCGGATCGCCGACATGAGCGCCGGCGATGTGATGGTGGCGGCGCCCCGCATGGATGTATTGGACATCGACGCTCCATTTGACGAGCTCTTGCACCAGGTGATTGACACCGGTCACTCGCGCTTCCCGGTGTACGAAGGAGAGCGCGAAAACATCGTCGGGATCTTGCTGGCCAAAGACCTGCTGAAGCTGCAACGGGCGCCGGAGCTGCACCTCAAAGCGCTGTTGCGTCCCGCCACCTTTGTGCCCGAGAGCAAAGGCTTGAACGATCTCTTGCGCGAGTTTCGCGGCAACCGCAACCATTTGGCCATTGTCATTGACGAGTTTGGTCGGGTGGCGGGCCTGATCACCATCGAGGATGTGTTGGAAGAGATCGTCGGTGAGATAGAGGACGAATTTGATGTCGTCGAAGACGAAGGCGATGTGTTTGCCTTGGCCGATGGTTCGTGGCGGGTGGGCGGAGACACCTCGATTGAGCGAATCAACGAGGCGTTTGGCCTGCAATTGGTGAGTGAAGACTTCGACACCATTGGTGGTCTGATCGCTCACACACTGGGACGGGTGCCCAAGCGCGGCGAGAGCCTGGATCTGCAAGGGCTGCGTTTTGTGGTGTTGCATGCCAAAGGCGGTTCGGTGACGTGGTTCAAGGTGGTGCCGGCACCGGCGGGCACATGAACACAGTGGCGGGGATCGGCTGGGTCGTGTTGTGCCTGGCCGCAGGGGTTGTGCAGGCGTGGACCCTGCACTGGCCAGGCCCCGACGCCGCGCAACCCATGGGGTTGGTCCAGCCGCTGGCGATGGCGGTCTTGTGTGTGGCTGTGTCGTGCGCGGCCCATGGGCGTCAAGCCGTGTTTCGGGCTTGGGCGTTTGCCAGCGCTTGGTTGCTGGCGGTGTTCGGTTGGCTGGTCGTTTCCATGAACACCTACGGCGGTCTGCCGTGGCTCGGCGCGGCCTTGGCGACGGTGGCGCTGGCGGCGTTTCTTGGCATCTACACCGCTGCTGCGGCGTGGTTGTGGTGGCGCTGGGCGCAGCCCTTGGCACGCCCTTGGCGGGCGTTGGGCTTGTGGGCCGCGCTGTGGACCTTGGCCGAAATGTTGCGAGGGCATTGGTTCACCGGCTTTCCGTGGGGGGCGGTGGGATATGCCCATGGCGACACCCTAGGGCCATGGGCACCCTGGGTGGGCGTGTATGGTGTGACAGCCGTGGCAGCGGCTGTGGCTGCCGCGCTGGCCAACGCCGCCGTGCGAGCTGTCCATGGGCGATACGGTGCCGCGCTGCGCTGGGGACTCGGAACAATGGCCTCGCTTGGACTGATCATCGCCATGGCTCCCAGCGCACAGCACATCGCCCTGCGCCACACCACAGACAGCGGCGCCTTGAAGGTTCGTTTGTTGCAGGGCAATATTGGCCAGGATGAAAAATTCAACGCACACACGGGTGTCCAAACAGCACTGACTTGGTATCCGCAACAGATTTCCCGGGCGTGGGCTGAGCCAAACCCGGTGCAACTGGTGATCGCTCCTGAAACCGCGTTTCCACTGCTGCCACAGCAGATTGAGGGGGAAGTGTGGCAATCGGTCTTGCAAAGTGTGGCCGAAAGCGCCGTTGTGCCCTCGTTGTCCTCGACGAAAGGCGGCGCCTTGATGCTTGGCTTGCCATTGGGTGGCTTCGACGTGGGGTACACCAATTCGGTGTGGGGCATGGCGGCGCCACAAGCCGAGGAGGCTTTGCAGGCGGCAGCCGTGTCTTCGCCGCAGGAGGCGGTGCAAGCCACGCCGTTTTACCGCTATGACAAACACCATCTGGTGCCATTTGGCGAATTCATCCCGCCCCTATTTCGGTGGTTCACGGATCTCATGAACATTCCCTTGGGCGACTTCAACCGAGGTGCCTTGGTGCAGGCACCTTGGCCTTGGGGCGGACAACGCATCGCAGCGCACATTTGTTATGAGGACTTGTTTGGCGAGGAGCTCGCGGCCCAGTTTGCGCAGCCGCAGCCACCCACGGTGCTGGTGAATGTGAGCAACATCGCATGGTTTGGCGATACCGTTGCCATCGACCAGCATCTGCAAATCGCCCGCTGGCGCGCCATGGAGCTGGGGCGGCCGGTGCTGCGAGCCACCAACACCGGGGCGACCGCCGTGATCGACCACACCGGTGTGGTGCAAGCGCTGTTGCCACGTCTGACACGCGATGTGTTGGACGCCGAGGTGCGTGGGCGAGATGGCGCCACGCCATACGCCCACTGGGTGAGCCGCTGGGGTTTGTGGCCGTTGTGGGGACTGATGATCGCCGTGGTGGCGCTGTGCGCCAGCCCAGCGCGCCGAGGCATGGGACGGCGCCCGTAAAATCGGGGTTTTGCGCGCGCCGCCAAGACTTCTCTTGGGTGGCGAGTGCTGTCACCGGCGCCGGGCCGCCGCACCGAGTCCACGCACCATGCTCACATTCCAACAAATCATTCTCAAGCTCCAGTCCTACTGGGACGCGCAGGGCTGCGCCCTGCTGCAGCCCTACGACATGGAGGTCGGCGCCGGCACCAGCCACACAGCGACCTTTTTGCGCGCCATCGGCCCTGAGCCTTGGAAGGCCGCTTATGTGCAGCCCAGCCGCCGGCCCAAGGACGGTCGCTATGGCCAAAACCCCAACCGCCTGCAGCACTACTACCAATACCAGGTGGTGCTCAAGCCCGCGCCAGCCAACATCCTGGAGCTGTATCTCGGCTCACTCGAAGCGCTGGGTTTTGACTTGAAGAAAAACGACGTGCGCTTTGTGGAAGACGACTGGGAGAACCCCACACTTGGCGCCTGGGGCCTGGGCTGGGAGGTCTGGCTCAATGGCATGGAGGTGACGCAGTTCACCTACTTCCAGCAGGTCGGTGGCATCGACTGCAAACCCATCACCGGCGAAATCACCTACGGCCTGGAGCGCCTGGCCATGTACCTGCAGGGCGTGGAAAACGTCTACGACCTGACCTACGCGCCCGGCATCAGCTACGGCGACGTGTTTCACCAAAACGAGGTGGAGCAATCCACCTACAACTTCGAGCACAGCAACGTCGAGTTCCTGTTGCAGGCCTTTGGCGCGCACGAGGGCAATGCCCAGCAACTCATGGCCGCTCAGCTCGCGCTGCCCGCTTATGAGCAGGTGCTCAAGGCCGCCCACACCTTCAACCTGCTGGACGCGCGCGGCGCCATCAGCGTCACTGAGCGCGCCGCCTACATCGGCCGCATCCGCAACCTCGCGCGCGCCGTGGCGCAAGCCTATTTGGACAGCCGCGCCCGCTTGGGCTTCCCGATGGCGCCCAAAGCCTGGGGCGCCGAAGTCGCAGCCCAGCACGCCGCCAAGGCCGAGAAGGCCGCCCAGCAACCCACCTCCGCGCAGGCCTGAGCCCCATGAGCACACAGAACCTTCTTGTTGAACTCTTTGTTGAAGAGTTGCCCCCCAAAGCCCTGCGCAAGCTGGGCGACGCCTTTGCGCAGGTGCTGGCCGACAGCCTGAAAGCCCAAGGACTGGCCCCGGCCGACGCGGTGGTCACGCCGTATGCCTCGCCGCGCCGCTTGGCGGTGCACATCACCGACGTGCAAGCCAAGGCCGCCGACAAAGCCCAGCAGATCAAGCTGATGCCGGTGGCGGTGGCCTTGGACGCCGCCGGTCAGGCGACCCCCGCCCTGCTCAAAAAACTCGCCGCCGTGGGTGCCGATGCGTCGGTGCTGCCGCAACTCAAGCGCTTGCCCGACGGCAAGGCCGAGGCTCTGTTTCTGGACACGGTGGTGCCCGGTGTGGCGCTGGCCGCTGGCCTGCAAAAAGCGCTTGATGAAGCACTCGCCAAGCTGCCCATCCCCAAAGTCATGCAGTACCAACTCGCCGACGGCTGGAGCAGCGTGAACTTCGTGCGCCCGGCGCACGCGCTGGTGGCCTTGCACGGCGACGCCGTGGTGCCACTGCAGACCCTGGGCCTGCTGTCGGGACGCCACACACTGGGCCACCGGTTTGAGGCCGCCTTGCCCGCGATCGACATCACACACGCCGACCGCTACGCGGAGCAACTCAAACGCGAAGGCGCAGTCATCGCCAGCTTTGACGAGCGCCGCGCCGAGATCGTGCGCCAGCTCGACGCCGCAGCGGCCAAGGAAGGCCTGCGCCCGATCGAGGACGAGGCCCTGCTCGACGAAGTGACCGCCCTGGTCGAACGCCCCAATGTGCTGACCTGCCACTTCGAGAAAGAGTTTTTGGATGTGCCTCAGGAGTGCCTGATTCTCACGATGAAGGCCAACCAGAAATACTTCCCGCTGCTCGACGCCCAAGGCAAGCTCACCAACACCTTTTTGATCGTGAGCAACATCGCCCCGGTCGACCCGAGCGCGGTGATTCAGGGCAACGAACGCGTGGTGCGTCCGCGCCTGGCCGACGCCAAGTTTTTCTTTGACCAAGACCGCAAGAAGACGCTGGAGAGTCGCGTGCCCGGCCTGGCCAAGGTGGTCTACCACGGCAAACTCGGCACCCAGGGTGACCGCGCCGAGCGGGTGCGGGCCATCGCCCACGCCATCGTCAACCAGTGGCGCATGGCCACCGTGCCGTTCACCGCAGAAGACAAAGACGCGTTTGATGTGCTTGACAGCAAGGTGCAGCAGGCCGCGCGCTTGGCCAAGACCGACCTGCTGACCGACATGGTCGGCGAGTTTCCCGAGCTGCAAGGCATCATGGGCGCCTATTACGCCCGCCACGAAGGCCTGCGCGATGGTGTGGCCATTGCCATCGAGGACCATTACAAGCCGCGCTTTGCCGGCGACGCACTGCCCCGCAACCACACCGGCACGGTGCTGGCGCTGGCCGACAAGATCGAGACCCTGGTGGGCCTGTTTGGTATTGGCCAGTTGCCCACCGGCGACAAAGACCCGTTTGCGCTGCGCCGCCACGCGCTGGGTGTGATCCGCATCCTGATCGAGAAGCAGCTGCCGCTGGCCTTGTCCGATGTGCTGGCCGCCGCTGTGCCGGCCTTTGGTGGGCTCATCACCGACCCCAGTGCCGCGCTGCAGACCTTCTTTGCAGACCGCCTGGCGGTGAGCCTGCGCGACCAGGGCTTCCAGGCCCAAGAGGTGGACGCGGTGTTGGCGCTCAACCCCAGCCCGTTGAGCGATGTGCCGCGCCGCTTGGAAGCGGTGCGCGCCTTCGCCGCCCTGCCCGAAGCCGCGCCGCTGGCGGCGGCCAACAAGCGGGTGGGCAACATCCTGAAAAAAATCGAAGGTGCGGTGCCGACCAACGTCAGCAGCGATTTGCTCAAAGAGCCGGCCGAGCAAGCCCTGGCTGCCGCCATCGCCGAGGTGCAGCCGCGCGCCGACGCCTTGTACGAGCGCCGCGACTACGCCGCCTCCCTGCAAGCCTTGGCCGCGCTCAAGTCGCCGGTGGACGCGTTCTTTGACGGCGTCATGGTCAACGCCGAGGACGCCGACCTGCGCGCCAACCGCCAGGCCCTGCTGTCGCGCCTGCACCAAGCCATGAACCGGGTTGCCGACCTGTCGCGACTGGCCACATGAAGCTGCTCATCCTCGACCGCGACGGCACGCTCAACCGCAGCCGCGACGACTATGTGGCCTCGCCCGATGAGTGGGAGGCCCTTCCTGGCGCGCTTGAAGCGGTGGCGCGCCTGAACCAAGGCGGCTGGCGCGTGGTGCTGGCCACCAACCAGTCGGGTCTGGGCCGCGGGATGTTCGACATGGCCGCGCTCAACGCCATCCACGCCCGCATGCACAAGCAATTGGCCGCCGCCGGTGCGCGGGTCGAGGCGGTGTTTTTCTGCCCCCACGCGCCCGAAGACGCCTGCAGCTGCCGCAAGCCGCAGCCGGGGCTGTTCTGGCAAATCGGCGAGCGCTTTGGTCTGGACCTGGCCCAGGTGCATGCGGTGGGCAATGCGCTGCGCCATGTGCAGGCCGGTGCCACGGCGGGCTGTGTGCCGCACCTGCTGCTGAGCGGCAAGTCGGCCGAGTGGCGGGCGCAACTCGGCGACGGGCCTTATGACCTGTCGCATGAGCGGCGCATCCCCGATCTGCCGGTGGGCGCGCGCTTGCACGCCGATTTGTCGGCGTTTGCCGATTGGCTGCTCGCTGAGCACCGTGTGTCGTCCGCTCAGCCGTCTGGCTTTGCGCCTCTGTGATCTTGGGTTGTTGCGCATGAACGTGATCCGTTCCCTTTTGCATATGGTGTTCATGGCGGTGACGGTGGTGCCTTGGGCGCTGGTCGTGCTGATTTGTGCGCCCTTCATGAACAGCACCCGCATTTACTGGCTGTGTGTCGGTTGGCTGCGGCTGGCGGTGCGCAGCGGCGAGCTGATCCTGGGCATCCGCAACCAGGTGATCGGTTATGCAAACTTGCCGGTGGGCAGCTTGGAGCCGGCGGTGTTACTGGTCAAGCACCAGTCCACCTGGGAAACGTTTTGTATGCCCACGCTCATGCCGCACCCGCTGGCCTATGTGTTCAAAAAAGAGCTGCTGTACGTGCCCTTTTTCGGCTGGGCCATGAGCCGAATGGACATGATCCACATCGACCGCAGCAAGCGCACCGAGGCCTTCAACAAGGTGGTGGCGCAAGGCCAGCGTCTGCTCGACCAAGGCACCTGGGTCATCATGTTTCCCGAAGGCACCCGCATCGAGCGTGGCCAGCAGGGCCAGTACAAAACCGGTGGCACCCGGCTGGCGGTGGCCACTGGCGCGCCCGTGATTCCGGTGGCGGTGACCTCGGCCAAATGCTGGCCCCGCAAGGCGCTGATCAAGCGCCCGGGCACGGTGGAGTTTTCGATTGGCAAACCCATTCCCAGCCAGGGCCGCCAGCCCGACGAGCTGATGCGCGAGGTCGAGGCTTGGATCGAGGCCGAGATGCGCCGCTTGGACCCCACCGCTTACGCCTGAGCTTCGCGCATGAGCCAGAGCGGTCAATTGGTGTTCGATTTTGGCGCGGTGAGCGTGCAGTCGCCGCCCGCGCAGGCGCCTGTGCCCCTGCCGGCGCCGGCCTTGCCCGAGCCCAGCGGCCCGGCGCTCAGCCTGGCCGAAGCGGTGATGCCGGTGGTCTGGCACCACCCGCGCGCCAATCGAGCGGTGCGCTTGGCGCACTGCGACGTGGCCTACGAATTCAAACGCGGCAAGCGCCGCACCATTGGCCTCACGGTGAGCCCCGAAGGCCTGACAGTGAGCGCGCCGACTTGGGCCCCGGTGGGCGATGTGGACGCCTTTGTGCGCAGCAAAAGCGACTGGATTCTGGACAAGCTGCAGGTGGCGCGCGAACGCCGCACCGCGCTCGACCAGGCCCGGGTGGTTTGGGCCGACGGCGCACGCTTTGAGTTGCTCGGTGAGGCGGTGCGCTTGCGGCTGGACGCGGCCCACGGTTTCTCGGGCAAGGGCGCGGCCTTGGTGGACACACCCGACGGTGGTCGCGAACTGCGCATTGGTTTGCCGGCCCACGCCAGCGAGGTGCAGATACGCGACGCCGCGCAGGCTTGGCTGATGCGCCACGCCACCCAGCATTTCCGCGATCGGCTGGACCACTTTGCCCCGAAGTTGGGGGTGAGTTACCGTTGCCTGCGCCTCTCAGGCGCCAGCACCCGCTGGGGCAGTGCCAGCGCCGACGGCACCATCCGCCTCAACTGGCGCCTGATTCACCTGAGCCCCGACATGGTGGACTATGTGGTGGTGCACGAGCTCAGCCACCTGCGGCACATGGACCACAGCCCGCGCTTTTGGGACGTGGTGGCCAGTGTCATGCCCGACCACGCCGAGCGCCGCGCCGCGCTCAAACGCGCCGCTGTGCCGCTCGAGTAAACGCCTTCACGCTTGGCCAAAGCGCCACACGCCAACGGCATCGCGTGTGCGCTGCAGCTCCCCGGCGAACCACAAGCGGTGCAGGTGCGCCACGGTTTCGCCCAAGGCAAACGTGGTTTGGTGCAGGTCCAGCGCTCGCGGAAACAGCACCGGCAGCACCTCGGCCGCGCTGCGTGGTGTGTCGGCACAGGCCGCACGCACCTCGGCCAGTCGCTCGGCGTGATGCTCGTGCAGCTGGCGCAGCCGCTCGGCAATGCCCACAAACGGCCGCCCGTGCGAGGGCAGAACCAAGGTGCTGTCGGGCAGGGCGGCAAAGCGGTCTACAGATGCCAGAAACCAGGCCAGCGGGTCGGCCTCGGGCTCAATGTCGTACACGCTCACATTGGTGGAAATGCGCGGCAACAGCATGTCGCCACTGATCAGCACACCCAGCGCCGCACAGTGCAGCGACATGTGTTCTGGCGAGTGGCCGCGCCCGGCGATCAGCGTCCATGTGTGGCCACCGATGTGCAGCGTCTCGCCGTCGACGAGCCGTCGGTAAGAGGGCGGCACCGCCGGCACCAAGCTGGGGTAATAGCTCGCGCGTTCGCGGATGCGGTCCAGCGCCTGCGGGTCGCGCAGACCATGCGCGGCAAAAAAGCGCGCCGCCGCCTCGCCACCAAAACCGGTGGTGCTCTGCGAGGTCACCCGCGCCGCGTAATAGTCGGTGGCGCTGATCCAGAAGCCGCAGCGATGTTGGTCGCTGCTGAAGCGATCTACCAGCCAGTGCGCCAGCCCGATGTGGTCGGGGTGCATGTGGGTGGCCAGCACCCGCAGCACCGGCAGGCCTTCCAAGGCGTGGGCGATCACGGCGTCCCACTGGGCGCGCACCTCGGGCCGGTCGATGCAGGTGTCCACCACCGTCCAGCCGGCGCGCCCGTCGATCTCGTCGCGCAGCAGCCAGAGGTTGATGTGGTCCAGCGCAAACGGCAGGCCCATGCGCAGCCATTTCACGCCTGGCGCCACCACCAGCGCTTGGCCGGGCTCGGGCAGCACCGCCCCTAAGGGAAAGTGCAAACGGGCTTCGAGCTGGTCGCGGCTGGGTGGGGCGGTGTGGGTCATGGATCGTGCTGGAAGTGAAGCGCAGAGCGCAGGGCGCTACACTGACGTTGACGTAAACGTCAGTTCTGCGGCATTCTAGGCAGACACCGACGACGCCCTGTCCGCCAGCCGACACGCCCCACGCCATGGCCACCACGCCCACCTACACCATCAGTGACCTTGCCCGCGAGTTCGACCTGACCACCCGCGCCATCCGTTTTTACGAAGACATGGGGCTGCTGCAGCCCCAGCGCGAAGGCCCCGGTGG
>Ga0169931_10014476_pt1 | contig 10667 bp, 12 predicted proteins | sample Kivu_15m_20L_FD_129675 | JGI IMG/M metagenome (GOLD analysis project Ga0169931, IMG submission 129675) | Freshwater microbial communities from Lake Kivu, Western Province, Rwanda to study Microbial Dark Matter (Phase II) - Kivu_15m_20L... | ecosystem: Environmental > Aquatic > Freshwater > Lake... | reverse complement strand
TGGGGCTTTTTAGATGGAAGTTGAGCAAAAGTTAGGCAAAGAGCATAGCGAAGCGTTAGAGGACGGCAACGTACTGCTGTTCTCTCGCAATGGCATTTTTCAAGCTCGCGTTTACAAAGGCGACAGAAAGTATCTGTATCGCACGTTAAAGACGAGAGACGTTAACGAAGCGCGACGCTTAGCTCGTAAGTTCTATTACGAAATACAGATAAAGCGTGAGCAGAACTTACCGCTAACGCAAAAGAGCTTCAATGCTGTAATAGACGAGTACATAGCGTTAAGACAGCGTGAGTACGATAGGCACAAGGAAGCAAAAAACAATTCTTCAAACCAAAAGACGACTACGATTTATATGCTTAGGCAGATAAAGCGTGTTAGTAAGTTTTGGAAAGAATACTGCGGCAAGATGGCAGTGGACAAGATTGATAACGCTGTGCTGCAAGATTACATAAGCTGGCGACAGGACTATTACAGCAAGTTTGCTAAAGATAAGCTTCCTAAAAATGTAAGCCTAAATCCCGCTGATAAAACGCTAGAGTGGGAGACGGTACTAGCGAAAACGCTTCTGAAGTTTGCGCACGAACGAGGCTATAGAGGTGCTAACGCATTGCCAACGTGGCGCTACATAGCAACTAAGAAAATCGTAAGACCTGCATTCACAATGCTTGAGTATACGAAGCTCTATAAGCGAATGCGTGTGTGGATAAGGGAAGCAACGAAAGAAGAGTGGCGTTATACGCGAGAGCTTGTGCGCGACTACGTGTTGATTCTAGCTAATAGTGGAATGCGTGTAGGCGAGGCTAACAATCTGCTAGAGACTGACGTTGTTGAGTTTACAGACGATGTTGGACGTAGAAACTATATGTTCAACGTTAAAGGTAAGACTGGCAAGAGGGTGGTAATAGCGAGGACTGGAGTTGTGCGTTATGTAGAGCGAACGCTGAAACGAAATGCTGAGTGGAAAGAACGTTGGGCTAAAAGAACTACAGAGCTACAACGTAAGGAGGGAAGCTTGAGGCTAGAGGGCTATGAGGGAGCGACAGACAAAGCGGACTGGTTTTTTAGGATGGCAGACGGAGGGCGTGTGATAACGCTTATTGACCAGTTCAAAGCAGTGCTAAAGAGTTGCGACTTAGAGCAAAACAGATACGGAGAGCAATACACTCTGTATAGCTTGCGACATTTTTACGCTGTGAATATGTTGCGTAGAGGAAAGGCGAGCATTTTTGATTTAGCTAGGAATATGGGAACGAGTGTACAGATAATTGAGCAATACTATGGAAAAGATGCTACGCCACTCGTCCTCGCTACGAAACTTGGCGGATAGTAATTAAGCTATACCTGCCATCACATTTCCGATGAAAAAAATAAACGTAGAAAAACCCTTAAAAACCCGTCTTACGACCTTTTTTAGGGGTTTAGGATTTACTTAAGTCCGCAATCTGCTGCTGCGTTTTACGTAGCTTTAGCTGGAGGGCAGAACGGCGAGCGTTTTTAGAAGCTTGCTTAGCGGCAGCTTGTTGAGCTTTAACACGCTGTGTATCTGTCGCCAAGTTAATAACCTCTGCAATTCTCATACCGCCCTCCAAATCTTAAAGTATTTACTACTGCTCAAAGCCTTTGCGTAAGTCGCTACTGGCAAAGTCAATCTGTGCGTCAAGCTCCCCATCCAAAACAGCCTGCCTAATTAACTTAAGTGTAGGCACAATCTCCTTACTGCTAGCTATTTCTACGGTCGGCTTACCCTTTGCTAACTCCATAACGCGACTGCCATACTTAACGTTGAGGTAAACCTTTCCGCTGTCCGAAACAAAGTACCAAGCTTTAACCAGCTTGGGAACGTCAACGCTACGCTTCAAGCCAGTTTCGCTATCAATAATTATGCGCGGCTTGGTTGCGTGAAAAGCCGTCCCCTCTGCCTGCGCAGTCGCAAGCCCAATCTGCTCGTCAATACGCTTAACTAGTTTCATTCTACGAAGCACTGCGGGGCTGGCGTGGGTGGGCTTCTTAACGCTGCTGAGCTTGAGTTGTGAAATAGCCATATAAATCTCCATAAAGTAAGTGTTTAAGTGGTGCAACACCAACAACTTACTTTCAGAAATGGCGGATGGACAACCGCCTTCCTGCATATTTATCAGTTTTGAACAGAACACTTAAGAAACTAATGTGTTCTATGTTCAAACGCTAAATAAATGTATGAACACATTCAAAACAAAAGCTGAAGAAAACGCATACACAGAAGCGCAAGAAGGATACGTGCGTAGCATTGCTGAGCATTGCCAATATGCAATCACACTACAAACGAACCTTAAGACCTACGGTCGCGCTAGGAGCACGATTGAATATGACTATGATGAATTGCTTGGGTGTGTGGGCTACTTACGACAGCGACTAAACAGGCTGCTTACAGGCAACGGTTTTAGACGAAACGAAAGCTATAAGCCAATCTTCTTAGCCGCGATTGAGGGAACACAAAACGACTATGACTGGTATAAGACTCTGCACGTGCATATCGCGCTAGGAAATACAGGGTTTCCAAACACCGAGACGACGAAAAGGCTGATTGAGGATGGAGTGAGGACTATATGGACGAGTACAAAAGTAGGAGTTGACGATGTAAGGCTGATTGAAATGGATAAAACAGGAAGGCAAGGCTGGGGAGGCTATCAGAACAAAGAGGCACGTAAGGGGAACACAGGCGTTATAGACTACAGCAACATTCAAATACCAACGCACTTGCGGGGCCGACTAGGGCAACAAATTTAAGGCATTGCTTAGATTGACGCAGCGTTATCTAAGCAACTAAATCAGAACCTAACGCAGTAACCATAGCACTTGAGACGTGCTAGTTAGCGAAGCTTTGTCAAAAAGAAGTGTACTGAGCGTAGGAAGGCTGACTGACTTGGATAGCGATAGCCTAAAAATGAAGTAAAAGTAGAAAATCACCAGCTTGAAAGGAAATGCATTGGCAAAGAAATTTGCACAGCAAAATATTACAACTGCAGACCCATTCGGCAGCAGCGAGACAAGCGTACAAAGCACTCAAAAAGCTTCTACACGCTGTTTTTGCAGCAGGGCGAATAGCTGCGCAGCAGAACAGCTACGTAAAACGCTTGTAGGGCTTTTAAAAGCGTCGTTAGGTGTGGCAGCTAAGCAACAAGCGAGCGAAGCTAGCCAGATAAATAAGTTTGGACAGGAAATACACATTTTCTGTCCAAATTGCGTAAGTAATTGAATTATGGAAAGAAAAATTCCGTCAAAAAGAGGTTGGAAAAGATTTGCAAAGAAAACAAACTATACGTAGCAAAACGTGTTCAAAAAGCGAAATGGAGAAGCAAATGGCACAAGCAGCTACGTTAGACAGCAAGCAACTGCAACGAGTACTGGACTATTTGAAGACACGCAGACATTGCAAGCGCAATCGCACAATGATTCTGCTTACGCACTGGTCAATGTTAAGAGTTGGTGAGGTTGCGGCACTACGCTATTGTGACGTGCTCTCAGCAGACGGCGAGATACGTGCAGAGACGGTACTTAGTGCTAATCAAACAAAGGGCGACAAGAGCAGGCGCATTTGGTTTAACGAGCGTATGCGTGAGGAGCTTGCAGCTTACGTAGCGGCACACAAGCCCGAAAAACTCACACAGCCATTGTTCTATACGCAGCGCAGCGAAGGGTTCACTGCTAACACGTTGACGCACATAATCAACGGTATCTATCAGAAGGCAGGAATCTACGGTGCAAGCTCACACAGCGGCAGGCGCACTGGGCTTACCAACTTGGCAGACAAGGGTGTGAGTGTCCGTGTGCTAATGGCACTTGCAGGGCATAGCCAGATTGCAACTACGCAGCGATACATTGACTTACGACCAAGTGTTGTACGGGCAGCGGTTGAACTGATGTAAACAGCCCTCTAAACGAAGTCTATTCGACTTTGTACGTAGGCGAGAACCTCATCATTAAATCCATCTGCAGCGTCGGTTACCTTAATCCAATCGTCCCTTGTACACTGCATGTCTCCGTTAGAAACGAACCAGAAAAATATCTCATCCTGTTCGTTCAAGTATTGCAACTTCGCTATAGCATCCTTAACTAAAACCTTCATACTTTACCCTCTTTAAAGCTCCTCAATATTATCCACAACGTCGCCACTAAAACGACGAACTAGCATGTAGCTGTTAGAAATACGCAGATGCATCCAATCCTTAAGCTTCTCAGGCCTCAAACCGTACCAGTGGCATTTCACCTGCACCACTAGCGAACCCCGTTCATAAGTGAATGGATTCTCAACGTCCGCTACTTCAAACCAACCGCTAACCACTGCGTCCCTAATGCTACCCTTGTCGACGCAAATGGCCATAACATCAATACAGCGCCTTGTTCGCTGAACAACTGCAGATGCGTTGGTATCAGGCACATCCGCCCATTTTCTACTCTCATAGGAAACCGAACAAACTCTAGCTACCATTAGACGCCCTCCAGTAAAGAGTGGGAAGAGAGATAAAGATGCCACAAAAGACGAATAGCGACAATAAAAAAAGCCCGCATCTGTGACGATGCGGGCTTTTTAATGTAACGAGCGGAGTTTTAGGAGGCAGCAGTCTCAGTCTTAGACTTGATGTTCTCAAGTATGCGCCTCAACTCACCGCCAACAGCGTTATGAGCCTCAGCTCGTCCGACAGCAAGCTCTGCCTCTACAGCTAAATGCCTTCGCTTATAGGCGTCTGTTTCCATAATTGAGCCACCGAACTCACTATAGGCGAGATTAATGAGCGTCTCACTTTGCGTTGGAAAAATTACCTCAAGCTCGCCAGCTACTTGGTCAACGTGGCAAAGTATCAGCCACTCACCCGTAGTTAGAACCTTAACGTTCTCGTTAACGATAGGGGAAACTTTGCACCTAATTCCGTACTTTGAGGAATTGCGTCCCACCTCTTCTTTCTTATCCTGTAGTGCCGCTCTAGCGCTCGTATTCGGATTCTCACTACGGATAACCCCGTTAATTCCACCGTTAGCTTGAAGCCAGGCAAGCATGCTGGGCTCATTCTCTCTGCCAACCTTACAAGAAACAGCAGCCTCAATGGCTCTAGCGTAGACACTCGACTTCTTATTCTTATCGCCGAATACCGACTTAGCAATAAGTGTTGTTACCTTTGTCTTTGCATTCCACTTAAACTCACATACACTCTTAAAAGCCGACTCATAGCGCTCATTCTGACGAAGAAAATGATAGAACTCTAAGCAGTTCTCAAGCAGAACGTAAAGCATGTTGTCAGAGTCCGCTTGATGGCGTTGCCAAGTGGAGTACTCTTCACGAAGCTTCGACAGAGCAGTTTGAACAGGCGCTGTAAGTTCACTAGTGTTGTTGCAGTCGTTATCAAATATCATAGTTTCTTTCTTTAAAGTGGTTTCAATAATTAAAGTAGATTTAATGCGGTATCAAGCTAGTCTTAATAAAGACTGAAATGTTGTACTCGACAACATCACCATTAAACACTAATTCTTAACTTTTGAATTCAAACAACGTAATTGGGGTAGTTTCATAGATAGCAGTTTTTTGTTATCGTGTGCATAATTGATAACAATCAAATTGACCGAAAATTCTGTTAAACATGCTAAGAAAATTTCTATCGCAGCACCCGACATTCGGTAGTTACAAGCAGCCCATTAAGTCAAAAGTGGAGGCTTCCCCTTACTACTGGTGGTGGTTTGCGCTAACTTTAAACGGTGACTACCTACGGTATTGTGCGAATAACGAAAAACACACAGACAAAACACACATGTTGAACACAGAGTTGGCTCACTTAGCCAACGTCTATAGGGACTTTGGGGACGTTCGTTATAGCGGTGACCCGCACAAGGCTTTCGCAAGATGGTGGCGCGGTAAGGTCACTACTGATGAAACGCGGGGGGAGTATCTATTCGCTGAGAAAAACACACCAGCTCAAACCCGTGTAGCAGAAGTGATAGACATTAGAACAGCAGAGAAAGCGCTTAGTGAGGAGCATATACTACTGGTAAAGATATCCACTACGATGCCTCGCAGCCACATAGATAGAGCACTTGACAGGCTATTAAAGAAGCGACTCAACGTTCGTCCTGGACGTGGAGCTGGTAGTCATCCAAAAGGCGCCTCTGCAAAGTATAAGTTAACAAAGCCGTTACTCGCTTCGGCCCTGAAGAAAACTTTTGACTTATACGTTGAGAAACAAGCCAGACTAATGCGTAGCGAGCGAATAACGAACAAGAAACTAGCTCAAGCTGTTGGCATAGTTTTTAATGAAAGAGAGGGGAGAGATAGCGTTTCCGACTATGCTTCAAGAAGTCGAATTATATCAATCCAAGTGTCACGCTACCTCTCCTCAGCAAACAGACTTATCGAGCAAACAAGTTACGGAAGGTTTGGAGATTAGCTAGGTAAACCTACTTGCTAGCACTACGCTTCGAACGAGTCTTAGCCTCTTCTTGAGTTACCACAAGTCTAGGAATTTTGACTGCCTTACCGATTGCGAAAAGAATGCTCACAGCACCAATATCCTTGTAGCGACTTTTAATTTTAAGAAACTCTGAAACTATTGTAGAATTGGCTATGGCTTCGGACAGCTCCCCCTCGTACGCTCGAGCCTCGAGCGCAGCGAGTTTTCGTTTGGCAGCCTCAAGCTCTTGCTTAAGGTCTGCTGCTGTTTTAGAGCGACGCTGACGTTTAATCATATGCAAAGTCTCCTTAAGAACGGTGAGATTTTTATCGAGCCTTAAAGAAATGTCAAGTAAAAACGCTATCCTCAAAAAAAGCGTCGATTCGGGAGGGCATGATACCGCCCCTTTCGACATCCCGCCCTCGACTGCTTGCAAACCTATACTAAAGTGGGCGGGCGGAAAGACGCAGCTATTACCCCACCTTCATAAAAAGCTCCCTAGCTCTTACAAAAAATATATTGAACCATTTTTTGGTGGTGGGGCATTGTTCTTTTCAATCAAGCCTAAAGGCGCAATCATAGCCGATTCAAACATAGAGCTTGTAAACCTATACGTAGTTCTAAAGGAAAGCCCTCACGAACTTATAGAATCGCTCAGACGAATGATTAACAGCGAGGCCTTTTTCTATTCAATGAGAAACGAAGACTGGCTAGCACTTGATAGCATAACCGCTGCAGCAAGAACGATGTATCTAAATAGAACATGCTTCAACGGCCTTTATCGTGTTAACAAAAAGGGACAATTTAATGTTCCGTTTGGGCATTACAAAAATCCAAACTTATGTGATGAGAAACTTATCATATCTTGTTCCAAGGCGTTAAGCGAGGCAAAGGTAGTTCATTCTGACTACAAGGAAACTCTTCTAAAATACGCAGAGGCGGGAGACCTTGTGTATTTGGACCCCCCATATTTGCCAGTATCGAAGTACAGCGATTTCAAAAGATATACGAAAGAGCAGTTCTACGAGGAGGACCACATTGAACTGGCAGGAGAGGTAAGGCGTTTACAAGAGCTAGGTTGCCATGTGATCCTTACGAATTCGAACCACCCGCTCGTACACCAACTTTATAGTGCGTACAACATTGAGGTCCACAAGACGAGACGTCTCATCAATTCAAAATCGAGCGGCCGAGTTGGCGAAGATGTAATTATTAGCGTGAAGCCGCTGAGAAAAACAAGGGTGGCTTTAGCGCCGAAGGTCGTTAACGAAAGAGTAAAAAACTATCCTAAAACCAGATTCATGGGTTCTAAGGAAAAACTAATAGATGTAATTTGGAGCGTCGCTAGCCAGTTTCAACATGAAAGCGTATTAGACCTATTCTCAGGCTCCGGTGTAGTCGGATACATGTTCAAATGTGAAGGTAAGAGAGTAATTAGTAACGACTACATGGCGATGTGTTCGGTAGCATCGAAAGCGTTGATTGAAAATAATCGACACGTTCTGACCCCTGAGGATACTTCGATTCTACTTAAGGCACACATCCCAATTGATAAATTTGTACAAGAGACCTTCTCTGGTTTGTACTTCACCGACGACGAAAACTATCTTATCGATGTGATTCGCTCAAACATTCCTTTGTTACCGAACTCCTACAAGCAAGCGATTGCAATGACCGCACTGATAAGGGCCTGTATTAAAAAGCGTCCAAGAGGAATTTTCACCTATACAGGTTATCGTTACGACGATGGAAGAAGTGACCTTCGAAAGAGCCTACTTGTTCAGTTCAATGAGGCAGTCGATTCCATAAATAAGGCCGTTTTCAATAACAATAAGGACAATAAGTCTAGATTTGGGGATGCTCTATCATGCAGAAGCGAGGCAGATATCGTTTACATTGACCCTCCTTACTACAGCCCATATAGCGACAACGAATACGTAAGAAGGTACCACTTCGTCGAAGGATTGGCCCGCTCTTGGAAAGGTGTTGAAATTCAATCTCATACATCGACAAAAAAATTCAAAAGTTACCCTACTCCATTCTCCTCTCTTAAGGGTGCCGAGGAGGCCTTTGAGAAGTTATTCAGTACCCATAAGAATAAAACGATATTAGTTTCCTACTCATCAAATTCATTGCCTTCGTTAGATACGATGGTCGCCATACTAAGTAGCTACAAATCTGTCGAAGTCATTAAAACCTCTTATCGATACTCATTTGGTAACCAGCAAAATAGGGTAGGCGACAATAAGAACGCAGTAGAGGAGTACCTCTTCGTTGGCTACTAACAAGACTCCCCCTTGGATGTTTGGAAACACTACGGTACGTAGCCCGTTTCGACTAAGGGACGGACTCTTAGCCATTTCTCAGTCACCGATACAAGGAAACTTGAGAGGAACGGAACGCGACAAGGAATTTAGGGAACTCCTCGGAGAACATGGCATTGTGAGTCTCGGAACTGATGAGACAAACAGCGTTGGACGTAAATGGCGGGCCGCCTTAGAGAAGCATGGCTTTATATACCCGAATCTGCCGGCTAACACACAGATAGAGGGGTACTCAGTTGAGCGAGTCGATACCATAACGCCGAGTGGCTGGAGACTCATCAGCGCGGAATCCGTACCGGCTATACAAGAATGCTTTCTTAGGGCGTTACTTTCCTTCTGGGTACCGAACACACTAGAAAAGCGGCGTTCATTAGTAAAGCCTTTTTCACCTCTTCGATTCTGTCTTTCCATAATGCTAGAACTTGAAAGGAATTGCGGCTCGAATGTTGTTCACTTTAATGAAATGGCACTTGTCATTCAATTTAGTAATCCATCGACACCCACTATTGAACTTGTCAAGAGAATTTTAAGTTTACGTAAGGGGAGGGAGCAGGCGTCGAACAAGCGCTCTTATGACGCCGATACGTACGCTGATGCTGCATCAATGTACTCTTACGAAGTCCAGACACTTAACGACTACGCAGACTTAAATATCAGATATCTTAAGGCCACCGGACTACTTGTTAGTAGAGGACGGGGAATCGCAATTTCGGAAGGTAAGCACCTCTTCGTTGAAAAGATTTGTAACGAGAGTGTAGCTCTTGTCGATAATACTCGTTGGCTAAAAGATTTGGTGGAGGGTTCGTCACTTCCAACTGACAATATTGAGGTTGCCAGTGATGTCGTTGATGACTTAGTTAAGCAGCTAAAAAACAAGGGTGTTGAGCTTAAAGATAGAGAGAAGAGCAGAGTTAGCGCATCTGAGGTAAATCTCTTACGCTATGACTTGGAAGAGAAGCTATTCGAAATAAACGAACGGGAATATGCAAAGAGGCAAGCGCTCCAGTGGAGAGAGATATCATCTTGGCTGCAGTTGCTGTCGACCAATCCTTATAGAGCAATCAGCTTAGACGACGGTGAGAAAATTGTAGTGCCACAAGGTGAGGCACCCGCATATTTCGAGTGGATTATATGGAGGTCTTTTCTCGCTATCAATAAGCTTGTATTAGGACCAGGCGAGTGTAGAAGATTCAAGATTGACCAGGATTTCCTGCCTGTCGGAACCGCTCCGGGTAACGGCCCTGACTTAATATTTGAGTTCGATGATTTCGTTTTAGTGGTAGAGGTAACACTAACAAGCAGTTCCCGACAAGAAGCTGTTGAGGGCGAGCCAGTGCGTCGACATGTAGCCACCGTTGTAGACAACTATCATGCATCTAACAAGCAGGTTTACGGATTATTTCTTACTAACAACGTGGACAGCAATACCGCAGAAACTTTTCGCCTTGGTACGTGGTATCGCGCAGACGATTCTCGTATGACCCTATCGATTGTTCCCCTTAAGCTAAGTGAATTTAAGTCCTTTTTCGATACCCTGTTTGAGAAAGAAGTGGTAGAGTGCGAGAGAGTACGAGAACTTATTGAAAGATGCATTGGCGGGAGAGAGGAGGAAGCTCCCGCGTGGAAGTCATACATTTCAAACACGATTTATGGTTATGTTTCCGAACTTAAGTTGTTAACAAAGGTAGATAACGTCTAAGCAATTCAATCAGCCAAAAGGAGGACCCTTCAATGAGGACGAAGGCGGAGCGGGAAGCTCTAATACGAAGAATTCTAGGATTGTGTTCAAAGAAAGCTTATTCGTTAGGTGAGCTATCGGAAAAACTAGCCGTTAATAAAAATACGCTTCGAGCGCACTTTCTTTACGTTCTAGTTTCCGAAGGCAGACTAAAGCGAACTCATGAATATCCATACAGAAGCAAGGTTC
>Ga0169931_10014475_pt1 | contig 10667 bp, 11 predicted proteins | sample Kivu_15m_20L_FD_129675 | JGI IMG/M metagenome (GOLD analysis project Ga0169931, IMG submission 129675) | Freshwater microbial communities from Lake Kivu, Western Province, Rwanda to study Microbial Dark Matter (Phase II) - Kivu_15m_20L... | ecosystem: Environmental > Aquatic > Freshwater > Lake... | reverse complement strand
GTTGGTCGCGGGTCGCCGTCGTCGACCCCGGGATGGGCGCCCGGTCGGCCCCCCCACTGCTACGCCGCTGCAGTCCACCGCGACGCTGCGAGCAAATTTCGCTGCCAGTCGCGTATGAACCGAATGACGAGCCAAACCATAGGCGCTTCAATTATAACAACGACTTAGATAGCAGAGAGGGTTGGGCGCCAGACCCATCCCCTCCGGGGGTTCGACTGGGTCTGGTGCGAGCACGCCCTCACCATCGGCTACCGGTCATCGCTGACGGAAATCGTGCAGATCATCGGCTGCGCCACCCGGGACGCGCCCGGCAAGCGTCACGCCCAGTTTGGAGAGAGGAGCGCTGGAAGTCCGGTTGGCACCCTCCGGGCATTTCATGTCACCCCGCGCGCCGAACTTGTCCATGTGGCGGAACGGCTGGCGGACAGGCATGGGTTCGACATGGCCTTCGCCGCCGCCCATCGCGGCTACGACTGGCATGTGAAGTTGAGCCGGCCGCTTTGAGGGGTATTTCAGCCCAGCTGGTCGAAGGCTTCCAGGGCGCGGCCCGCATAGACCGCGCCGGGACCGCCCGACATTTCCACCGCGACGGCCAGCATCTCGACCAGTTCCTCGCGCGTGGCACCCTGCTTCTTCGCGGCGGCGATGTGATAGATGATGCAGTCGTCGCAGCCCTTGGCCACCGCGATCGCCACCGCGGCGAGTTCCTTGAGGGCCGGCGACAGCTTGCCGGGGCGCACCGCGCCGTCGACCATCGCCTTGAAGCCCATCATGGTCTTGCTGTCCGCCTTGAACAGCCCCATGAGCCTTGCATTCACGCCGTCGAGCTTTTCCCTGGCCGTGGCCATCGTCGTGTCTCCTTGTTCAGAACAGGGCCTTGCCGTCATCCTTCGAAAAGGCATGCCACTTGTCGCGGTTGACGGTAATGTAGCAGGTCTGGTTCTCGAGCTCCTTGAACTCCGGCGATGTCTTGACGCGGATGCGGCTGTCGTCGAGGTCGACATCGACGATCATGTCGCCGCCCAGAAGCTCGGTAACGAAGATCTGGCCCGTAATGTGGTCGCCGGCCGGCTTTTCCATCGTGATCGACAGGCAGTCGGGGCGGATTCCCATGCGCAGTTGCCGGGCCTTCGCCGAAGCGGCGATGATGCGTTGCTGCTCGTCATTCACCGCAATGGCGAAGTTGGGGTGGACGAAGGTGGTCTGGCCGTCGCGATCTTCGATCGTGACATCGGCGAAGTTCATCGCAGGCTCGCCAACAAAGCCCGCCACCCAGGCGTTGACCGGCTTGTTGTAGACTTCCCGCGGTGTGCCCAACTGCTGCAACTCGCCGTCATGCATCACCGCGATCATGTCGGCCATCGACATGGCCTCGAGCTGGTCGTGGGTAACGTAGATCATGGTGGTGCCCAGCGTGCGCTGGAGATGCTTGATCTCGCCGCGCATGTGGGCGCGAAGCTTGGCGTCGAGGTGCGCGATGGGTTCGTCGAACAGGAACAGGTTCGGCTCGCGCACGATGGCCCGGCCAATCGCCACGCGCTGCTTCTGGCCGCCTGACAGCTCCTGAGGGCGGCGGTCGAGCAACTGATGAATCTCGAGCAGCCGCGCAGCTGACTCCACACGCTCCTTGATCTTCGATGCGTCCTGGCCGCGCAGGCGCAGCGGGTTGGCCATGTTCTCGAACACCGACTTGTGCGGATAGAGCGCGTAGTTCTCGAACACCATCGCCACATCGCGGTCCTTGGGCGGCAGCGCGTTGATCGGCTTCTCGTCGAACAGGATTTCGCCCGAGGTGATGTGCTCGAGGCCCGCCACCATCCGCATGGTCGAGGACTTGCCGCAGCCAGAGGGCCCGAGGATCGACAGGAACGATCCGTCCGGGCATTCGATGTTGAGATCCTTCACGGCGGGTAGATTGCCGTATTTCTTCCAGACGTGGCGGAACGATACTTTTGCCATTGTCGAGTTCCCCTATTCCTTGACCGCGCCCATGGTAAGGCCGGTGACGAGATACTTGCGAATGACGAGCCCCAGGAACATCATGGGCAGCGTGGTGACGACGCCCGCGGCCATGATCTGGCCCCACTGGATGTTCTGCGGCTGTACAAGTTCGCGGGTGGCGGCGGGCAGCGTCTTGGCGCCACCCGAGCCGATGATCGCCGCGAACAGGTAGTCGTTCCAGGCGAAGAGGATGCACAGCACCACGAAGGCGCCGATGCCGGGCGCCACCAGCGGCAGGATGGCGCGAAACGCCTGCAGCCGTGTCGCGCCATCAACCATCTGCGCTTCCTCGATGGCGTAGGGCACGTTGTCGAAGAAGCCCTTGAGTATCCAGATGGCGAAGGGCAGGTTGAATGTCGTGTAGGCGAGGATCAGGCCCGGCAGCGTGCCGACCAGCCCCAGTTCGCGGAATATCCAGTAGAGCGGCACCATCACCGCCACCACCGGCGCCATGCGCGTCGAGATGATCCAGAAGAACAGGTCGTTCTTGCCCCGGAAGTCGATGCGCGACAGCGAATAGGCCGCCATCGAGCCCAACACCACTGAGATCACTGCCGAGCCGCCCGCCGCCACCAGCGAGTTGAACAGGTAGGTGGAGAAGCCGAGATTGGCGAACAGCTCATAGTAGTGCTTGAAGGTGGGACTGAACTCGAAGAACACCGTTATCCCCGCCCAGTCGCCCACCGCCGGAAGCTTGAAGGCTTCCAGCAGGTCCTTGAAAGACGAGACGAACATCACGAAGATCGGCAGAACCGTCCAGATCACGTAGAAGCCGATGAACACGGCCGAGAACCAGCGGAACGCCTTTGACAGCGGGGTTTCGTAGGAGATGACTCCACGCGAGGCCATGACTTAACCCTTCTTCGGCTGCTGGCGGTCGAAGACCTTCACCAGGATCAGGCCGAGGATGATGGTGACGACGAGGAGCGTGAGCGCGATGGCAGCGCCCCGGCCCAGCTTGAAGAACTTGAACGACACCTCGAAGAGATAGACAGGCAGGATCTTCGTCGAGTTGCCGGGCCCGCCGCCGGTGAGCACCAGCACCGAGTCGATGAACCTGAAATTGTCCATGAAGCGCAGCATGATGGCGATGAGCAGCACCGGGTAGAGATTGGGCAGCGTCACCGACACGAAGTTGCGGATGGGTGATGCGCCGTCGACCATGTTGGCTTCCAGCTGGTCCTGCGGCACGCGCTTGAGGCCCGCCAGCGTGATCAGCGTGATGAGCGGCGTCCATTGCCACACGTCCACCAGCACGATGCCGATCATGGCGGTGGAGGAACTGGCGAGGATCGACCGGGGTCCGAGGATGCCGACGCTCTGCAGGATCCAGTGGTACCAGCCGAAGGTGCCGTTATAGAGGAAGTACCACACCATCCCGGCCACCAGCGGGGCCATCATCATCGGCATAAGCAGGGTCGTGACCAGCACCTTCTCGTAGCGCGAGCCGTTGAGCGCCACGGCAATGAACACGCCAATGACGATCTGCAGGAACAGGCACATGGCGCTGTACTGGATCAGCAGCCACCAGCCCTGGATGAAGCGGGTGTCGTTTGCGAGTCTCGTGAAGTTGGCAAAGTTGTTCCACTCGACCTTGCCGATGTCCACCTCGTGCAGGCTCATGTAGATCATCCAGAAGAACGGATAGATTGAGATGAAGGCCAGCACGGCGATGGCCGGCGTCATGAGCCAGAAGTAATAGGCCTTCGACGCCTTTGGATTGATCGAGGCCGGTTCCTTGATGGCGAGCGGAACAGGGCGCGATTCAACCGAGTCAGGGATATGCCGTACACGGAACAGTTCTGCGCTGGCTCTGCTGGTGGTCATGGGCAAGGCTCCCGCAAGTCTGGTTTCCCGGGCACCGGCAGCCGGCCCCGCAATGCAATCTACAGGAAGTAGTCCGGCGGCCCAGGGAGTGGCCGCCGGACATCCATGACGCTGGCCTCAGCCGGCGTCGTTCAGTTCGTCGAGTTGCGCCTGGATCGACTTGCAGGCGTCTTCAGGCGACTGCTCATTCGACAGGCACTTCTGCACTTCCGCCGCAAGAATCGAGTGATACTCGTTGGCATTCGGGATCTTCGGGCCAAGCTTGAAGTGCGGGTCCTTGATCCCGTAATCGTAGACGGCGTCGAAGGTCAGTGCATTCGGCATGGTGGTCGGGCGCTGCCGGGCCTTCTTGACGTCTTCAAGTTCCATCACCGATTTGCGGGTCGGCGTACCGCCCAGGCCCTTCAGAACATCGTACTGGATGTCACGGCTCACCGACCAGATGGCGAAGATGTAGGCGGCGCGCTTGAGGTCCTCGGAGGCATTGTTGTTGATTCCGATGCCACCGATGCCGCAGTTGGTGCCGTTGACTGCCGGGCCGCCGTTCAGGATCCACGAGGGAACGCCCTTCGGGCACGGTGCATAGGCGGTCTTGCCGCCGGCCGCGCGCGAGGTGTTCTCGTCCTCGATCGAGGCGGCGAACTCGTGATACTGGGTCTGCATCGCGATGTTGCCGGACTGATAGACGGTGTTGAGTTCCAGCGTGCCGTTGGCCAGGTTGTCCGGGTGGCAGACGTCCGCCAGTTCCTTGAACTTGGTCATCATCAGGATCGACTGGTCGTCGCCCCAATTGGTCTTGCCCGGCTCCTTCGAGCCGTAGACGTCGTTGATGTTCCAGTCCATCCAGCGGCCGTTGGCGAACAGGAAGCGCTCGATGTCGAGCTGAGTCGTCCAAGCGAACGAGCCCTGGTGCTGGGCGTAGCCATAGGGCACGTCCTTGCCGGACTCCTTGGCCTTCTTGAAGAAGGCAGCCATGTCGATGACGTCCTGCCAGGTCGAATCCGCGGTGAATTCGAGGCGGCGGCCATATTCGGCCTCGAAGTCCTTGGAGTTGGCCTCGAACAGGTCCTGCCGGTAGAAGGTGCAGGCAACGGCGCAGTCATAGGGTAGCGCCACGATGCGCCCCTCATCATAGAAGCGGCCGCAGGCCGACAGGAAGTTTTCGAACCAGGCGTCGTCGCCATAGCCGTCCGGATCCTGCGGCAGCGTGTCGTCGCCGAACATCGGCGTCAGGTCGGCGTAGAAATCGGCGAAGGGCGAACCGATCGGCTTGTCCTGCACATAGTTGAGTTGATAGTCGGCCTTGCCGCCGCGCAGGTCGATGCCGACCTTCTGCTGCACCACCGGCAGGTCGTCGGTGAGGATGGTCACCTCGATCCCGGTGAGGTCCGTGAAGGCCTTGATGTTGTCGCGGATGGCGAAGGAGGGAGGCGTGTTCTCCGACATGAACACCAGCTTCGAGCCGGCATACTGCTTCCATTTGGCCTCGTCCGAAGACTGGGCCTGCGCGCGGCTGCGGGTGATCGTGGAGCCGAGGCCAAGGGTCAGGCCGCCGACACCGAGACCGGTGGCAGCGCTGCCGCCAAGTTCAAGGAACTTGCGCCGGCTGATGCGCTTGTAGACGGCATCTTTCGGTACGTAGAACATTGTTTTTCACTCCCATGTTGATTTTGCAGTCGTGGTCGATCAATCAGGAGACGCGTTGGCTTTCTCAGAGCCTTCGCATCTCGCGGCAAGTGCAAGCTTCCGTGACCTTGATCCTCCTTTCTGGGGCTGTGTCAGCGGCCACGGCTCAAAGGCTTGCGATCAGCGGCCGGCGATGTGGGCCTTGATCAGGGCATTCACATCGCTGGCCTTCTCCATGAACACCATGTGGCCCGCTCCTTCGAGGACGTGAACCTTGGCGCCGGGCAGGTTGCCGGCATGGGCGGAGGTGATGACCTGGTCCTCCTTGCCCCAGATGACGAGGGCAGGGGCATGGCCTGACGGCAGCTTGGCACCCGGCAGTTCATGCTGCTTCTGGCCGCCGAAGATCGCCTCGGCGAGCCCGGCCAGCACGGTATCGACACCGTCAAGCCGCTTGTACTTCAGCACGTCGTCGACGAGCTGGCGCGACACCAGGCCCTTGTCGGCGAACAGCCGCTCGAGCACCGGCTTGAGGTCCTTGCGGTTCTGGGCGGCGACATAGTCGTCGACATAGGAACTGAACTCGGGGCCGAGGCCGGCCGAGCAGATCAGCGTCATCGACTTCACCTTTTGCGGATGATCGATGGCCATCTGCATGGCGATGGCGCCGCCCAGCGAGTGACCCACGAAGTGGGCGGCGGCGATGCCGAGCTGGTCCATGAAGCTGCTGACAGCACCCACCAGCGTCGAAAGCCGCGGATGCTCCAGCTTCTTGTCCGAACCGCCATGGCCCGGCAGGTCGAGGGCATATACGCTTGCCACCTCACCCAGCGCGTCGATGTTGAACAGCCAGTTGTCGAGATCGCCGCCGAAGCCGTGGATCAGGATGACATTCGTGTCTCCCGATCCGCGCCTGGCGTAGCGGAGCCTGCCTGCCGCCGTCTCGGCATGCTCGTACTTCGGGCCTTCGTCTTCCTCGCCTTCATCGGCGGCGGGCGTTACCCATCCTTCGATGAAGGCGTCGATTTCGGCGTCCGGCACGGCGGGATCGGCGATCACGCCCATCAGCGCCTTGACCGGGTAGACAGTGTCCGGCTGGCCGACGCGGCGCCTGAGCACGCCGGCGTCGCCCGCCTCGACGGACCCCGCGATCTTGTCGGTTTCGACTTCGAGGATCGCGTCGCCGACATTGATCGTCGTGCCGTCTTCGACAAGCCAACTGGTCACTTTCCCCTCCTTCATGGAGAGGCCCCACTTGGGCATGACGATCGGGATAATGCGGGAGTCACTCATCGTTCTACCTCAGTTTGCCATGGTCTTCTTCACCGCCGCGGCGATCTGGTCCGCCGACGGGATGTAGAGGTCTTCGAGCACCGGCGAGAACGGCACCGGCGTGTGCGGCGCCGTCACCATCTGGATCGGGCCCTTGAGCGCCGAGAAGCACTCCTGCGCCACGATCGATGAGACGTCCGCCGCGATCGAGCAGCGCGGATTGGCTTCATCGACGCAGACCAGGCGGCCGGTGCTGGAGACGCTGTCGATCACCGTGTCCATGTCGATGGGCGAGAGCGTGCGGAGATCGACCACCTCGACCTCGGTGCCGGACTTGGCGAGCGCGGCCGCCGCATCCATGGCCCGGTGAACCATCATGCCATAGGTGACGATGGTGCAGTGCTTGCCCTCGCGCACCACATTGGCCTCGCCGAACGGGATGGCATAGGATTCGGCCGGCACGTCGGTTTCGAGGCCGTAGAGGTTCTTGTGCTCGCAGAAGATGACCGGATCGTTGTCGCGGATCGACTGGATGAGCAGGCCCTTGGCGTCATAGGCGTTGGACGGGCACACCACCTTGAGGCCGGGGATGTGCACGAACAGTGGCGTCAGCATCTGGCTATGCTGGGCGGCGGCGCGGAAACCCGCCCCCACCATGGCGCGGATGACGACCGGCGTTTCCGCCTTGCCGCCGAACATGTATTTGAACTTGGCGGCCTGGTTGAAGATCTGGTCGAAACAGACGCCCATGAAGTCGAGGAACATCAGTTCCGCGACCGGCCGCATGCCGCAGGTGGCCGCGCCGATGGCCGCACCGATATAGGCCGATTCCGACAGCGGCGTGTCGAGAAGGCGGCCGCGGTGCTTGGCGTGCAGCCCCTTGGTGACGCCGAGGACGCCGCCCCAGGCGTCTTCCTCGCCGTTGGCGCCGGAGCCGCCGACGATATCCTCGCCCATCACTATCACCGAAGGATCGCGGGTCATTTCCTGGTCAAGCGCCTCGTTGATGGCCTGGCGCATGCTGATCTTGCGTGCCATTGGTCTAATCTCCCCTCGGATCAGTAGCTAGCATAGACATCGGTGAGCAGGTCCTTCGCCGTCGGCAGCGGTGCCTTCTTGGCGAAGTCGACGGAGTCGAGGATCAGGTCCGCAATCTCCTCGTCGATCGCGTCGAGTTCGCCGCGGCTGATGACCCCGGCTTCCGTGATGCGATCCGAGAATATGCGGATGCAGTCCTTGTTGGCGCGGATGTCCTCGAGCTCGCCCTTGGCGCGATAGGTCTGCTGGTCGCCCTCGAAGTGGCCGAACATGCGGATCATCTTGCATTCCAGAAGGGCAGGGCCGCCGCCCTCGCGGGCTCGCTTGATGATCTCGCCCGCCGCCTCGTAGACGGCGAAGAAGTCGAGGCCATCGACGGTGACGCCGGGCATGCCGAAGCCGGCTGCGCGGTCGACATAGGAGTCGACGGCCACCGCATAGTCGCGCGAGGTGGACTCGGCATAGCCGTTGTTCTCGACCACGAAGATGGCCGGCAGGTTCCACACGGCTGCGAGGTTGAGGCTTTCGAGGAAGGTGCCCTGGTTGGAGGCGCCGTCACCGACGAACGAGATCGCCACCGCGCCATCGCCGCGATACTTGGCGGCCAGTGCCGCACCGCACACCAGCGGCGCACCGGCGCCGAGGATGCCGTTGGCGCCCATCATGCCCTTGGAGAGATCGGCGATGTGCATGGAGCCGCCCTTGCCGCGGCACGAGCCCGTCACCTTTCCGTAGATCTCGGCCATCATTTCGCGCGGGTCCACGCCCTTGGCGATGCAGTGGCCATGGCCCCGGTGGGTGGAGGCGATGCGGTCCTTGTCCTGCAGGTGCATCATGATGCCGGTGCCCGAGGCTTCCTCGCCGGCATAAAGGTGGACGAAGCCCGGGATGTCGCCCTTGGCGAAGTCGGCATGCAGCCGATCCTCGAACTCGCGGATGGTCCGCATGGTGCGGTAGGCCTTCAACAGGTCCGGCTTGTCGAGCGGGAAAATGCCCGCCGTCGTGTTGGGTGCAGTCATCAGTTTCCTCCGTATGGTTGCTGGTTTGCAGACCGGTTCAGGCGCATCAGGCCGTGGCGCGAGGCATACTGCATGCAGCCGCTCACGTTCACGGTCAGGAAGGCATTTGGCACGAGTTCGATGGTCACGTCATTGTCGCGGGTGAAGGACAGCTCGCGCTCGCCGTCGAGCGCGATCGATCCATCGGTGATCTGCGGGCGGTAGACGACGCCAGGCTCCATCGGTTCGAAGTCGCGGATGCCGATGCCGCGCATATAGCCGGGCGCAATCGGCGTATCGAGGACGATGTTGGCGGCCTCTTCGGGGGCCATGTTGACATGCAGGCCGTGAGGATCGAGCCGCGTGACGGGCGTCAGCAGCCCGGCGATGGCCGACATGCCGATCACTTCCGGGTCTGCGAAGGTGACGAACAGCTCGCGGAACGTCTCGGTGCGCCACAGCGCGCGGGCCCCGATGTAGCGCTCGGTGACGACGGCCACGTCGACCAGGGCGATTTCTTCGTGCCCGTCGACGCGGACCAGGATCTTCTTGTTGGGCAGGAAGGCCACCTCTGGCGGCACCTTGCCGGAGATGGCGAGGCCGACGGCGAGGCCGGTGATGGTGGGTTCGCGGTGCTCGGGGAAGGCATTGTTGGTGCCGGTCGAGATGCCGGCGATCGGCACATCGCCGCATGCCGTGACGACGGCGCGGTGGGTGCCGTCGCCGCCCAGCACGACGATCGCCGAAGCGCCCTTCTCCTTCATCATCCGCGCCGCCTTGAAGGTGTCCTCGACGGTGCCGGAAATCTTGTAGTCGAGGTGCTCGACGCGCGGGAAGTGCTTGAGGCCCTGGTTCTCGGCCCGGTCGATGCCGCGCCGCACGTGGTGCCGGATGCCGCCGTTCTCCGGCATCATGTAGACGTGATCGACCCCGCAGGCGCGAAGACAGGAGAGCACCCGCAGCACGATATTGGCCCGGTCGGTGATTTGCAGTGCGGTCGCGTTGGCGATCACCCGGCGGATGTCGCGGGCGGACACAGGATTGGCGATGATCCCGACAGCGCTTCCCATCACATACCCAATGCCCGACGCCACCCGCAACGTCAACCCGACGTTCCCCAAGTGGCAAGCCGTCTGACGTGATGTTCGCCTGAATCCAACCGCTGGACAAGCTTTTTTGCCCCGTTTGGTGCCTGCGGTCGTGTAAGGCGCTGGAGCAGGGCAGATCGGCCCGCGAAGCCGCCGTGTTCTGCCCCGGCGGCGGTGTTTTTCAGCGCAGCGGGCAGACCCATCCTGCCGTTTTCGTTCAGTTTGGGCGTGGATGGCGGTCATGCGCATGACGGAGGCGCTCGCAATCGGCGGATGGCGGCGAGGATGGCGCGGACCATCGTGCCGGTGACGGCGACCTCGGCCAACTGGAAGGTGATGGCGCGGGCGTGACGGACCACACGTGCCCCGATCTTGATCAGCTTCAGTTGCAGGCTCGTCAACCACCGGTACGCCATGGCCTCGGGCGACGGAATACGCCGCAAGACGTTGGACGCACAGTACACAAGCGCCGACAGAACTGCCCGGCCCGCTACTGATCATCTTGCGATCGATTTCCGGTTCGTCCCGTGTCATCACGGCCCCCATCCAGCGATCGATGGTTGCCTGCAGCTTCGGGTCGTTTGCCTCGAGATGAAATGTATAGAGACGGTTGACGATTTCCTGCATCAACGCGCGCATGGCGGTGTCAGCAAATCGTGTTGGCGCGAGGGCCTGAAGCGAGCAGGAGCCTGAGCGCATCGAGGTAGGAGCGGTCCGCGTTATTTCTGGCGGCATGCCATCGGCCGTAGGCGGCAAGGTTCTTCGACGCGGGTCCGCAGAAGGGCTGCATGAAGGCGCGGAACCGGCCGATCAGGGC
>Ga0169931_10014474_pt1 | contig 10667 bp, 7 predicted proteins | sample Kivu_15m_20L_FD_129675 | JGI IMG/M metagenome (GOLD analysis project Ga0169931, IMG submission 129675) | Freshwater microbial communities from Lake Kivu, Western Province, Rwanda to study Microbial Dark Matter (Phase II) - Kivu_15m_20L... | ecosystem: Environmental > Aquatic > Freshwater > Lake ... | reverse complement strand
GTGCAGACATATTCTTTTGGTAGTGACTGTATCTTGGTCGCTGTTTACATGTGATCGTATGTAGATGTACTGTATGAAAAAGGAACTGGTGCGTTTCAGAAAAACAAAACAGCCCCTTGGGTTTCTCAAAAAAACAAAGGGGGGGATGGGCGATGTCTATTTTTTTTCGGGGGTTGTTGACGAAAAACGTCATCGAAAAACGCAGTAAAAAAAACAAGACTCATAGCGAATGACCTAACAGAGAATCGCGCACGATACACTATACTGCGATAATAATACTGCAGCGTTATAGAACATTGTACACACACTCTCACCTTCGGATCTCTTGTCTCTTTACTCTCGTTCCTCTTATCTCCATACGTAGAACTGAATTGTGCCGTTTAAGGAATGGATGAAACAGGAGGACTCCCAAAAGGAGCTGAGGAGGATGAAGAGGAGAAGGCTATGATTGATGTGACTCATGTAGATACCTCCCAAGAGAATACTGCTTCTAGCGAACTAGGAACAGAAAATACTATCATCCATTCTTCTGCGGATATTGTTGATGATACTACACGTAGTCAAAGCGATAGTTTGGATCTTTCCACCTTCCCAGCTACAACTGCTACAACAAATAGCAAATCTAGCAATAAAAAGCCTTCATCTTTGTCTTCTTCGGCTACTTCTTCTACGGTTGCTGCTACTGCTACTGGTGTCGGTGGTTCTCATTATGCATCTATAACCGCAAATCTTATTTCATCCTTTACCACTGCACAATCAATCCTTGCATCTACATCACATTTAGCTTCTATCTTCCCTTCTCTCATCATTGCTCTTTCAACGGCAATTCAACAACTTGTCTCGTTACCCTCCTCTTCACATGAAAGCAAAAAATCCATCAACATTTTAGATTTGCATCAAAAGATTATTTCTAATCTTGTAACACAAACACAAAATTTAACCATGAAACATATACTCGATTGCCCACCGTATGTACACCTAAGTCCGAAAGATTGTGCATCTCAACTGTACTTAGATCCTAATACACGATTATCAGTGTATGGGAGTTATAGTTATGGGACGTCCACTTTAACATCCACATCTGCTTTCAATCAATGGATACAGAGTAAATCAAATAATGGAGGAGGAAATTCATCGTCGTCGTCGTCGTCATCTTCTTCTATAGCAGCGTCGTCATCATCATCGAACAATAATAACATGCCCATGGTAGGGTGTGGAGGATATCGTACAGTCCGTGCCAATGCAGGTGTATCCTCAGGACATTGGTATTTTGAAGTACTTATTTTACATCATCCACTTCTTTCGAATACAACCACTCCTACGACTAGACATGCTGGTAATACCGTGACTAGTAGCAGTAGTACCTCTACTATTACAGGTACAGGTTTTCCCATGGGGAAATATCGTCAATTCATACAAAGTACAATTCCTTCCCATGTACGATTGGGCGAATCCTTAAAAATGGGTGTAAAACAAGGTTTGATACAAGAAGAAATGGATCGATTGTATTATCAAAAACAGCAACAAAAGGTCAAGGAAGAGTTGTTGAAACAAGATCAGACGACGAAAGAATGTATGATACCCACCATCGGTATGGATGAGGGTACTGCTACTAGAAAGAAACATAAATCGACACATGGTGGAAATTCGAACAAGAGTTTACTTTTAACATCACAGCAACAGGAAGCTATATTTCGTGGAGGACATTTACGGATTGGATGGTCTATGCGCACGGGTGAGTTACAAGCACCTGTGGGATATGATCAATGGTCCTATGCGTATCGTGATATCAGTGGTAGTCGGATACATAATTCTCAAAGAGAAGATTCATGGTATGGAAATCATATGGATGCTAGTTTCCGTCCAGGAGATGTCATTGGTTTAGCCATTTGTTTAATAGGTAATAATTCTACAATAACTACTACGAATACGACGACGTCGACAACAACAATATCATCATCAACGGCATCAACAAAAACCAATCATATACGCTTCTTTAAGAATGGAGAATCTGTGGGTCTAATTATAAAATCAAAAGGGATTAATATTGGTGGTGAAGCCTTTGATAATATTACCGCTGGGACATATTACCCTGCCGTATCCGCGTATATGGGAGGTTGTTGTCGTGTTAACTTTGGTCCACATTTTGTGTATCCCTTGAGAGCCAAGGCCTTGCCTACGGGGATGAAAATCTTACCCATGTGTGAATCTAGTCCCAATACTATACCACCACCTGTCGAGGAAGCCATGGATAAATTACTCAGAGAAAAAGCCATCTTTGGAAAGAAATTGGATGAACATTTTATTGCTGCATTTAAGGAGGCTGCACGAATGGAAGCTACCTTACGATATAATGCTTATCTGGAACATTTAAAGCGACATGTAGATGAAGTTCGTACAGCTCGATTGGAGCGTAAATTGAATGTTTCAGATTTAGACTCATTAGTAGCTATGCATGATAACGCAAGCGAGAAAGAAGAAGATAAGAAAAATGAAGATTGTAAATGATGGGGGAACTTGAGTATAAATTAGTGATTCTTTCCATTATCTTTTCATGTTTTCTTGCTTGTTATCCCATCTGACAAGATTCACCCAACGAGTAACGAAAACACCAAACATTATCCGTAGAAAAGCGCTTCGTAGTGATACTTTATTCAAGCAGGACGATCAGTGACTTTTTTCATTATTCCACCTCAAAGAGCTTGAAATATCAACCATCGATGAAGTCCCGCACAATGCTGTAGCATGATCAACATTACTGAATCTGCTAATTGAACGTACAGTACATACTCCGTACTCCTATGTACTGTAAAACATGTACGTATAGTGCCCGTATGTGGTCAATGTGGTGCTGCGTACATACCGCTCAACCGAACAAGACTATGTGCGTGATTGATTTGAAGACTCCGAATCGAAGAATAGCTAAAAAGAATGATATCACACTGATGGCGCCACGAGTGTTGCAGTAAATGTAGGTTGTACGTCAGTGTAAAAAAGTTCTTAGAGTACTGTAGAATTCTTATTGCTGATGCGTTGAGATTGATTGATTGTGACCTTTCTCCATAGAAGCATAATAGAACGAATACGTTTCAATGAGTATACCGGAGATCAGGGATGGCATCATAGTTTTAGAAAAACATCATGGATATTTTTGGTATGCTTGAAACATCCCACGAGACATGGGAGAAAGATTTCAATCTTCGTAGTTATAGAACAATTCGGGTCGAAGATGGGTCACCTACCAAATTGATAAAGAAGAAAACAAAAGAGGAGACAATTAATCACGATGAGGTTCGTATTTTCATACCTGTAATAGGACAAAAAATGAGTAGCATAGGATATTCTCAGCCATATTCTTTATTTCTTTATGATTAGACACTCATAGGGCCAGAAGAGAAGATCTTGAAGGCTCGAGCAAGAAAAGAGCAAATCACCGAGGAACGACGCTCTTCTATCTTAAAGAAATACAATGAAGCTTCGAATCGATTAAAACTTTTGAAATCATCCAAAGAGGAGAAAACAAAGGAGAGGCAAGCTCGTTACATGGCGCGGCTTGAAAGTCTCCAGAGAATTCATGTAGACTATAGCCAGCAAAAGATACTAGAAAACAAGCCATTACTAGCCTCGCCAAAGACTTCTTCTCGTCTCCATCGTTTAAGTTTACCCAAGTCATCTTCTCCAGTAATTCCTCGAAGCAAAGCCAATCTTTACACCAAGAACGATGATCGCGATGTATCTCCATGTCGCTTACGAATGCAATCTGATGGTCATCTCGAAGAAAAGCAGTGCGTAATGAAAGATTCCTACAATGAGCGTATCAATAGAATAAAAGAAATTGAAAAACTGCAAATTAAACAGCTATCCTCTTCTTTGGAGAGACGACTTGAGCGTGCACGTCTCAATGCTGAACTGAAAATACAAACTCGACGTGAAAAGGCCCGAGAGGAAGTGAGGCATGCGAACGACGTGTATAACAAAGTAAAAGATACCCTTGCTTCTCCCAGTCGCTCACGAGTACATGTCTATGCGAGTGAATCTTCTCAAAGAGAAGAAGGAATGAATTTTAATATTCTTTTATCTACTGAGGAAAAATTGCAACGCGCCAGGGAACTCGCTGAGCTTCGATTACAAGCTCGTCGTCAGAGAGCTCGAGAAATGGTACAACACGCTCAAGATATTGCACGAAGAGTGAAGGCTGCTAAATTGATTCAAAGAGTGGTTCGTGTAAAGATTCTTCAGTTGCCTGATTCTTCTCCAACAAATGTATCTCAGCACCCTCATGTCTTTGCCATGAAACGATTGAAGAGATGGGATACGTGGAAGTATAGCCTAATCAGCAATCGTTTATTGTCTTCAAAATTGGATCAAGAATGGAAATCTTGTTTAAATATGGATCTTACTCATTTATGCGTTTGCGAGAAGCGGATGCGTGGAAAAAATATTCCAACATTTGAAAGAATAAGTGACAAGTTATCGGATCCCACCTTACTAAAAATTACGCAAAATTTTCTTGCAGTGTTTTCCCCAGTAGTGCACAATGTTGATGTCTCCGTGAAGCATTTTCTATGCGCTATTCTCCTCACAACATACCCAGAAGAAGCGATCGGAAGTAATGTTACAGATAAGATGCGGAAGCTCCTGGGGAAAATTAGCATATCCCTTATCACTGCTCTCAAAGTTATGATTGATGCTGACTTCGATAAGAAAAGAGAAGCTGTGAGAGCTTTTGTATCTTCATTTCTTTCCTTCATAACGGTGTTTGGCAGATGGAAGCATGATGATTTGCAGGAGCTTATATCTTCACTCAAGTTGAATGCAATCGAAAGCTGGGTGATTTATCTTACTTCGGTGGAAACCCTACGATATTGCTCTTTAAAAGAGCAGAACATGTCACCAACCCGCAGCAGTATGAAGGTACAAGATGAGGGATTGTATCAGTATAAGATGAGATACGATGAGGCACAGAAAGGATCTCGGGATCACATTAAGCGAATAAGGTGCTTACTCAATCGACTATTAGGGGAGCAAGAAGGCTTTGACATAATGAAGGATGCCAAAGCGGTGGCAACAAAACAATTAGACGAAGCGAATTCATTGCAACGGCTCAAGAATGATGTGGATGATCTTTGCAGGACTCCACTTGCTGAGGAACATTCGGCTAGTGAATCTTCGGATGTTAATGCATTGGTCATTGATGATTTCATAAGTAGCATCACACAAAATGTATCTACTTCAAATGTTGAATTCGTTCATGGCATCTTGCTCATGGATCAGGAGGATTGGATATCACGATCTATTCGACGAAACGATGAATATTGTCTTAGTGACTGTGAAGCTTTTTTTGAATCATGGTCAGTTGAGGTTATTGCAACAGATATCGATGAGCGAATTCGCCAGACAGTGGAAAAAGCATTTTTCGATAAGGTTTATGATGATATGCAAACGGAAGACTTATCGTCGATTCAGTCGCTATTGACTGGTTTGGTGTCCAAAATCACTGCTTTAGTTCCGAATAATATGACCTACAAACATCAATTTGAACATATTCATCGAGAAGTTATTTCTTCTACGTCGTTGTTAGACTTGCTAATGCAGCTACAGACAATTGGTGATTTACTTTCATCGCTTGAGTCACCGGCACAATCGCCTGCAACAAATACATGGTCAAGTTTTACCCAATCTTATTTATTTCAATCATCCAAGACAATACCATTTCATGCTAAAAACGTTGCAGAATACATTTTGATATCCACGGTTTATCTCCTACGAAAGGCAGAACTTTGTCATAATGAAGTAATTGAGTTTAAAATTTCAACTGCAGCTCCGATCATTCATCAGCATGGGGCGGCCTACGAAAGGGTTGAGTTTCAAAAGTCTTTTGCATCGTTCACTTCTCTTACATCATCTGAGTTACCCGCCACTTGGACATGGATCACCCGATTGAATGATCCCGTTGCTGTACCAGCGCAATATGAACCGTTGCTACGAGAGCGTGGCTTTGTAGATGAGATACTATTCACAAAACAATCCTTGGCATTACCAGAAGTTCTCTATCTGGACAATCAACACATCGTTACAATAAGGCACGTCTCTAAATGTAGCGTTATTCTGTCTGCTCTTTACTTACATGGTTGTAATATATGCGGTGTTCGAAGCAACAACGTCGAGCCTCACCATACATCCAATGAGGTTAATGCGTATAAAAAAGAATTGTCCGTGTTGTTGAGCGAAAGAAAAACTCCGGAAAATGTTGAAAAGATTGAGACTACAATGATAAAGTTAATTGAAGGTGAGATTATTGAAATTTTGATTGATATTTAAAACTAAACTTTTTAAAATACTTACAACGTCATCGTTGATTCCGTCGTACAGCTGTTTCTGGAAAAAGCATGAATGCGCATGCTGTTCAACTCTTTCAAAATCACGCTACAGGTGTTCTGAATGGCGAAGACAAGGTCATGAGGCTGTTGGACAATCGCGTCCGAAATCTCTTCCGCACAGCGTGTAAATTTCAAGCCTCTACTGGGATTCCTGTATCCATGATTACGGGTCACAAAAAGAGTGATCAAGACATGAATAGCACAAATCCCATCAAATCTGCATTCAAACTTGCATTAACCCGAGAAGCCGTAAAAGTTGGCTTTGCCATATGCGCAGATGAACTAGTAGATGCTTGTTATTTGGCCTACAATGTGATTGACCTATGTCTAAACCTCTACAAGCAGGATGTTTTATTTCCTTTCTTGAAATCTGTATCTGAAAATCCCCAGCCTTGATTTGAAACCAATTACTGTATTTATCGTATGTAATAAAATAAAAATGAAAGCATACTTGTAATCATGGACTTATAATTTAACACTGGACTACCTATAACGAAACGATGTCCTCTGGGTATACTTATTAAATCTAAACCTTTTCATTTCATTCTTGAAATAATTCCTCCACTTCATCGGGAGTAACATCCTTCACTCGTTTATGCTTCCATGCTTTAAATAATCCTTCATTCAAACCACTTTGGGCCCAATTCTGAAAATCACAATGCATCATTAATTTTAACTGTACCCGTGCTTCTCTATCCATACATGATTCCAGAGATTCCATTTTACCTTTACCAAGTTCCATTAATCGATGTACGGCTAGTAAAGCTAAGGGTGATGCTGATTCCATATTCCGTAATAAACGTCTTGCAATATCGGAGGCTTCCTTTTCTTCTTCATCAATATCATCCTTTCGATGATGTTGATGTGCAATAGCCTTGAGTCGTTCCATGATACCCACAAGTGATTTTTCCGTTTCCAGGAATGTAAATGATGCAGCTATATTCACCAACATACTTTCACGATCCCCATAGGCTCGACCACGATCTTGTTCTAGAACTAAACTCGGATCTTCATGTTGCCAAAATTCAGCTTCATCTTCTGTGGGTGTCATGGAAAACTCTTGTCCTGCTGCATCATACATGGATAATGCATGTAGGTAATGTGCAATAGCCACATTCCGATACTTGGCATTAGTATCAGCACTACCTGTCATATCACCAGACGACGTAGGATCCATCATGGAGGAAGATGATGATTTACCTGTATACAATTTCTTTTCAGATTTGATTAATTTTTGTTGTTCCCATGATGGTAATTCCATCAATATACGTTCGAGGGATGCAACATTACGATATGTTTCAATATAATGTGTAGCTAAACCCGTTTCTACCATATCGGATGCATCTGCTTCATATCCCGTCAAGGCTAAGAGTGTCCCCACAGGATATTTCGAGGAGGGTTGACGAAATTCTTGTCCTAATCGTGGTAGGGTATAGGATAAACCAATAGGATCGAATGCTAAACCCCGTAGTGGATTTTGAATCACAAAGGATGTATCCTGTGTAGCTAAAACATACGATCCCATGGCTATAGCATATCCTCCATCGGAAAGTAAACCATGTGGAACCGTAATGAGAGGAATACGTGATTTAGGAATGGTTGTAGAGGGTCCTCCTCGAGTGGCTGTACTACTACTACTACTAACACCACCCCAACAAGCCAAGGCTACATTTTGTAAAGCTACCAATGTTTCTTGTTTTTCTTGCATGGATGAACGCAATAAGGATGTAGGATTGTATCCACCACACACATGCCATATTTCCTGTAATTTTTTCGGTGATGTTGAATCATGGAATATATTCATCGGATGACGTAAATCTTGTTCCCAAACATGTGTTGGTAAGATCCAATCCGGATCGACGACACTTTCATGATTCTGTTTGTTGTTCTTGGAATTGGATATTGGTGGCGGCGGTGCATTGGAAAGTAAAATCGAATTTAAACTTGTATTGGTAGATAAGTTACGGATACGATATGCTAGACCCTGCATTTCATCTACAGACCAATGAGGTTGAAGAAGAAATATCCGCCGGGATGGCCCTATTTCACGTATAGCTATATTGGCAGCAGAAGACTCACTTGAAGATGATGATGATGAGGAGGATGAGGAGGAGGTAGGATCATAATGACGATAGAGTGGAAGAGGACCATATCGTACAGTGGTAGGAATAGAGTTGACAGATGTAGGTGCACCCGCTGCAGTAGCTTGAGCTGCTGTTAATTTCTTGGCTCGTGATAAGGAACCTAACAACTGTCTTGACACTGCAGACGCTGTCGATGAGGAGGATACAGCTTTAGGTGCAGACATGAGACATAAACATAAACAAAGGCATCAGTGTGTTTTTTCCAGAGTAACAAACAAACATCAGCTCCATATAATATCCCACTCGCATCTCTCTCTCGTCACCCTCTGTTGGAGATTACATAGAGAGTCCTTACGTCCTTACTTATTGCGGGGAGCGAGATGGGCGCGCATGCGAGATGCACGATTTTTTTTGATTTTTTTAATATGCTTCTTTGAAGGACATGAAGTCATCGCCACGATACTGATTTGCAAAGGGATATTCGATATTTATCTATAGGTACACACCACTAATCATGTGCTGTTCATAGAAACATTTGAATAGGAAATTCTATATTCTTGCTCAAGAAAAGGTTATGTTTCTATCGTATACATACATGTTTTTAGTAGAAATCAAGTTCTATATTCTCTAGATAATCACGACCATTGGCAGGTGAATCCGTAACAAAGCTATGACCATCAGGATGATTGGTAATCGAAACATCAGCTCCAGCTTTCCATAAGATATTTTGTAAAGTCACTCCGGATGCATGGAAGACGGGTATTCCATCATCTTGTATTTCAATAGCATCACCCCAATCAGGAATATTTATATCTTCAATGCCAATATTAATAGGATCTCCACCTATACATACTGGAGCACCATGAGCATGTGGATATTTGGATGTAATTTCTACTACCTTGGGTAATTGAGATGCATGTATTGGACGCATAGAAACAACCATGTTACCAGATAATGATCCAGCAGAGCGACTGTGTGTTTATGAAAAAAATATTTAGACAAAGGATATGTTTATGTATATAAATTAAGAACAACGTTGAGTGGAAAAGCTGGGTATTTTGTAACCGTACCATGGTATATTCGTTTGATACATGGGCATATTCAATCCAGCTTCAATTGATCGTTATCGTACACCCGCTTTCATTAATTCAAAATCAAAAGTAAACGAAGTACCTAGTAAAAACGCCACAGAATCTTCAGGCCAAAATTCTTGAACATTATTCACTACATGACATAATTTCCCATAACGATAAATACAATATTTCGGTATATCCGTACGTAAATCAGCATCATCATGGGCTAATGATTTCGGCGGGTACATGGATTGATAATCACAAACTTCAATTAATGGACAAGACTTGGGATTTCGTTGACAAAAGAGTAAAAAATCAAACGCCAATAGTCCCTTTCGTAGTACCACAAGATTGCATTGAAGATATCCAGGACAAATGTTTAATGTCGTGGATGTGTAGGATCCATATCGTACCACACGACGAAAGATGGATGGAGTATCATAAAAGTAACGCTGATTTTGTTGTTGTTTTGTTTCAGATTCCAATGCTTCGGAAAGTGAAAGTAACGATTCATAATTAGTGGATAATAAGGATTGCGAGGAGGATGAGAGTTCAATATTATCAGCAGTAGGAGGAAGAATGGGATTCGATTCTAGATTATTTTCATCCTCGGGAGGTATCGAAGAGATGACAGTCATTGTCGTCATAGTAGTAGTAACATCAGTCACATATTCCTTTGTAGAATCATCTTGAGGCTGTTCATGTACTGTAGCGGCTGTAATTGTTGTTGGTATAACCGCATCCTCCTCCTCTATAATATCCTTCACATCCATCGAATCCGGTAGAGTAGGACGTAAAAGACGAGCAGTGTCACAAATAATACTACACCAAGAATTGTAGGAACCAAGGAAGGGCGTTTCGATGACTGTGTCGTATCTGAGAACACCAACACCAACAAATGCTTTCAGCTTTTCACTGTAGCGATTTTATTCCCTTTTTTTCAATCGAAACAAAAACGGCCGCAAACAGAGCGCAGGAAGACGTAGAGTCCTTAGGTGGGTACTTATTTACACTCACTCTACGTACGTACCCAGTAGCGTATCACTAGCGCGCAATGAGCGCGGAGTGAACAAGCAGCAGCAGCACGTGTGACACAAATTTGCTTCACCCTACATACACTCGCCAACGGC
>Ga0169931_10014473_pt1 | contig 10668 bp, 16 predicted proteins | sample Kivu_15m_20L_FD_129675 | JGI IMG/M metagenome (GOLD analysis project Ga0169931, IMG submission 129675) | Freshwater microbial communities from Lake Kivu, Western Province, Rwanda to study Microbial Dark Matter (Phase II) - Kivu_15m_20L... | ecosystem: Environmental > Aquatic > Freshwater > Lake... | reverse complement strand
TATGATGTAGGATTTACATTAATATTTTTTTTAAAATTAAGATTAGAAACAACAGTTTGTTTACTGTCATTAATGAAAGAATAATTAAAAATGTAAGAAAGAGCATCAGTAAAAGTAATTTTATCATTTCTAGTTTTAATTTTTTTTTTAAGTAAAATATTTTTAATATTAGTATTAGAATCTTTAAATAATAAATTAATATCACAAGATAATATATCAAGTTTATTAAGTAAATTAAAATTATTATTTTTTAAAAAATTTAAATAAATATTGTCTAAAAAATTATAAATCATAATTAATTTATAATAATAAATTAATTATATGTAAAATATGCATTTAAAATTGATGTTATACTTTTCTTAATGCAAATGTATTAATTTACTTATTTATTTATAAAACAAAAGGTATTAATTTAACTATTGTGTTAAAAGAATTACAAATTATGACTAAAATAAAACAATATATAATTTTTAAATATAATAATGAATCTAATAAAATGATATTTCAATTAAATAAAATAAATATAAATAATATTTCATCAGATATGAAAATAATGAATAAAAAAATATGTAATTCATATAAAGAACACATTGAATATAGAAAAAAAATACTAAATAAATTTTCTGATTATTAAACACAATTATCAAATACAAAAATTAAATCTTTAATTTTATTAAATCTTTTTGATTTAAATTCAAAATAATAATATTTTACTTTTGAATTTAAAAATATTTTTTTAATTTTGTCAATATAATTTAAATAAAAATAATTATTAATATCTAATTTTGAGATTGAATTTTGTACTAATAATTTACTTTTATTTGCATATTTTATAGAAGAATAATTCCACTTATTTGAAGCTAAATTAAATTCAATATTCAATGGGCTTGTCCAATTAAAAAATTTTATAATATCTTTATTATTTTTTATAGGAAAAGTAATATTTGATTCCAATATTAAATTCATTAAATTTATTTTTTTTTGATATGGATTATTTATTAAATTATAAATTTTATTTTCTATCATTTCATCACCACTAAACATATTATTCCATATCATTTTTTCATCAGTAATAATAGATTTTTTACAATTATTCATATAAATACTTTGTTTATTAATTATTTTTTTACATATAATATCTTTTACAGATTCCATATAATAATTAAATAATAAATATTATTTTTTAAATTATATTAAATATTATTTCTTAAATTATATTAAATGGAAAGTTTTTTTAATAAAGATATAAAAACTAATATTGAAACAGATAATATATTATATAATATAATCAATGGAAATAATCCACAGTATACATTTTTATATGGAATAATTATTGTTATAATTTGTTTTATTTCAACTAAAATATATTATAATTATAATATATTAATAGGTTTAATATTTTGTTCATTAATAATATATTATTTATATACTTTTAAAAAATATAATATTTTAACAAAAACACAAATTAATAATGAAAAATTTGAAAAATTATATTCTGAAAATCAAATATTATATAAATATCCTAAAATAGTTGATTTTTTATTTTACATGGAAAATTTTAAATCTAATAATATTCAAGAATTTAATAATTTAGTTTTGGGTTTTGAAAATTTTTGCGAATTATATGAATTTTGTTTAATTGATTTTAATTTAATTTTTTCTAGTTATAAAAGTTTAATTGATCAAAAAATTTTAATATTAAATATTATTAATAATTTTACTTTTTCAACATTATCAATTCAATATGAAAATATTTTAATTAAACAAAAAGAATCTGCAGAAATATTAATTAATGATTTACTAAATAATTTAGTTTTATTATATAAGCAAAAAATTTATTATGATGGTTATAATGTTCAAACAAATAATATACCAAAAACTAATATATTACCATTTAATATTTTATATGATATTAATTATAGAGAACATTATGATAAATATAATATTCAAGATTTAATATTTTTTTAATATATAACTAATTATATAATTATAATACTCAATGATTGATAATTATTTTAAAACAACAGATTATTCAAAATTAAAAATAACGCCAGAACAAGATAAACTTATTGGTAAAAAAATACAATTTGTTAAAGGTTCTGATTTATATAAAAATTATTATAATATTCCAGATAAAAATATTGTACAAGAAATAAATGTTAGATATTATCAAATTGCAATGTTTGATGAATTTGGAAAAAATGCTATAAGATCTTTTTTATTTGCAGGTTCAACATCTAAAGGTACATGTTTTTATGATTATAAAATTATTGAATTAAAAGATTATCAATTATCAAAAGATAAAATTGACACATTTGCAAGTTATTTAGATAAAGAAAAAAAAAATAATAATAAAAAATTTAAATTAATGTATAAATTTCATCCTGTTTATAATTTTAATTTTACAAATCCACCAACTGGTAATGACATTAATCAATGTCAAAGTGAATTATTAAATTAACACTAATATTTATATCAAACTTAATTATTAAACTTAATTATTAAATTAATATATTTTTTTATTCAAATATATAACTTAACATAATATATAATAAAAATATTATTATTAGAGAAATCCCATAATAAAATAAATTATTTGTTGTAAAATTATCTAATGGATTAGATGATTGAATAATATTATCAAATAACTCAAACCATACATTTTTAAGATTTATTAATAATTTATCTAATGGTAATTGATATGGAGCTATTTGAATATTTTCAACTCTATCAAGATCATATAATTGAACTTTTTGTTTTAATAATCTTTCATCATTTTTATTTTTTATATATTGATCAAATTTTTGATTAAATAGATATGTGTCAAAATATTTACCCCTATTATCATACATTGATATATTTGTTTTTAAATAATTATCAACTTGTTCTGTTGTTGGATCATAAAAATTATTTTCTATTCCTAGTGGTACTCTATTTGTTTTTCTAGGATTTTCAACACGAATATTATTTTGTGGATTTGATAAATTAACTTCTTGTCCTGATGGTAAATTTAAAGTATTATATGGTGCATTAGTTATTGTTTGATCCCAATTCATAATTATATTAAATAATATATATAATTTTTAATTTAAAAAAATTGAAAAAATAATTAAATATATAATTATTATATAACCAATATATAATAAATGATATATTTAAAATGTCCAAGTTGTAGTTATATTTTGGGTAATAGACAAAGAGAATATGATATTGGTTTAGATGAAATTGAATCTAATCCTAATAATGATGAACAAACTAAATTAGAATTAAAAAATAAATTAATTGAATCTCTTGAAATAAAAAGATATTGTTGTAAAATGAGAATAATTACTTATAAAAATAAAAGTGAAATATTTAATTAATATAAATTTTTTATATTAAAATAAAATTATTTAATTATATTATATTATTTTAAATAAAATAATTTATTTGTTTAATTATATTTATGTTGTTTATAACATTAAAAAAAATTATTAGTACATGTTTTATTGGATTGAATTTCTACAATATTTTTAATAATAATTTAATTTCAAATAATAATTTAATTTCAAATAATGATTTAATTTCAAATAATGATTATTTAGCTAATAGTAATTTTATTGTAGAAGATTTATTATTATTTAATAATAAATTATATTCTGTTGATATTTTGCAAGAAATTATAAATAATAATAATTTAATATTTTATTTTGAAAATAAAGAAAATATTAAAGTTAATAATCATATTAAATTTAGTTTTATAAAATATATGAATAATAATTGGATTTATTGTACAGATCAAGATATATTTAATAATAATAAATTACTTAATAAATTTAATAATAAAAAAATTTTTCCACTAGAAATTTATAAAAATCAATATTTTAATTATTTTGATTTACAAACACTAAAATTATTGTACAAAAATAATATAAATATTATAAATATAAATGAATCAGATTTTATTTTAGATAATTTAAATGATTTTAATGAAAAATATACAACATCAATTAATAAAATAACTACAAATATTATTAATAATAAAAAAAAATTATTTATTAGTATTAATTATAAATATTTATTTGATAAAGAAATATTAACTAAACTTAATAAACTTAACATTAAATATTTAATATTCTTATCAGATCAATTTATTATTATAGATAATAAAGAATATTTATAATTATTATATATATATTAAAAATTTATGAATATTTTGAAAATTTAATTTTTATAATAAAATATTTTATAAAAATTATTTGTATAATTCTTCTTTAATTCTAATAAAATTAAAATAAACTTTTTTACAAAGCAGTAAATATTCTTTTTCTGTTAAATTATTATCTAACATATCTATTGGTATTATAGATATTTTTCTTAATAATGAAATTTCCATATATTTTATATGTATGTCTAAAATATTTAATGATTCTTTATATTCTTCATTATCATTATCTTTTAATTTATTATTATCTTCTAATTTATTATTATCTTCTAATTTATTATTATCTTCTAATTTATTATTATTATTATCTTCTAATTTATTATTATTATTATCTTCTAATTTATTATTATTTTCTATTTTAGTTTTAATATCAATAAAAAAGAAATCTTCAAAATAAAAGTTAATTAAATCGTCTGCTAATTTATAAATATAATATTCATTAAAATCTGTACTATAAAATGAAAATGATAATGTTTTAATAACATTAATTAATAATTTAAAAATATTTTTTTTATTATAATATTTATTATGTCTAATTATATTTTTTTCTTCAAAATCATATAATTCTTCATTGTCTAAAATTATATTGTTTGATTGTTTAGAATTTATTTTATAATAATTATCATAAAATGTATCCATTTACATATATATATTATAATTATGTAAAATGAATAATTTTCAATTTTTTTACAATATATGTGAATTAAAAAAGTAAATATATACATTTTAAATCAAATAAAAATTTTAATTATTGATATTGTAGTAATTATATTTACTTTTTATAAAAATAATTTTTAAAAAATTTGTTTAATAACTATATTTATAAAGGGATTTAAATTTTTTAATTTTAAGTATCTATTACTATAAATTAAAAATTTATTTTAATTGAATAATATTTAAAATATTATTATATATAAAAATATTGAATAATATTTAATTATAATAATACTTATAATATTCTATTAAATGTTACAAACAATAATTAGTTCTGATTTGGATAAATTAGATGAATTAAATAAAAAATATCCATGGATACCCAATTCTAATTCAATTAGACCAAAAAAGGAAATTATTGAAAAAAAAATATTATTAAGTGAATATATACATATCAAATGGCGAAGTTATACTGATTATATTTATCATGAAATTTTTCATGAAAAATATTATATTGATAAAAATGAAAAAAACTATGTAGATATTATGAATTTAAAAAATAATATTCCATGGAGTTTTCAAGAATCAAAATTTGCATATGATATTAATCCTATAACTAATCATTGGATTCTTTGGAATTCTGAAAAAATATTTAGTTATAATTTTCCGACTAATTATATTAATAAAATTATTTTAGATAATTTAAAAATTATACTGGGAGATATTTCTAATTGTCAATTTGTATGGTATAAAAATCCAAAACCAACTATTCTAGAATTTTATCATGTACAAGTATTTTGGATTAATGTTAAATAATTAAAATTTATTTTTAATATTTATACTTTTTAAAATTTTTCACCCCTAAAGATTTAAATTTAAGTATTCTTATCTATCAAATTATTATAATACACTTAAGAAAGCCCATTATTTAGAATTTAGAAACTTTTTAATGAGTAAAGCGATAAATATTTTTTTGTCATTAAAACTAGCATTTAAAATACGCACCGCTCTAAATAAAGACAAAAAAGAATTAAATAATAAAATTATTAATAATAATAGTTATATAATAATAAATTTAACAATAAAATATATAAATAAATATCTTAATGATGTTAATAAACAAATTTTATCAAATTATATGTATTGTATAACAAATAAATTAAAAGGTGATGAAACAGATTTATCAAGTAGAACATTTAATATTAGATTTTGATTTAACTCAACCAATAAATAATTTACCTAATTCTATAACACATTTATTATTAGGTGAAAGTTTTAATAAATTAATAAATGATTTACTTCTATCATTAAAAGAAATTCAAATAAATAGAAATAATAAAAATATTAATATAATAAGAGTTAAGTATCCAAAATGTATAATAGTAGAATATTAGAACTAAAAAAATTGAAATAAATTCATAAAGTATATATTTGTTTATATAAAATGTCATATAAAGAGTAGTAAATAATATAATATTTTTTAATTTAGATTTTAATAAAATATTAGATAATGAAATAATTCAAGTAATAAAATTATGTGATACAATATATTTTAATAATTATCATAATTTTGAAGCATGTTTAAAAACAAAAAATAAATATAATGATAATGATTATTGGAAAGGAAGTAAATTTAATCAATCAATAAATAATTTACGAAATTCAATAACAAATTTAATATTAGGTAGGGATTTTAATCGACTAATAAATAATTTACCAAATTCTATAACATATTTAACATTAGGTAGAAATTTTAATCAACCAATAAATAATTTACCAAACTCAATAACACATTTAACATTAGATTGGAATTTTAATCAACCAATAAATTATTTACCAAATTCAATAACACATTTAATATTAGATTGCAATTTTAATCAACCAATAAATAATTTACTAAATTTAATGACACATTTAATATTATGTGGGGATTTTAATCAATCAATAAATTGTTTACCAAATTTAATAACACATTTAACATTGAATAATTGTTTTAATAAACCAATAAATAATTTACCAAATTCATTAACACATTTAACATTATATCGAGAATTTAATCAACCAATAAATAATTTACCAAATTCATTAACACATTTAACATTAGGTCGAGAATTTAATCAATTAATAAATGATTTACCAAATTCATTAACACATTTAGAATTTCATGAATATTCTTGTTTTAATCAACCAATAAATAATTTATCAAATTCAATAATAAATTTAACATTAGGTTGGTATTTTAATCAATCAATAAATAATTTACCAAATTCTATAATATATTTATTATTAGGTAATTATTTTAATCAACCAATAAATAATTTATCAAATTCAATAAAACATTTAAGATTAGGTCATGATTTTAATCAACCAATAAATGATTTACCAAATTCTATAACACATTTAACATTAGGTAAGGATTTTAATCAACCAATAAATAATTTACCAAATTCTATAACATATTTAACATTAGATTATTATTTTAATCAACCAATAAATAATTTACCAAATTCAATAACACATTTAGAATTTAGTAAATATTCTAATTTTAATAAAGAAATAAATGATTTACCAAATTTAATAACACATTTAATATTAGGTTATTATTTTAATCAACCAATAAATAATTTACCAAATTCAATAACATATTTAAAATTAGGTATTGATTATAATCAACTAATAAATAATTTACCTATATTATTAAAAGAAATTCAAATATATAAATATAATAAACATATTTATAAAATAAGAGTTAACTATTCAGAATGTAAAATAGTATTTTGTTAGCAATAAAAAAATTGAAATAAATTTATAAAATATATACTTATTAATATTAATATTAAAATGTCATATGAAGTAGTAAATAATATAATATTTTTTGATTCAGATTTTAATAAAATATTAGATAATGAAACAATTCAACTAATAAAATTATATGATACAATATATTTTAATAATTATTATAATATTAAAACATGTATAAAAACAGAAAATAAATATGAGAATAATTATTTTTGGAAAGGAAGTAAATTTAATAAACCAATAAATTGTTTACCAAATTCAATAACAAATTTAACATTGGGTGGACATTTCAATCAATAAATAATTTACCAAATTCAATAAAATATTTAACATTAGGTGAATATTTTAATCAACAACTAAATAATTTACCAAATTCATTAATATATTTAACATTAAGTTATTATTTTAATTAATCAATAAATAATTTACCAAATTTAATAACACATTTAGAATTTTATAAATATTCTATTTTTAATCAACCAATAAATGATTTACCTAATTCTATAACACATTTAACATTAGATTGGAATTTTAATCAACCAATAAATAATTTACCAAATTCATTAACACATTTAACATTAGATTATAATTTTAATCAACCAATAAATAATTTACCAAATTCTATAACATATTTAAAATTAGGTAGTTGTTTTAATCAACTAATAAATTGTTTACCAAATTCAATAACACATTTAATATTGAGTATTTGTTTTAATAAACCAATAAATGATTTACCAAATTCTATAACACATTTAATATTAGGTTCTAATTTTAATCAACCAATAAATAATTTACCAAATTCATTAACACATTTAACATTAGATTATAATTTTAATCAACCAATAAATAATTTACCAAATTTAATAACACATTTAATATTTAATGATGAACTTTCTAGTTTTAATCAATCAATAAATTGTTTACCAAATTCAATAACATATTTAACATTAGGTTATTATTTTAACCAACCAATAAATAATTTACCAAATTCTATAACAAATTTAACATTAGGTTATTATTTTAATCAACAAATAAATGATTTACCAAATTCAATAATACATTTAATATTTAATAAATTTTCTAATTTTAATCAATCAATAAATTGTTTACCAAATTCTATAACACATTTATCATTAGGTAGGGATTTTAATCAACTAATAAATAATTTACCAAATTCTATAATATATTTAATATTAGGTATTAAATTTAATCAACTAATAAATAATTTACCTCTATCATTAAAAGAAATTCAAATAAATAAAAATAATAAAAATATTAATAAAATAAGTGTTAAGTATCCAGAATGTAAAATAGTAGAATATTCGGACTAAAAAAATTAAAATAAATTTATAAAGTTTATATTTATTTATATAAAATGTCATGTAAAGTAGTAAATAATATAATATTTTTTAATTGGGATTTTAATAAAATATTAGATAATGAAATAATTCAAGTAATAAAATTATGTGATACAATATATTTTAATAATTATAATAATATTGAAGCATGTTTAAAAACAAAAAATAAATATGATAATAATAATTCTTGGAAAAGAAGTAAATTTAATTAATCAATAAATAATTTACCAAATTCAATAACACATTTAACATTAGATTATTATTTTAACCAACCAATAAATTGTTTACCAAATTTTATAACATATTTAACATTAGGTTATTATTTTAACCAACCAATAAATTGTTTACCAAATTTTATAACACATTTAATATTAGGTTATTATTTTAATAAACCAATAAATAATTTACAAAATTCAATAACACATTTAACATTAGGTGAGTATTTTAATCAACCAATAAATAATTTACCAAATTAAATAATATATTTAATATTACGTGATTGTTTTAATCAACCAATAAATGATTTACCAAATTTTATAATACATTTAACATTAGGTTATAATTTTAATCAACCAATAAATTGTTTACCAAATTCATTAACACATTTAATATTAGGTAGCGATTTTAATCAACCAATAAATAATTTACTAAATTCAATAACATATTTAAAATTAGGTAGCGTTTTTAATCAACCAATAAATTGTTTACCAAATTCTATAATATATTTAGAATTTTATAAATATTCTTGTTTTAATCAAGTAATAAATAATTTACCAATTTCAATAACACATTTAACATTAGGTAATAATTTTAATCAATCAATAAATAATTTACCAAACTCAATAACACATTTAGAATTTCATGAATATTCTTATTTTAATCAACCAATAAATGATTTACCAAATTCAATAACATATTTAAAATTAGGTATTAATTATAATCAACCAATAAATAATTTACATCTATTATTAAAAGAAATTAAAATAGATAAATATAATAAAAATATTAATAAAATAAGAGGTAAGTATCTAGAATCTAAAATAGTAAAATATTAGCAATAAAAAAAATTAAAATAAATTTATAAAGTATATATTTATTTATATAAAATGTTATGTGAAGTACTAAACAACATAATAATTTTTAATTCAGATTTTAATAAAATATTAAATAATAAAATTATTCAAGTAATAAAATTATGTGATACATTATATTTTAATAATTATTATAATATCTATAAAAACAGAAAATACATATAATGTGATGATTATAGATATAATAATTATTATAATTATTCTTAAAAAGAAAGTAAATTTAATCAACTAATAAATAATTTACCAAATTAAATAACACATTAAGAATTTTATAAATATTCTTCTTTTAATTAACTAATAAATTGTTTACCAAATTTAATAACACATTTAATATTAGGTTTTGATTTAAATCAATCAATAAATAATTTACCAAACTTAATAATATATTTAATATTAGGTAGGTATTTTAATTAATAAATTGTTTATCTAATTTAATAATATATTTAAAATTAGGTAGTTATTTTAACAAACCAATAAATAATTTACCTCTATTATTAAAAGAAATTCAAATAAATAGAAATAATAAAAATATTAATAAAATAAGAGTTAAGTATCCAGAATG
>Ga0169931_10014472_pt1 | contig 10668 bp, 9 predicted proteins | sample Kivu_15m_20L_FD_129675 | JGI IMG/M metagenome (GOLD analysis project Ga0169931, IMG submission 129675) | Freshwater microbial communities from Lake Kivu, Western Province, Rwanda to study Microbial Dark Matter (Phase II) - Kivu_15m_20L... | ecosystem: Environmental > Aquatic > Freshwater > Lake ... | reverse complement strand
TTATTAATTTACAAAAAATCAATATTCTATTCTATTGGCTCGTTTAAATGCATTTTAAAGTTATGTTTTACTTAATTTACCATCATTATTTTTGTCCATAGCATAGATGAATTATATGATTTATAGTTATGATGGGCTATGAGAACTTCCCATATGTTTTAAACTTGAAGTTATTAGTACTTTGACTTATTGTTTGTCTAATAAGTTATCTTTATTTGAATCATATTTCTTAAATATATAATCGACCGCTTCTTTTATATCGGCGGCTGAATATCCAATTTAATGAGTATCTTAATATACCTTGTGTTGCATTACTTTGCTATATATGGATGAGAATGAACGTTCATGCTTTGGAATTGGGGATTTAGATCTAGATTGATTTTGTTTAGTTGGACTTAATACATTTAGTGTTTTAGGCTTAAAGGAATTGCTATTATTATTTTCACCTTTTAATGGGCTTTTTGCAATATTTCTTGGAGAATTGGCCTTTTAAAACCTTTTAGATGAGCTCATATTAATTTTCTTTATATTAATAATATATCTTCAAAAATACTCAATAAATTATAATATTAATAGATAAATAATGCGAAGAATATCATCAGAATCCCCATCTTTTTAAGTTTCCTTCGCTAAAAGATTCACCTGAAGAAAAGATCCATGTGAAAGCTTGTTTTCCTTAAAGATTTACACTCCATCTTCGATTTTATAAAGGAATCTGTTTATATTCGTCGACCTAAGAGCCTATCTTATTGCTATAATTATCCTCATTATTATGGGAAGAAAGTAAAGTAAGACTATCAAGCTTTACTCTAGAGAGATCAGCAGTTACGCTTGATGATCTATCACTGGTATTTTAAATGGTTAAAATAACTAAATTACTATCATGGTGATGAAGAAGATATCGAACTGAAGTTTTAGAAAGTTCACTTCTTGCTCCTTGTTAAATGTTTATATGTTAAAGACCATGACTGATAAGGTTAGGAACTTTCTAGTTATAAACTCTTTGGAAATCTACTCTTTAAGATCCGTAGAATGTCAAATTATAATTATGTTAATTTTGAGCCCAATCTCCATTAACAAAAACTGTATAAGATCCTGGTGCTAAATTAACTTAAAGATCAAGATTTCTTTAACCAGAAGTAAATCCTATATAAAAATAGAAATACCTGAATTAACATAAGTGGAAGATCCATCATTTTCAGTTCTAACTAAAACAATATGGAAAGGAGAATATTGATATCCACTATTGGCTGGGAATAATCTAGAATCCCATTGACTGGCAGTTAAATATCCATGAGCATTTTTTTTAATATTAAAGTTATATGATGAATAGAATCCTCTTCTATGTTTAGATTGGATAGTTGTAGTTGCATAATCAATATGGATTTGAGAAACAATAACATGACTCAATACGTCTCTAATTTGATTTGAGTTTAGTTCAAATGTTCCTTCTGCTTTGCTGCTTAATTTTGGTCTTTACTCGATAGATCCGAAACTATTTCTTAGTTCAAAGCTTCCTTTAGATGTAGAATTTATGACAATATATGAAAAATTAGAGTTTAATCCTAATGCAGCTAATTTTTCATTAGGGACAGCAAGGACAATTTGACCTTCTGATAAGGCTTTTTTGACAATATTGTTCAAATCTGGATTGGCACTATATAAATTATAAAATACGTAGAATATTTTTTTGTTGGGGCTCCTGTTAAATCTCTTAAAATATTTTATCTAGGTTATACTCTTGAGAAAACATCATAACCACCAAATGATTTAGCATAAGCTTTTTCAATTAAAGCTGAGCTTAATTCAAATTCAGAATCAGTATTGCTCAATACCCCTGCATTATCACTACCAATAAATGGCAGACTATTATCAACAGCTATGTATCTCCAAACTGAATTGACAAACAATCTTACTAAATAGAATCCATTTTAATTAGCTTTTTGATCTTAAATCAAACGTTTAGTATTAATTTAGAATTATGCAAGAGCACTTAATGTACTTACAAAATGAGGGCTGCTCAAAACTCCAGGATTTAAATCATTTGGATCAATATATTTACCGAAATTAACAACTTTTGATAACTATTTAGGTTTTTTCCATGTCGATTCTTTTTCTTTGTGTTATTGACCAAGAGAATAAGATGTTGAAGAAAATTAATAATCTCTGAAATCATAATCATTAAGTTTTCTTTGTCTATTTCTATCAGTTTAGAAAGGTCTAACAACATCAACACTTGTATGTAAAGTAACATTTTCTTATGCAAATTTGAAATCTTCTGCAATCTTTTTTAATTTTCTTACGTATGAAGGTTTATTAAAAAGATTTCTGAATGAAACTCCAGTTAATTTTTCTTCAAATGAAATATTCTCTTCTTGTCTTGCAGGTTGAGATATCACAGCTGGCTTTTAAGGTTATCTTTGTTGAGGTTGTTGTTTTCCAGCTGGTTTTTAGGGTTATCTTTGTTGAGCTGATTGATTATTTAATTCTTTCTTTGGAGCTGGCTTATTGTTTGATTAATAAGCAGGTGTGACATAATTATTTATTTTTGGAGGTGAAGGTTGTCTTCCGCTATTATTGACACTATTAGAATTGTTACCTGAAGGAATATTCTTTTTTGTCTATAAGCCTATTGAACTGATTTATTTTTTGCTTTAATTACTGGGTGGAACTATAATAGAAGCTTAATTTTTATTGTTTGTTATAGTAGTTTTAGTTTGTTTTACTTCAACTTTAGTTTTAGTGTCGAATAAAAAGTCTGTCACAACATTTTTTCCTGAACCTGTTGATCGATTATTGTTATTATTAGTTTGATTGTTTCCTTGGTTTTGAGAAACAATGTTTGTATTTTGATTAATACTAATAGTTACTGAACTTTGATTTGTAGTATTTGTAGCTGGTGGCTGAACAACTGTTGGAGTTGTTGCAGGTTTAACATTTACTGTTCCACTATTAGCAGGTTGAACCGTTACTGGAACATTATTTACAGGTTGAACAACGACTGCAGTGTTTGATGTATTTTTTTCTACTGATTTATTTATATTTTATGCAGGTTTTTTTGGACTTCTTTTAGGTCCTCCTCCAAAAAGCATATCATCTAAATTATTTTCAAAATTTGTTTTTTTTCTGTTTGCTTAAAAAGCTAAGTTATTTTTAAAAATTACATGTTTTTTAATATTTCTCTTTTTCGTCATCATCATCAATATGAAGTCCTCTTCTAATTCCTCCTCCGCCTAAAGACATTATATCTTAATAAAAATTATTAAAATCAAATATAATAATTCAGCCTAAGCTTTATCAAGCAAAAATCATTTAAAATTCAGTAAATCAGGATTATCATTTTGTGAACAATAATCTTCAAAGATTACTTCATTTTAGCTGCATATTACAAGCTCAGTTTCTTTTTTCATCTTCAATATTAGTAAATTTTTCAAAAACATTGCATTAAAAATGAATTAAAAATCAAAAAAATACTTTGCGTTTTTGTATATTATTTTCAGGGATGAATTGTTCTAAGTTGATTTTCACTTTAGATTTCGGAGTTGAGTAATGATTTTATTTAGCTGATCCATAAGAATTTGTACTTGAGTTCATCTTTTATGATTTCTGTATGGACATTGATTAAAAATGGCTATTTTTATCTCTTTTTGTTACAAATCTATCAGAAATAAGATGATTATCTTTATAGTCTACCTTGTTTATTTGTCTATTAAATTGATTTTACTATAAGTTTTTAAGTTATATTTCAATTTTGATTCTTTATCTTTAACTTTTTTAAAGTTATTATCTTAGTTTTCTATTGATTTCTTAATAATGATCCATTTGCCTTTTGACATTATGTTCCCTTTATCTTAAAAATTAAACTTAATCTTTTAAATTAAGATATGCTTATTATTGTTTTTACTATAAATAAGCTTAAAACTACTTTAGTTTATAATTTATTTCTCAAATCATTATTTTGTTATCTTAATATAGTAATCTCATTTTATGATATTTTTAGTTGCTTTTTATATTATTACAATTGTTATCTTGTCGATTGATTAGTTGATAAATTTTCTTTGTTTTCAGAGGATATTGAAGGACGCTTTATATATCTCATTTCGTTATATTCAAAATAATTAAAAAAATAATATACTATTGATAATAATAACAAAAACATACAAATTTATAAAAAATATAAAATACTTTTATTTTTTATATATACTATCTTTCATATTAATCATTGTAAATTAGGAGGAGCACCTGAAAAATTGATGAGATTAGGATTAAAAGGTTGACCTTTAAAAGGTGAACCTTAAGCATTCCATGCCATTTTCAACGCTTATTGTTGCTGGTATTCTTCAGTTGTTGGTAATCCCATTTGTTTCCTTTGTTGCTAATACATAATTTTTCTGATAGCCCCTTGTGTTTAATCATCGAAATCTTGTAATGGTTTAGTATTATTAACTTTTGTTGTATCAATTTATGGATCTCCTATAAACACTGTACTCCATATTTTTTCTTCAGCTTTTTATAAATTCAAAGTAATAAATGTTTTCCCAGCTGATTTTTAAATTTTCCATACAGAATCAGCTGTGTTTATTTTTTAAACAAGATTACCTTCTAAAATCATTTCTCCAGTTTTCTTTTTTATTGATATTTTATTAGGCATTATTTTAACATCAATCTAAATTATGAGTATAAATACTAATTTCGAAGTGAGAGATGCTTATACTTAGAAAGTAACTTAAACTTATCTAATTTATTGACTCCAACTATATTTTTAATTTTTTCCACCATTATATGTACTTATAACTGGAGATATTTATTTTTTTTATGCTTCTTTTTTTATAGGGATTGATGGCTTTTATTCAATTTTTTTAATTTAAGGTTAAATTTTAAGATTTTATTGTTTATTTGCGGGTTTTTATTATTTCTTTTTATTTTATATGTTAGCTTTAGCTGTTTATAGTTTAACTTTATAATCTTCTAATGATTTTTGCGGTATTTTTTTGTAATGTTCTTTCTGAAATTGTTACATAATTCCAAAAACCTACATAAATTTTACTATACCATTTGTTTATTATATCCAGGAGGAAATCCCATTTTATCTCCAGGATCCATTTAATAAAAGAAATCGGTTTTTCTAAACAAAAAATCGAAGAAAGATTTTATGAAGTTTTATATTCCACCTACTTATTTACATATGGTGAGATAAAATTAATCAAATCTTTGCTGACTCATAAATCAATTTATATTATAAATATATAAAACGAACATCAATACTTTTTTTGACTACGACTAGGAGAATTTCTTTGAAGAATTAAAGTATCGCCATAGTTGAAAACTTGAAGTTGACAAAATATTCTTAGAGTCTAAAGATAATCTTTTATATTTATAGTACTCTAATGGTTTTAGGAAAATATCTAGAACAGATAAGTCTTCAATACTTTAGACTATTATATGTTTTCTGTTACTCCTGGAATCATTTTAAATTCTTACATGTTTAATCTTTCTTTGTAATATTATGCCTCATCTTATTTTGGTATTTTCAATGATTCTTCATAAGCATTTATTTAATCATCTTCTAAAATTTTGACTTTCCAAAGTAGCATAGCAAGCAAAACTTATCTTAAATTTAAATATTAATCTGTTACTAAATATTGTTGAATCAAATCAACCTCAATATTAAGATATTATTGGTCTAATAATTTTGATTTTTTTCTTTTTTCAAAGTATGAAGAAAATAATTTGAATGGAATACGTCCATTAGTCGATAAACATTTTAATTCTTGCATAAAGATAGTGAAAGAAACTAATTTAATGTTAGATTAGGGTGTATTGAAGGTAACTGGTAATCTATTGAGTGTTAGGCATTAAAGAGGATGTATTATATCAGTGATATCTTTAACAAATAAATCTTTAATGTTTGATTTTTTAGCTTATTGTATATTTTTTTTGATATTTTTGTATATATCGTAAACAAATTAGTTTTAATATTTGATGCCTTGTATGATCCAATCATCCATCTTATTAGCCATTATATTAAAGAAACAATAGTATTATAAATATATTTCTTTTACTTTTTATCTTATTGTCTTCATTTTTTAGTTTATCTTTAACACACTTTGTTATATAAATTCTTTTAAGATTTATGAAATTGTTTAATTTTTTGTTATTTTTAATTTTTTTTATTTTTCTATGATAATATTATGAGGTACTTGATAACCATTATGGTAGGTCTTTAAGGCATTTTGATGTTTGATTAATATAATATTATAATCTAGGGCTTGTGTATGTTTTTGATTCGAAACTCTAAATAGGTTATTTTTATGGTGGTATTCCCAAAACTAAATATTATGTTGTAATTTATTATTGAGATCCATTTGCATAATTATTCAAAGCATATATAAAGAATATAATCTCTACAAGTAATTTAAGTTAATTTTCTAACAAAACTTTACTTATTTCAATAACTCTTTATACTTATTTATTCAAAGCATCTGACCCTAAGAAATTGATTCTTTCATTAACGGCTTAATTCTTTTTACTTTAAAGAGAAACCCATAAATTATCATATAGCTCATCTAATTTAGAGATGAGATGCTTAGAAGCTTATGTATCTTTTACTATATTTGTTTTTTATGATAATAATTTGTTATAATTTTATTGGAAAGTTAATATTTTACCCTAAATATAGATATAATTACTGCTTTATCGTCGGGACGATTTATAATATTTATAAAGTTTTGCTGGATTTATAATAATTTTGACTAGAATATTTTTCTTTAGTTATCATATTATGATATACTTTAAATAACTTTGTTATAATAAGTTTAGTAAAAACTATTAAATCTTTAGATTAATGATAAGCTTGCTTTTTTTTGAATATTAGAACATAAGGATACTATTGGATTTTATGACGAATTTTCAATAGCTTTTTAGCTTATTTGTTATGGCTATTGATTATTGTAAGATAAAATTTATTGATATTTACTATCAAGATAATTTTATATGATCTTTGATATAGCAGAACAAGATTATTCAACTGTTGACTAATTTTTTATTTGCTGATAAGCTTTTATTTTAAAAGACTAGTGGCCAAAATCTGAATAAAAAGATTGAATTTATTACTTATCAACTGTATTAATCTATTGTTTATCATTTGTTTGTCTACTTTGTAATATTTAACTATTTGTCTACAGTTAAAAAAGAAAATCAAAAAATCCAGTATGAAGTCTATTATCTTTTTGAGCTTGTTTAACAACAATAATATCTGATATTTTTTATTTTAAAGCTTATCCATTTTTATTAATAAGTTATTAAAATGATAGATATCCGTTTAATTTTTATTATATTGTCCTGATTGATTATTTATTCATATCTATACCATCTATTAAAAATCCTTTTGTATAAAAATATTTTCTTTATGAAGGAGCTTAGTCAACTTATTGAACTGCACCTTTCTTAGAATCTTTCTTTCCTTTCTTTTGGATTTATTAATATTACTTAATAGCTTTTGCCAATCTTTAACCTTATTGGATTTTTGATTATTCAAATTACTTCAGTATTTATGATTTTGATTTATTTTGAAAAGTGTAATTGAGTTTGAATTGAATTGCCTAAAGATAATGTTAGATTGTAGCTGAGGAAGGGTTTGATAGTTTTTTCATTATTTTTTAACCCCATTATTTTAGGGCTATCTTTTATGGATTTTATTATTATGGTTTTTTAGAATCTTTTTTCTTTTTTGGGTCTTACGCAACTGGTTATTTATTCAATTAAAAGGCTTAATTTATAATAGATACAGGATTGATCAAGATGATTCCATATTTAGACGCTAATTTTTGTGCTAAAGTAGTTTTTCCTGATAGAGAATCACCAACAAATGATATTTTCAAGGGCATGTACAAAGGTAAATTAATATTTTAAGGTGCTGCAGTTTTTGGGTATGCTTGATCTATAATAACTTATAATGCAGTTGATAGTTTGATTTCCTTATTTTAATAATTATTGATTTTCCATTAGTTACGATTGCATATATAATTTTAAGCTTTAAGATGATAACTATTATCTACAAATTTTGATTTGTCTTTAGTCTTTTTTTATTATTGTTGATGATTTAAAAATTTATTTTATACAGCTTTCCATTAGAAATATGTAAATCCATTATTTTTTGTATATAGATCTTAGTTTTAGATAACTATGTTTATCAATGCTTATAAAGCATTTTCAGCTATTTTTGTATGTTTGAATTGTCTTCTTTATAAACGAACTATTTTACTATCTAAATATTAGATTTGCCTTTTTCGATATTATTCATTACGAAGTTATTAGTTAACTTATACTGGAGCCAATTCAACTATCTTTTTATTCTTTTTTTTAGTACTGATATTTATTTTTTAAGCTTACTCCCGATTTAATTCTTTTTTAATAGCAGTAGTTTTTTACATATGATTTTTCATTTTACGGGCATATTTTTACACTAAATTGGCTTAGTTCCATATGATTTAAGCTTTTTAATTAGCTTATTTTGCATCAACAGCCTTTTTATTTTATCTTTTTATTCTTTATTTTCGTTAATGATCATGAATCTTCACATTATCTTTGATTCTCTATAAGACTACTTGTTTATTGAAGCTATCTTCTGTTTTTCTTAAAGGTTTATTTGGATCGTGTTATAATTATATACCTTGTCTTATGCAGTTTAATTGAAAAGCTTAAAGTCCTTCTTTAAAATTATTAACTTACTAATCTCTTAATGATTGATAAAATTTCTTTTTCTTATCTTATAAAAATGATTGTAAATTATTATCGATTTCAATTCTTTTGTTTCTAATTTGCATGGTCTTATCACAAACATCATATACTTTTCTTTAATGTTCTTTGATAAATTAATGATTAGTTCTTATTTTATTGATTTAATATAATCGATGTTCTTAGATTAATCTATGATGTTCTTATAGTTCATGTCTTCTATCTTAAAGGGCCATCAACTAATGTTTTACTTTGATTTATTTATACTTTTATAGTTTTTATTAGATATCTTGTATCTTTTTAGGAAATTTAGATGTTTGATTTAATTTTGATAATGACAATAGTTATTTTTGTCTGTTTTTTAAGATTTTTTATTATTGAGGTTGTAATTTAGATTATGAGAAATTAGATATACGTTTGAAAGTTGCTTATTTCTTATCTAGATTGTATTGTTGGATACATTATTTGATAGTCAATAATAATTTTTACGTATTAAATAAGATATTTTGTATGGGAAATTATACTTTAAAATTTTAGAAGAGTAGATCTCTTACATTTTTAAAGTTTTGAAATTTGCAAGCCATATCTTTAGTATTTTTAAATTTGCGACCTTTGGCTAAATTAAGTCTATCAAAGATAAGACCTAAATAATATCCATTTTAAAAATCACTTATGTATTATAAATTATTGCCTAGTTTTATGGATTTTAACCAATTTAAAGTATCAATGTCGATATCTCCCATTATTATTCTATAAGTTTTATAAATATATAATTAATATTATATTGGTCATCATCATAAATAAAAGATCAATATTATTTATCATAATATTAATTTTTTATAAAAGGCAAGTAAATCTTTATACTTTATGTTATTATCAGTATATTGAGTATTTTTAATTATAAATTGAATAAAGATATTTTACTCGAATATAATTTTATTTCACATGAGTCTTCGTACAACATCACAAATTTATCCTACCAACAATTTTGGACATCATAATAATGTACATTTCTATTTCTATTCACGATATGCAACTCAAGGAAATAACTGGGCTAATTACGGATTGCATCAAGTTGAATTTAGAAACGATACTGATTCCAACATCGAAGTTGTTGGATGGACTATGAAACAAGGAAGAGTTTAAGAAGACTTCAAAAGTAATGTAGTAAGACCTGGACTATTCTATACCGCTAGATTAGTTCCTAACTCATGGGGATCATATAAATCAATCCTTGGAGCTCTTACCGTTAAAGTTCAAGGCACCAATCAAAGCTATACATTTTCATTTGAAGATCCTTTCCATGATTATGTCAATAACGGATATAAAGGACACATTTAAGAAGGAAGCAATGCTTAAAATGCTATTGCTGCATTAAGAGATGACTCATCAAAAGTATTTAATTACGGAAGATATGATTTCGAATAATTTAACGGAAGAGGAAAATCAATCTTTACTTTAGGTAACTCAACAGGAAGAGCTAATTCATCACATATTGTAAATTCAGGATTTATTGTTCGAGACCATCCATAGGCAGTTTTTACCTATACTGGAGGAAATGTTGGATATTCAGGAAATTCAGGCAATGTTTCAGTGAATAATAACAGAGGTGGACAATTCCAAAGCTCAGTAACTAGTTCTGTAACTAAACCAGTTACTACTAATACAGGTAATACTAATACTTTCACAAGCAGCAGCAGTTACTCAACAAGTGGAACAACAGGAGGATATACCAGTTCAACAACAGGATATACCAGTTCAACATCAGGATATACCAGTGGAACAACAGGAGGATATACTAGTTCAATTAGAAGATGATCATGATATCCATCATTTAAAATTTTAAATATATTTTATATATAAATCATCTAATTCATATTACTAAAAATGAAATAGTTTAAATTAATAATTTGGGGTTGGGGTTGGGGTTGG